>JAEEGL014345136.1_pt1 | contig 23422 bp, 19 predicted proteins | sample 9134231 | NCBI WGS metagenome assembly JAEEGL01 (sample SAMN16246548, study PRJNA631951) | gut metagenome | biome: gut microbiome; feature: rumen; material: fiber-attached | host: Bos | place: Iran: Karaj | collected 2018-10
ATCTGGGAAAACTCCAATGCCGCTGATAATTGGTTTGCAAACGGCCTGTTCCAGGGTGTAAAATACAAAATCTTTGGCCCGGAATGGTTTAACAGCTACAACACTGCAGCCCCTTATGGACAGAATGATGGAGCGCTTTGGCAGGGAAAAGGATACAATACTGCACTGACCGGCGGTGTTCGCCTGGAAGGATATGGTTTTGAACTTACGTTTAAACCTCAGATTAGCTTTATGCAGAATCTGGAGTTTGATTATATTCCGGGTGTTTATGGAGATACACACAGCTATAACTGGGTTGGTAATGTAGATTTAGTACAAAGATATGGGGACACTTCTTTCTGGAACTACGATTGGGGAGATTCAGAAATTCGCTGGACCTGGCATGCCCTAACCTTTGGCTTTGGAAATCAAAGTCCGTGGCTTGGGCCCGCAGAACTTAATCCAATGCTTGGAAGTAACAATGCAGCCTCTTACACAAAGTTTGATGCTGGTTTACGCAAACTAAATGTAACTATCCCAAAAATCAATGTGGACTTAGGAAACATTGAAGGAAGAGTCTGGGTTGGCAAGCTCATAGAATCTGACTATTTTGATAAAGACCCAAATAATAACAACAGAATGCTTATTGCTATGACTGCTAGTTATGAACCATCCCTTATTCCAGGTCTCACTATAGGTCTTAACAGAATATTCCTTACCTATTGGCGCACAGAAAATCTAAGTTACATTTTAAGACTTTTTACTTTAAGCTCATCTAATGGTTCCTCAAGCGGCAATGATGAAGACCAGAAATTATCTCTTTTTGCACAATGGCTTTTCCCTCAAGTTGGATTTAAATTTTATGGCGAATTAGGTAGAGATGATTTTTCTTCAAATGAAAACACAAACCCTTATCATACAGCTATATATACAGTTGGTGCACAACAAAGTATACCTTTACCTTGGGGTTTACAAAGCGAACTTACTTTAGAATGGAATAATTTTGAAGCATCTCAAGACTTTCAGCTTCAATGGCCGTATATGGGATATTATGCTCATGGTTTTGTAAAACAGGGTTATACGAACAAAGGCCAAATACTAGGAGCTGGAAGCGGATATTTTGGTAACAGCCAGTTTGTTCAATATAAAGTTTATTATCCAAAGGGATATACAGCTTTTAAATTTCACAGATATTCACCTAATAATAATTCAATTTATAGTAAAGCAGTAAATGCTTATGCTTCTGAAATCTATGAACAATGGTATGCTAATTTTGAAACTTATTTTACCTATACCATAGAATCAAATTATTATATTACACAAAATTTAAAAATAATGTTTGATTATAGTTTTATACATATATTTAATTTTAACTATGAAATATGGAAAAATAAATATAGTAATTGTTTTAAAATAAATATAAAATATATTTTATAATATGAACTAATATAGGATTAATTGATGAATTATAAATTAATTGAAATGCCTGTACATGGTGATAAACGTGGAAAACTTATTGCAATAGAAGCATTAAAAGATATTCCTTTTGAAATTAAACGTGTTTATTATATGTTTGATACATTACCTAATGAATCTCGTGGATTTCATGCTCATAAAAATCTTGAACAGATAATTATTGCTATGGATGGTGCATGCCGTTTTGTTCTTGATGATGGACAAAAACGTGAAGAAGTTTTGCTAAACAGACCAGATGTTGGATTGTATATTGGCAAAAATATGTGGCGAGAGATGCATGATTTTTCTTATGGTTGTAAACTTGTGGTTATTGCAAGTGAGCATTATGATGAAAATGAATACATTAGAAGTTATGATGATTTTTTAAAGAGTCTTAAAGCATAAAATGATACATCCTTTATCTGATTGTAAAGCAAATATTCCTCAAACAACTAATATCTGGCAATTCTGTGTTATTTTTCCCAAAGCAAAAATTGGTGAAAACTGTAATATATGTTCAAACGTTCTTATTGAAAACGAGGTTTTTATTGGCAACAATGTTACTGTAAAAAGTGGTGTTCAATTATGGGACGGCATTACAGTTGAAGACAATGTTTTTATTGGTCCAAATGCAACATTTACAAATGATCTTTTCCCCCGTTCAAAAAATTCTGATTGGAAACTTCTTAAAACCATTATAAAAAAAGGTGCCAGTATAGGTGCTAACTCCACAATTTTGTGTGGTATTACAATTGGTGAAAATGCTATGATAGGTGCCGGTAGTGTTGTTACACATAATGTTCCTGCTGGAGAGCTTTGGTATGGGAACCCAGCAAAATTTGTAAAAAAAATCTAAGGATAAGATACATGAAAGTACCATTTTTAAGTTTAAAAGATGTAACAGAGAAATACAAAGATGAAATACACGAAGCTGCATTACGTGTAATAGACAGCGGCTGGTATCTTCAAGGTGCAGAAAACGAAAAGTTTGAAGCTGATTATTCAAATTATATTGGGACAAAATATTGTGTAGGCTGTGCAAACGGACTTGATGCTTTAGTTTGGATTTTCCGAGCTTATATAGAACTTGGAGTTATGAAACCTGGTGATGAAGTAATTGTACCTGCAAATACTTATATTGCAACAATACTTGCAATTACAGAAAATGATTTAATTCCTGTTCTTGTTGAACCAAATATAAATACATATCAGATTGATGAAAATCTAATTGAAAGTAGAATCACATCGAAAACTAAAGCAATTACAATTGTTCATTTATATGGACAGTGTGCTTACACAAATAGAATTGGAGAATTATGCAAAAAGTATAATCTAAAATTAATTGAAGATAATGCACAGGCCCATGGTTGTATCTTTAATGGCAAAAAAACAGGTTCTCTTGGCGATGCTGCAGGACATAGTTTTTATCCGGGAAAAAATCTTGGTGCATTAGGTGATGCAGGCGCAGTTACCACAAATGATGAGAATCTTGCAAAAACAATTCGAAGTCTTGCAAACTATGGAAGCCAGAAAAAGTATGTTTTCCAATACTGTGGACGTAATAGTAGATTAGATGAAATACAGGCTGCAATTCTTGATGTAAAGCTTAAGCACCTGGACAAAGATGTTAGTCTAAGAAAAGAAGTTGCAAAAAAATATATAAACGGAATTACTAATTCAAAAATTTTTCTTCCTAAAATATTTGATTGGAATCAACATGTATTTCATATTTTTCCAATCTTATGTGAACAACGTGATGAACTTCAAGTATATCTAACTTCAAAAGAAATTGGCACAAACATTCACTACCCTATTCCACCTCATAAACAAGATTGTTATAAAGAATGGAATTCGATAAGTCTTCCTGTAACAGAAAAGATTCATGCACAGGAACTCAGTTTACCAATGAGTCCTTGTTTATCAGATGAACAGGTTGACTTTGTAATTAATACAATCAATAAATGGTAATTATAGAACAAGGATTCCTATGTCTGGGTCAAGAAAGAAAAAAACGTTAATAAATATTATAACTGCTTTTTCATCAAATATATTAATTTATGTATTATCCCTGTTTACAAGTAAAATTATAAAGCAAAAGCTGGGCCTGGAAGTACTTGGACTTAACGGTTTTTTATCTAATGTTGTATCTATTCTTAATATATCAGAACTTGGTATTGGAACAGCAATAACTTTTGCTTTATATAAACCATTAGCTGAAAATGATAGAGAAACCATTAAATCATTAATGGTATTTTATAAAAAAGCTTATAGATATATTGCATTGGCTATTGCATCTTTAGGTTTGATTCTACTTCCATTTATTCCACATTTAATAAAAGATTCACCTTTTTCATCTAAATATATTTATCTTGCATATATATTATTTTTAACTAACAGTGTAATCTCATATTTCCTGATTTACAAAAGAACACTAATTATAGCTGATCAGAAAAACTATATTATAACAACGTTTACTCTTGTTTATACCTATATTTTAAGGATTTCACAATTAGTTGCTGTATACTACACTTCAAATTTTATTCTATATTTAATAATCCAAATAATCAGTACCTTTATTTATAATTTAATTATTAGTTTTAAATGTGATAAAATTTACCCATTCCTAAAAGAAAAAAGTTCTACACTTCCTGTTGAATTGCGAAACACAGTTATTTTAAAAATCAAAGCTCTTTTCTTTCACTCAATCGGAACTATTGCAGTTTTTGGAACAGACAATATTCTTATAACCTTTTTTTGCGGTATTTCAGATGCGGGAAGATATACCAGTTATTTAAGCATTATAAATATGATTTCAAAACTTATCTCATTAGTATTCGAGAATTTAAAAGATAGCCTTGGAAATTTTTTAGTAACCGAAACAAAAGAAAGACAGCATAGTTTATTTCAAAATCTTCTGTATATGAATCAATCTCTTGTTTCAATATGCAGCATTTGTCTTTTAATTTTACTAACACCATTTATAAAACTATGGTTTGGAGAAGATACTACTCTCCCTGAAGCTGTGGTTGTTGCCATGGTAATGAGTTTTTATATTTCAAAAAGCAACCTTGCAATTGGAAATATGAAAGCAGTTGCAGGACTTTTTGAACAAGATAAATTTGTTCCGATTATTGAAAGCGTAATTAATCTTGGAGCTTCGATTATACTATCAAAATATTTTGGAATAATTGGAATCGTATTAGGCACAATTATCAGTACTTTATTATGTCCTTTTTGGGTACAACCAACGATTGTATATAAAAATATGTTTTCGACAAATGTATTTAAATATTTTCTAAAATATGCAGAATACTTTATTCGTTTTATAATTATTTATTTCTTTGCATATTTTCTCATTAACAAAGTTATAAAATTTACACCTACCACATATACAACATTTTTTATAGAAGCATTTCTTTTATTTATAGGAATTTCTTTATTGTGGTTTTTAACAACTTTCTGGAAAAAAGAAACAAAATATTTTATTAATTTAATCTATTCAAAATTTAATAAAAATCATACACTACAAGAAAAATAATTTATTAACCATATTTGGAGGTGCTAATGTTACCTGGTATTTCGGTAATAGTCCCTATTTATAATGCTGAAATATTTTTAGAAAAATGTCTTAGTAGTTTAGCGTCTCAAACATATAATAATTTTCAGGTAATATTAATTAATGATGGTTCTAATGATAATAGTGAAAACATTTGTAAAAAATATACTTCAAATAATCCAAATTGGAAATTAATAAATCAAAAAAATTCTGGAAGCCAGGCTGCAAGATTAAACGGAGTTTTAGAAGCAACAAATGATTACATAACTTTTTTAGATTCAGATGATTATATTGATTCTGATTACTATTATAAAGTTGCAAAAAAATTGGAAATGAATGAGCCTGATATTTTTTGTGTTGCTGCAAAATATGAAACTGATATAGATAATAATAAAATAGTAATCAATAATATAGATTCCGGATTTTATACAGATAGAAATTTAAATACTATTCTTAAAAAAGTAATTCATTATGATAAGAATTATTATGATTTTGGAATCCTACCGTCAAATTGGTCTAAGTTTATAAAGAATAATATAGCTCAGAATATCTATCCAAAGGTAAATCAATTCTTAAAAATGGGAGAAGATGCTGTATGTACATTTTCTTGCATTTCCACATGTAATAATATTGAAATTTGTAATGAAATATCTGATTATCATTATATCTATAATCCGGAATCAATCGTCCATTCTTATGATTCTTTATATTTTGAACGCTTAAGACAATTGAAAATAAATTTGAATTCACTTATCAAAGATAGCAAGAATAATCAATTCCTTGCTTTTCAATTACCATACTATTATACATTTTTAATTGATATTGGAATTGGATTTCTACACATTTCAAAAAATCCATTAAAACTATTGATAAATCTGAAAAAAATCAAAAACATTATCAATATATGTAAAATGAAAGATCTAATTGACTTTGACATATATTCTTTGGAAAACATTCCTGAAAAAACACGAAAAAGATTAAAGTTAGTAAAAGAAAGGAATTTTTTACAATTACTTTTTTATTGTATAAGAATATAATACTAATGAAATATAGATTTAGTTATTCTTATATGTTATATTCATTATATATATGGAATATAAAAAAACAATTTTAATGTTGCCCTCCTGGTTTCCTACAAAAGATAATCCTTTTCAAGGATCTTTTTTTAAGGAACAGGCATTAATACTTAATGCTTTTTATAATTTTTTAGTATTACATTACAAGAATAAAACTGTAATTTTTATCACATATATAATAAAACATTTCTTTTTAAAAAACAAAATTAAATACTTAACTGATGAGAACAATATTACTGAATATACATTAAATATATATGTACCACTTTATTACAAATTTTATAATAAAATCTTTGATATTATTCATAAAAAGAAAATAAAAACAAGAGAAGATGGTATTGGAAGTTACATTCCTCAAAAATATATTTCATTCTTATTAAATCAAATACGAAGAATTTTAAATAATACAAAAAATTTTAATTATGATTTTGTTTATGGAGTAACAGCACAAGATAAAGCAATATATGCCAGTATTTTTTCAAAAGCTAAAAAGGTTCCTTATGTTTTAGCAGAACATGGACCTTTTCCATGGCCAGGTACAGCTTTATCAGATCAACAAAAAATCGCGATAGAGAATTGTAATGTATTTTTAGCAATAAGTAATGATAAAATTAGACAGGTATTACTTCAAAACATTCATCTTAAAAATATCAAATATATTGGAAATCTGGTTGATGAAACGAAATTTCCATGTGAACCAATTTCACATGACACAAAAACTTTCGTAATTGTTGCTGCAAATTCATTCTATAAACAATTTGGATTGTTTATTCAAATCTTTAATGAATTAAAATCAATAACACAAATACCATTTAAGGTCATTGTAGCCGGTTATAATGCAAATAAAGGTTATAGTAAAAATGCAGATATTTTAATTAATCAATTAAAAACCACAACTTTTTATGATGATATTGAACTAATTCCAAGCATTCCAAGAGAAGAATTATATAAATTATATAATCGTTCAGATTGTTTTATTATGACTTCGATCCAAGAAGGACAACCTGTTTCTGCGCTTGAAGCAGCCTGTTGTGGTCTACCTATTTTTTCAACTCGTTGTGGCGGAGTTGAAGATTATGTAGAAGAGAATATTGGAAGGATATTTAATATATCCGATTATAAAAATTTTGCTATAGGTTTAGCAGATTTTTTGGAAGGAAAAATTACTTTTGATAAACAAATAATACGTAAAGCAATTATAAATAAATTTGGGAAACAAGCCTTCACTTATAATTTCTCAACATTTTTTGAGGAAATATAAAATGGAAAATAATAATTTAAGAAATTCCAACATAGAACTTCTCCGTATTATTTTAATGATTTTTGTAGTTACCCTACACTATAATGGAATGTGTGGAAATGCATTAACATATTGCACAAGTGGATTTAATTTCTATTTTACAAGATTTACGGAATCATTATCCATTTGTGCAGTTGATTGTTTTATGATAATAAGCGGATATTTTCTTGCTTATAATAAGGAAATAAAACTTAACAGGATTTTACATATTTTAGGAATTGTTATCGGTATCAACCTGTTTACACAGATTGTTTCAATCTTTCTAACAGGTAATATATCATTAAAAAGTGTTATTAAATGTTTTCTACCTCAAAACTATTTTTCAACATTTTATATTATTACTTATATACTATCCCCTTTTATTAATTCTATTTTTGAAAAAATAGAAACACAAAAGAAAACTATTTTTTTTATATCTATTATTGCAATACTCTTTCTTGTATATCCGACAGTTTATGATTCCCTAAATGCCATTTATGAATTTAATTTATCTGGATTAGATACAATAAATGGTGCTGGAGCAGGAAACGCAGGCGGATATACAATTGTTAATTTTATCGTTATGTATTGTATTGGAGCATTCCTAAGAAGATTTCAATTAGAAGTCAAAACAATTCACTTAATAATCACATATATATCTTCACTTTTATTAATATTTTTAAACCTTCTTTTCTTATCAGCAACAGCACTTTGTTATTATAATATTTTTGTTGTAATAAATGCAGTTTCGTTATTCTTGCTTTTCATACGAGTCAATTTTTCAAATAAGATAATTAATTATGTTAGTACAGCAACCTTTGGCGTGTTTTGTTTACATGTAAGTAGAATTTCGTCTTTATTATGGAATAAATTTCAGATAGAACAAGTTTGCACAATCCAATTTGGCATAATAATTAATTCAATTGTTTCGGTATCAATTATGACAATTATTTGCTACATTATTGATTTATTATTACAGCTTTTAGTCAGTCCAATTAGAAAATTCTTCAATAAAACAAAATTATACAGTTTAAGTTTTTCTATTGAAAAAAGTGAACAAGAGGTATCATGATATGCATTATCTTAAAAATGCAAAAAATTTAGTAGAATTACAAAAACAAGATACTAACCGCTTATTAGATCAAAAACTCAGTTATTCAAATATATCCAATGCCCTGATTGTACCTCATATCGGATGTTTTGATTCCAATAGAAATTTTATAGACGGGACCTGGCTTCATGAAACAAGAATTTTTCCATTTAAAGAATCCTACGCAGAAAATACCATCCATATAAAAAAAGCAGTATACATAGGCTGTCTTGCAAGTATCTGGGGACACTGTATAACTGATGGATTAAAAAGACTCTGGTTTTTGTTTTCAGAATTTTTAGAAAATAATAAAGATGTCTCATTCTTATATACTACAGTAAATGACCTTCCTCTTCCTGAAAACTTTAAGAGAATCCTAAAATATTTAATTCCAAATAATATAGAACTGCAAGAAATTACAAATAATACAATTGTAAATGATTTATACATTCCAGATGTAAGTTTTTTTTCATCTTCTGATGGAAAAAAGTATTATTATAAAGAATTTAATTTTGTTCTAGATTTATTAAAAAAACGATACACAAAACCAGAACAGTTTATGGTATATGATAAAATATATTTAAGTCGTACAGCAATAAAATCTAATAGAGAATTTGGCGAAATATATATAGAAAACGTATTTAAAAATGCTGGATTTACAATAATCCATCCAGAAAAGTTTTCTTTAGAAGAACAACTTTATCTATATCAAAACTGTAAATATTTAGCTACATTAGAAGGATCAGGTGCACATAACAGTTTATTTTGTAATCAAAATACAAAAGTATCCATCATAAGAAAATCTGATTTTATTAATCCTTATCAAATTACAATAGACAAAATAAGTGGTGTTGATGAAATATATATTGATTCCAATTTTTCTATCCTGAATTCAAAATCAAAACAGTGGGAAGGACCATTCTTTTTATACATATCAAAACAATTAGGTTTATTCTTTAAAGATACATTTAATATTAAATTAAAAACTCATTTTCCATATATAACTTTCATTAAATACATCTTTATTTCATCATTTAATAAATTCAAACATAAAATTAAAAATTTATTTCTTCATTAATATTTTATTAATTCATTGTTTCTTTTATATGCTTCATTATTCTTTTTTTATTAAAAATATATAAAGGATCATAAAAGAGTTTTAGAATTATTCTTATTATAAATTTCTTACTTGTCTTACTTAATAAAATCAATTTTGAAATTAAAGTATTTTCATATAAATAATTAAAAAGTAGATTTAATTCATTTTTTAAAATTTTTGCCCATTTTTCATTTTTTGAAGTAGAGATACCAGTTCCATATTCATATTTTATAAAATATTTAAATTGTTCGTTATCTGTATTTATAAATTTAATCTTTTCGTTATTAGCAAGCATTAATATAATACTATAATCTTCTGCATATTTATTAAATTTTGATATTTCTGATAAATACTTTAAAATTTTATCTTTATCATATATAGTACTTGCTCCCAGTATTTTATCATCTTCAATATAATATTTTCTTTTTATTGATTTATAATTTTGATTTAAATAAGGCTTTAGATAATAAGGATTTCTTCTTTCATAATTATAAATAACTTTTTCATCTTTTAATGAAAAATAAAGAGGTCGTCCAAAATAAACAGCAGCTGCATCATTTTTATTTATATATTGTAAAGCGAAATATAAAGAATTTTCATCAAAGAACAAATCTCCTGGACTTATAAGTTTTATATACTTCCCTTTTGAATGATTTATACCTGATAGAATATTTTTTATTGTGCCTTGGTTGAATTTATTATCTACAAAAGTATAAGGTGAAGAACAATTCTTTTCTAAATACTGTTTAATTTGGATAAATTTATTATCAACAGAACCATCATCAGAAATGATTAATTCATAAGAAACATTTTTTTGAGATATGATTGAATTTAAAGTATTATATATCTTTTGTATATCAGAATTATATGTTAGTAAAATTATTGAAAAATCAAGCATAAAAATACTCCATCGAATATTTAATATTATAATAATATCTGGATTTTTTTTCTATTTTAATTTCTTGTTTTTTTTATATCAATTATTTATACTTTGATTATGATTTCTATCGCGATGACTACTTACAATGGTGAAAAATATATAAAAGCTCAAATTGATTCAATATTATCACAGACTATAAAAGATTTTGAACTTATAATTTGCGATGATTGTTCAACTGACAGTACAAGAGAAATCTTAAAGGAATACTCAAAAAACGATAACCGAATTAAACTTTTTTTTAATGAAACAAATTTGGGATTCAAAAGAAATTTTGAAAAAGCAATCGGTTGTTGTTCATATGATTATATAGCTTTGAGTGATCAGGATGATATCTGGTTACCTGAACATCTAGAACTATTACAAAATACTATTGAAAATGCTGATATTGCCTGCGCAGATGCACAATTAATTGATGAAAATGATGAATCGTTAGGTCTTACTTTAAGTCAAACGGATGAATTTTATCATTTTGAAAAATCTGATAATTTATTATATCGTATATTAGGAAATGCAAATTGTTTTCAGGGTGCCAGTATGTTTATCAAAAAATCATTTTTTGATAAAGCGCTTCCAATTCCTGATGAAGTACAATATCATGATGCATGGTTTGCAGCTTGTGCTTGTTGTGGTAATGGTATAAATTATCAGTTTTCTCCAATAACTTTATATAGACAGCATAGAGCTCAGATTACATCAGATAAACATCAAAAAAAATCAACTTTATTTCTTGTTCAAAGATTTATAAAAAAATTATATTCTAAAAGTAAATATGAAACTGACAGGCTTTTTTATATAGAATATCTTAAGCAACGATATAATTTATCTAAAGAAAAAAATCAAATCATAAATAATTGCAAAATTATTCAACTTATCCGCACAAGAAAATATAATTTTTTCAAACGACTATTTAATATTCACCTTTTTTCAAAAAATTATAAATACATATATACCAGAAATGATAATAAATATAAATTTGTCAGAGTAATTAAAAATATTTTTTAATTGAATGCTCATACCATTTATGGTAAAATATTATTATGAATAATGTACTGATTTTTGCTGGTGGTTCTGGAACCAGAATGAATTCCCGCGGACGACCAAAACAGTTCCTTCAATTTTACGGAAAAGAGTTAATAATTCATACTCTTGAGAATTTCGAAAATCATCCACAAATAGATAATATTGTTGTTGTTTGTATTGAAGATTGGATTGATTATCTTAAGCAAATTCTTGAAAAATTTGGAATTACCAAAGTAAAAAAGATAGTACCTGGTGGTTCTACAGGTCAGGAATCAATTTATAAAGGCCTTTGCGCTATCAAAACATTTGCACCAGAAGATTCTGTTGTACTTATTCATGATGGTGTAAGACCTTTTATTAACGAAGATGTTATTACAAATTGCATTCAATCTGTAAAAGAACACGGTTCGGCTATAACAGTTGTTCCTGCTATAGAAACAATTGTAACTCTTGAAGATAATAAAATCGATACTATTACAGACAGAAGTAAATGCTACCATGCCCGTGCTCCTCAATGCTTTTTATTAGGAAATATTTTAGATGCTCATGATAAAGCTATAAAAGACGGTAACATCAATATGATTGATTCTGCATCTTTAATGAAAGCCTATGGATATGAGCTTTGGACTGTACCTGGAAACGTTGATAATATAAAAATAACAACCCCTGCAGACTTTTATACCTTTAAGGCTCTTTATGAAGTCCGCGAAAATCAACAGATATTCGGAATGTAGATATGATTTTAAACAGGTTAAATAAAGATATTGATGAATTAGTTTTTAACTCATCTGTTCTTTCAAGATTAAATAATTGCACTGTATTGGTAACAGGCAGTACCGGACTTATAGGTTCAATCTTAGTTAAGACTTTACTCAAACATGGAAATATAAAAGTTTATGCAGCCTGTAGAAATGAAAACAAATTTAATTCTGTTTTTTCTGACTACACTTCTAACAACTTATTTCCCATGTTTAGTGATATTACAAAATTAAATATTTCTGATATTGAAATTGACTATATTGTTCACTGCGCAAGCATTACAGATTCCAGCACATTTGTAAACAAACCTGTTGAAACTTTGAATACTGCAATAGATGGAACTAAGAATTTATTGAATCAATGCATAAATAAAAAAATCAAATCCTTTGTTTACCTTAGTTCTCTTGAAATATATGGAAGCTTTAATAATGAATCAATTAAAAATGTAAAAGAAGAAGACTGTGGATATATTAATACCTTGTCTGCCCGCTCCAGCTATTCAGAAGGAAAAAGAATTGTAGAAAATTATTGTATCTCTTACATGACCGAATATAACATTCCCGTAATTATTGCAAGATTGTGTCAAACCTTTGGAGCTGGCGTTGAATATAATGATAACAGAGTTTTTGCACAATTTGCACGAGCTGTAATCGAAAACAAAGATATTGTATTAAAAACCAAAGGAGAAACAGTCCGAAACTATTGTTATACTACAGATGCAATTGCCGGGATAATTACAATTATGATTCAAGGTCAGTCAGGCCAAGCCTATAATATTGCAAACATGACAACAACAATTTCAATTGCAGATATGGCTAGATTTGTTTGCAAGCTTTACCCGGAATCAAAATCACAGGTTGTTTTTGATATTGCAGAAGATGCAACAAAGTTAGGTTACAATCCTGTATTAAAGCTCCAGCTTGACAGTTCCAGATTACAGACTTTGGGATGGACTCCTAAGATCTCTCTGGAAGAAATGTTTATAAGATTAATAGAATATATGAAAGAAACAAAATAGGACAATTCTGGAGTTATTAATGAAAAAATATTTATTGCTACTAATTCCATTTTTTTTAATTCTATTTACAAATTGTTCTTCGAATAAAACAGAAAAGAAAACAGAAGTTAAAATATTTGCATCTCAAAATAAAACACAATTAAATCTTATAGATAGCAATTATGTTCAAAAAGAAAGAATCAATCAAACAAGAAACAATGAGAATGCCTTCTCTATCGTTTTAATACCAGATCAACAAAGTTATGTTGATTATAGATTTCAAACTGATTCAAAAACAAAATATCCCGTTGATCAAAGATACATTTATTATCGTCAAATGAATTATGTTAAAAATAATTCTTATTCAAATGGGGGCGACTTTGTATTTGCAATATTCTTAGGAGATTTTGTTGCCCATGAAATGTATCATAAGAAAGAATGGAAATGGTCAGATGAAGCTACTTCAATCATAATAGGTCAAATACCATATGGTTTTATACCAGGCAATCATGATTATGATACCGCAACAAGTTTAGATTTTGGTAAAACTATTCATATAATGGGTTCACGTATGTACAATAAATATTTTGGGCCTAAAACAAAATATTTTAAAAACATGGATTGGTTTGGTGGCGCAACAAAAAACGGAATGAATCAATGGTCAGTCTTTTCTTTTAAAGGCCAAAAGATTTTATTTATTGGTTTAGAAATGGAACCTTCAGATAAAATATTACAATGGGCTCAAAATGTTATAAATAAGAACAAGGATATTCCAACTATTATAGCAACACATTCTTATATCGCTTATTATCATGAAGATAATAATTCATCTCAATCTGCATATATAACCTATACATATCGCAATTATTCTGAAAATAACACACCTGAACAAGTATGGGAAAAATTTATAAAATATAATAATCAAATATTTATGATTGTATGTGGTCATGCATTTTCGGGTGATTATGCAGAAGGTTTAAGAGTTGATCAAAACATTGCAGGAAATGATGTGTATACAATATTATCTGATTATCAGGGAAGAAATCACTATCTGGAATGGACAAACACTGAACATAATCTAACCGAAATTGGTGAATGTGGTGATGGTTGGATAAGAATTTTAGATTTTGATTTGGATAATAAAAATATACATGTAACCACATATAATCCTGAATTTGAAATGTATGAGATTGATGATTCGAGCGATTATTACTTACCTATAACTTGGGAATGGGGAAAAAGATATAATGATAATTTTTAAATACTATATAAAATGTCTTATACGTTATATATTAAAGTTTTTCTATATAATTCCAGTAAATAAGAATCTTATTTTTATTGAATCATTTGATGGTAAAGAACTCTGCTGCAGTCCATATTATATTTTTGATTATTTTCAAAAACATGATAATCCTTATAAATTTATTGTTTCGTCTAAGATTTCCCAAAAAAGTACCAGTTCTGTTAAATATGTAAAAACTCATAGTTTTACGTGGGTTCTTGCCCAAATTTATTCTGGTATTCAAATTATTAATACAGGATTCAAAATTTTTATCCCATATCGTAAATCTCAAATTCTTATAAATACATGGCATGGTGGCGGTGCGTATAAAAAAGTAGGCAATGCAGATGCTTCTTCTACGTATCTAAAAATTATTAATAAAACAAATAATTATGTAAATAAATATTTAACCTATTTTATTTCCAGCTCTAAAGCGTTTACCGATGTAATGTCTGAATCTCTACTTATACCAAAAGATAAATTTCTTAATATTGGTCTTCCTAGAAATGATATATTCTTTAATAAAGAATTATCAAATCAAATAAATTTACAAATACGCAATAAATATAACATTGAAAATGATTCTTTTGTTGTTTTATATGCTCCTACCTATAGAGGAACCATGACAAAAACACATTTTGAAAATCAATTGAACATAAAACAATTAAAATACACGTTGGCTCAGAAGTATAATAAAAAAATATATTTTTCATATCGTGGTCATTATTTTTTAAATTCCCAACTAAATATTCATGATGTAGATTTTGATTGGACAAATGAAAAAAATATGCAGGATTTATTATGCTGTTGTGATTTATTAATTACAGATTATTCGTCTTCTATGTGGGATTATTCTTTTACTCAAAAAACCTGTTTTTTATTTACACCTGATATTGATGAATATATCAAATCAAGGGGCTTTTATTCTGATCCGCAAAAATGGGGATTTCCAATCTGTAAAAATAATGATGAATTAAAAGAAAAAATCTTACATTTTAATGAAGAAGCTTATAAAGAAGCTGTTAAGAATAATCATCAATTTTTTGAAAGTTATGAAAATGGCACTGCAACAGAACAGATTTGCAAAATTATTTCAAAGGAGATTTCATAATGGATTTATCTGTTGTAATTCCATCATACAATTCCGAAAAATCTATACGTCAATGTATTGATTCTGTAGTTACTGAATGTGATTCAAATTTTCTTGAATATGAAATTATAGTAGTTGATGACGGATCTTCTGATTCATCTCCTGAAATATTAAAAGAGGTTTCGAATAAGAATCAAAATATAATTATTATTAACCAGAATAATTCAGGACCTTCTGTTGCCCGTAACCGGGGACTTGAAATTGCAAAAGGAAAATATATTGCATTTAATGATTCAGATGATTTATGGATTCAAGGGAAGCTAAAAACTCAATTAGATTTTCTAGAAAAAAATTCAGAAATTGCAATGATCACAGGACCTAATTCAGATGCAAGAATATTAAATGAAAAGATTATTTCTTTTAAGGACATGGCCTTTCATAATTATTTTATAACTCCAAATGTTATATTTAGGAATATTGATAAGAATATTCGCTTCCCTATTAATATGAAATATTCAGAAGATATGAGATTCTTTTTAACTTTTATGCTTTCCCATACCTGTTATTATATTCCTCAAATATTTTCCAGAAACTATCAGGATAAATCAAACTACGGAGAATCTGGTTTAAGTTCAAATTTAGGAAAAATGGAAATTGGAGAATTAAAAAATATACATTTTATATATAAGAATAAAAAGATAAATATTTTTGTATTAATCTATGCATATTTATTTTCATTTTTAAAATTTTTTAGAAGATTAATTATTTCTCGTATTAACAAATTTAAGAAAAGGAAGCATTCATGAAAATTCTTCATATAATATCAGATACAATTTTAGGTGGAGCTCAAAGAGTCTGTATTGATCTTGCAAACAATGCATTAAACTCCGGACATGAAGTTGCAGTAGCAGCAATGAAAGGCGGAAACTTATGGAATGAGTTATTACCTGGTGTTCAACATTTTGAACTTGAATACATGCTTAAAAAAATTAATAAATTAGATTTTAAGGTATTACAGGAACTTAAAAGAATTAGAAAAGAATATAAACCTGATATTATTCATTTGCATACAACCAAACCCGGGGTTTTGGGAAGGCTTGCTTTTAGGAAAGATAAAAAACATATTGTATATACGGTACATGGTTTTGATGTAATTCGTACAGTTCATAGAAAATTCTTAATTGTTGAAAAAGCGATGAAATCCTTATGTGGTGCATTTGTACCAGTATCTGAATATGATAAGCATTACATGCTGGAAGAAGGAATAAAAAAGAATGTTTATGTAATTCACAATGGTATTGATAATACAAAAATAATTCAAGAAAAAGCTTTTCCCTGTCCAATTAAAGAAAAAACAAAAATAATTTCAATTGCAAGAATAAGCCCACAAAAAAAGTTTGAAATGTTTTTACAAGTTGCAAATCATTTTAATAACGAAGATGTTGCATTTATTTGGATTGGCGGGTCACAAAACGAAACCCTTGATGAATTAAAAAAACAATATACTATTTCTGATAATGTTTATTTACTTGGTGATGTTCCTAATGCTTCAAATTATTTAAACTTATGTGATATTTTTGTTTTGTTTTCTAATTACGAAGGTTTACCAATGTCAATAATAGAAGCAATGAGTCAAAAGCTTCCTTGTATTGCTTCTGATGTTGGAGGTGATTCAGAATTGATTGATGAATCTAATGGCTCTCTTATAAAAACCGAACAGGAAGCAGTACAAGCAATTAGAGAACTTTTAAATAATAAAGAACTCCTAAAAGATAAAGGCAATAATTCTTATAATAAATATATATCAGAATTCTCCATTGAAAAAATGTGGAAATCTTATGAAGACTTATATAAAAGCTTACTAAATAACTGATTACAACTTAAAAAGCTTTAAGCCAATCGAGATTACTGCACCTTTGTTTTCATTATACTCTGCATTACTAAATTTGTAATATGGTGTAGTTGTTGAAGGAGCATTACCTCCAATAGTTGTAAACCAATTATGAACATAGCCGATAGTACAATAAAGCTGCACAGGAACTGAAATAGCATTAAAATTATAAGAAGAAGTAAAGTTTATTATATTATACCATTCATAAGTTCCGTCATGTAAAAAGTATTTTTTAAGAACAGTTCTTGGCCTTCCAGGAATGAGTTCAGAATGAATTGACGATCCAGAATTCATTTGTGATTGACTACCCCAATCTACTCCATGTCTTATTAATTGATATCCTAATGAAAATTTAGATCCTGTAAATGGTTTTGTTTCTACTTGAACAAAAAGCTCATCTGCATTTGGAGGCAGATAATAACCTATAGATTCTCCATTGTTTGTATAACTTTCAGATATATATTTTGGAAAATATGGTTGAGACTTAGATGCACTTAAGGCTTGATGTGTATAACAATACGGTTCAACCTTTGTATATCTTAAAGAAATATCTGTAAAAGGTAAAATTGGTATACTTGCTTTAACTCCACCCTGATATGCAAACATACATCTTGTTGTTTCTTTAAGTTTTGAAGTAAGAGAATTCATTTCATCCAGATAGAAAGATCCCCAGATAAATCCTATTCCCGGATATTTAAGTTTTAAGTTTGTAAACAATGCAAGATTATCATAATCTCCTACATTATTTTGATAAACAACTTTATCAAGTAATGGGAAAGAATAACCTAACTCAAATCTATTAGGCATTATTACTGTGCTTCCAAAATCCCAATGAACATATTTAAAATTAATATCTAACATGGAAATACAAAAAATATTATGGAAGAAATATGAATCGACAACGTAATTACCAGTATAATTCCCTTTTCCATCGGTTAAATACCATGCATTATCTAACATAAAACCTTGATTTGGAAATTCAAGAAATCCAGTTAGAGAAGAAAATGAAAGCCAATCAACAGGATTGGCAGCTATTTCAGCCGCAAACATAGGATGTGCATTTGAATTAAATACAAGGCTTGAATTTTCATCCATTGCACCCCATTCTCTATTTAATCTTCCAATTGTAAATTCTATAAGGCCGCTTTTAAAACTTCCACCAATTTCACCATACATTCCAAATGCACCAGCATCTTGAAATGCCCATCCTGTTAAACCTTCGGCATTCATACCACCTTTGAAGTAATAAACAGATCCATCCCAAAATTTTTTGTAACTAAAAGGTAAAACCGAAGTATTTCGATACTTATCTATTGTTCTAACAGATGTTGTTGCATATTCTGTATTAGGTACATCATACCACCAGTAACCAATTTCATAGGTTCCAAGTTTTTTCAGAGGCATTTCGGTAGCGCCTAAGAAAACATGTGTACCATAAGAAATATTATTACCAATATCACCAAATATTTTTAGATTTCCCCAGGCTTCATAACCAAAGGAATTTAATGATTTAACAGAATATATACCATCGGAAAAGAAGTTTTCTTGACTTAAATTTACATTTACAGTGACAGTTGTATCTTCTTTTTGATTTTCAGTCCTGAATATTAACCTTCTAAAATCAGCACCATTTTGGTACTCATACTTTGATTTATATAATTCCAATTCCTGTATTTCTTTATCTTTATATGAAAGATTTGAGTCTTCAAGATTTTCTATTATTGTATTAATAGTTTGTAATATATAAGCTTGAGTATATGGTTTTTTATTCGGAAGTGTTTCACATAACCCACGCATTTCTGCATTACTAAGTATTGTGTATATTTCATCTGTTATATCAACCGTATTATAAGTCTGAGAATATAACTGAATATTTATTGAAATAATTAAGGTTAATAAAAATAAAAGCTTTTTCATTTACAACTCCTACATGATTTTATATGTTATAGCAAAATCAATCTCTATACCATTTTTATTAATATTTTTAATGTGTTTATAATTAATCAAATAATTGTATAAAAATTGTGCTGAGACTTCAATGGAATTATTTATAAGATAAGTTCCAGTTAAAGAGAAGCAGTTAGTTATTTGAGGAATACCAGATATTTTCATATTAAGTGCATTCTTAGAAATAGTTTCATCATCTTCAGTTTGTAACGCATGTTTAACTGAAGGATAATAATCATAATAATCTGTTCCATCTTTATTTATAATTTTATCAAAGATAGAAATATCATTTTCTCCTTTCGAAATTAATGAGTATGCAAAATTTAATTTCCAATTATTATTTGTATTTAAAACAATATTAAATTTACCACCTAAACAATCTGGTCCATAAGGAGAACCTATCCAGGAATAAATCTTTTCGCCGGTCTGCATATCCACTCTAAATCTATATAAAGAAGCAGATGGAGTTTGTTTTATATACATAAAAGGAGAATTATAAAATACTTCCAAATTAAAATCTAAATTATAATTATCATTTAAAAATAAATTATATTCCAAGCCCGTTTGAAATCCTATTGAATTTGGATAATACCTTCCTTTAGGATTTTTTCTTTCCCAAGGTAACTGCATTTCAATCTGATTATATATTCCATATATTCTTAAATTTTTAATTGGAATATATTCAAGCATATATGCAAAGTCTGCACAGAAATTTGTTTCACTATAAATATCTTGATTTTCTTTTGTTACATAATTAATCCATCCACCAAATTGATGCATAAAAGGTAATGGATTTAAAAAACGTATAGAGAAAGGATTTGCAATAAGAGATCCTTCCATTACACTTAATTTCAAATTCTTAAATATTCTTACATCGAATTGATGAAAGTATAAATATCGTTCAGTATTATTCTGTTGAATATTATCCATTCTGTTAGAACTTATCTGTACAACATCCGTTGTAAATTTGAAAACTTTTGAAAAAATATCAAATTCAATAAAAGCATCTGTTTCAAAGGTTGAATTATATACAATACTTCCTGTTAAAGTGTTACCAATTGTTTTACCTTGTTTTGAAATAAAAACATTATATCCCCAGTTTTCATTATATTTTCCAAAGCCCGCATATGCAAAAGATGGATAATAAAATTCTATTAATTTATAAGTGAGTCCCGGATTCTTTATGTCAATAGGAATATTAAAGTAATTATCTTCTTTTTGAGCAGCTGGATAACTTTTACTGAAAAATATATTTGTTCCCATTGCAAAATTTTTACCGAATCCTATATCAAGTGGTAATGAAATAAAATTATCTTTAAAATAATAATCAAAGGACCAGGGAAGCTCTTTATTTGTTTTGTAATAACCTTCAAGATTTATAGTTGGATGCATTGATAATTCAAAATCTTGAACAGGTATTATAGAGTCTGTTGTATATAAATAATCATGTAAAGAATCATAAATTGTTTTTGAATTTTCATCTAAATCATCATAATTAAATTGCTGCAGATAAAATTTTAATTCACCAACAGAAATAGGAGTATTTTGAGTAAATCCAAACAATTTATTTGCATTCTGGAGCTTTTGAAAATCTTTATATATATAAGAATTTGATGAAATTATTTGAGCATCATTAATTGTATTTGCATAAAAAGAACAGCATAGTGAAAAAAATATAAGTACAAATATTCTTGTTTTCATATTTTAAATATATCAAATATAATAAATCTTGTTAATATTTTTATTTTTATTATTCTAGAATAATCATATTTACTTTGATATAATCAGAATTAATGATTAATTCTGGTAGAATCCAACAAGAAAACTTCCATTATTTCACAAAAGCAGCTTCAACTTTATCCGATGAAGAAATAAATGAAGTTTCTAAATTGTTTTCTGAAAATTACGGAAAATACAGTAAATATCATCCAGAAAAATCAAAAATAAATAAACAGATAATTTTAAAGCCTGGATATTACAAAAGAAATCTAACATCGAATAATTACACTTTTGTTGCATTAGCCTATTATAATACAATTCTTGTAGGACAGGCTTTTTATGTTGTTGAAAAAACTAAACAAGGAAATGCAACATGGGTTGTTCAACTAGTTGTAAAAAAAGAATTTCGTCGACAACAGATTGCTAAAAAGCTTTTATTTTCTATATGGGGTTTTTCCAATGATTATGCATGGGGACTTGCAACTACAAACCCTCTTACAATTAAAACACTTGAATCTGCAACACTAAGAAAAGTTTCTATAGAAACTATGAAAAAGAATATCGATATAATCAAGCAATTATCAGATAAAGTAAATTTCATAACACAGGATGATATTTCAATAACAGACTCTAATGCAACAGTTAATTCAAGTTATTATGTAAGTCATGAAGATATTCCTGCTTTTATATCTAATTATGGTAATGATTGGGTTTTTGGAGATTTACAGGAAGGTTTTGAATGGCTTGCGTTTACATTTAGAGAGCAGGAATTAAAACCAATTTCCCAAAAAGACTTCGATAATTTTATAGAATATTCTGAGCAACGACTTGTAGATGCTTATTCCAGAATGGATATGCAGAATCAACCTTGGACAAAGAATACTAAGAAAGAAATTGATTATTTAATGCAATTTATTCCAGATAATAAAGATAGTCTTATCGTTGATATAGGATGTGGAACTGCACGTCATCTTGCTGAATTATATTTCAGAGGATATCATAATGTTTATGGTTTTGATTTTTCGCAGAATCTTATAAATCAAGCATTAAATAAATATCCAGAACTTGAAAACCATTTATTTACAAAAGATGTTAGAGAATTAAAACTAGATAAAAAAGCAGATATAATTTTATGTTTATATGATGTAATTGGTTCCTTTCCACAAGAAAAAGAAAATATAAAAATAATAAAAGCTGCAAAAAAAAATCTTAAAAAAGACGGAATATTCATATGTTCCGTTATGAATATGGAACTTACCCAAAATATTTGTAAATATAAATTTGATATATATAAGAATCCAAAAGAATTATTTAAATTAAAAGCTTCTCAAATTATGCAACAAACCGGAAATATATTTAATCCAGATAATTTTATAATTGATGAAAAATCAAACCTTGTTTTTCGAAAAGAGATGTTTAAAGGAGACGGATTTTTGGATTCGGAATACATTATTAGAGATAAAAGATATATAAAAGCAGAAATCATTTCTCTTTTAAAAAAACAAGGTTTAAATATTCTGGAATCACGCTACGTAAGAGCTGGCCAGTTTGACAAATCCTTATCTCCAATCGATATAAATGCAAAGGAAATTTTACTTATATCAAAGAATTAATATTTTTATGTTAAAGTGGAGTACTACTACACTTTAACATATTTTTAATAATTTCAAAAAAGACAATTATTTTACTTAAATATAGATTTTTTTTATATATGAGAATATAATTAAAGATATATGAATACAGAAGAATTAAGGCAAACTCTTAACAGACAGTATCCACATACTTCATCTTTTCTATCTGGTTTTATCCTTTTTATTGTTGATATTGTTGTACTCATGCTCTGTATAGGTATTGGATTTTTTATTGTAAACCTTATTCGTATTCATGATATAAACTTTAAATCTTTTATCAACTATTCAATTTACATACCTTTTATTATGATTATTTTTGCCTGTGTTGGACTTTACCCGGGCATTATGATTCCTCCAACCGAAGAAATTAAGAAATTTAGTGCTGCAACGTTCTTTTCGTTTGTTGCAATAAGTCTTACTATTTTTATTCCTAAGACAGAAAACCTTTTTACAACATATATCATTAAAGGTAGTAATGATTTTGCGTTGTGTGCAGCTTTTTGTCTGGCTTTTATTTTCGCAACTTTTCTGCTTCCAAGTTTCCGAGAATTTGCCAAGCGTTGTATTCAGCACAAAAAATGGTGGGGAGTTCCTGCAGTTATTTACTGTACA
>JAEEGL015829565.1_pt1 | contig 23422 bp, 26 predicted proteins | sample 9134231 | NCBI WGS metagenome assembly JAEEGL01 (sample SAMN16246548, study PRJNA631951) | gut metagenome | biome: gut microbiome; feature: rumen; material: fiber-attached | host: Bos | place: Iran: Karaj | collected 2018-10
GTTCCGATCTCGTCCTCAAGATCGCGGATGCTCGCGGACAGAGCCGGCTGGGAGACGTACAGCTTCGCCGCCGCCTCCCTCATGGAGGACGAGGCCGCCGCCGCGAGGACGTATCTGAGCTGTGTGATGTTCATACTATAAGATCTTCTTTCCCGTTTTTTTCTCGTAATCCTCCAGAGCGGACCGGATCGCCTCCTCGGCGAGAACGCTGCAATGCATCTTGTAATCCGGCAGTCCGTCAAGCGCTTCCGCCACCGCTTTGTTGGTCAACTTTTTGACCTCACTCAGAGGCTGTCCCTTGATCATCTCCGTGGCCATGGAACTTGACGCTATGGCGCTCCCGCACACGCAGGTCTCGAATTTTACGTCCTTTACCGTGTCGTTCTCGATCTTGAGATATATTTTCATGATGTCGCCGCCTTTGGCGTTACACCCCTCGCCGATACCGTCGGCGTCCTCGATCACACCCACGTTGCGCGGATTGCGGAAATGATCCATTACTTTCTCGCTGTAAAGTGCCATTATCATATCTCCTTATAAGATGAATTCTCTTTTTCCCGACGTAAGGTCTCTCCATATCGGTGAAAACCCGCGCAGATATTCCACGACTTCCCCGACGGATCTTACGATATAATCTGCGTCGCCGTCTGTGATATCCTCGCCTATGCTCAGCCGCAGAGAGCCGTGAGCCACGTCGTGTACCCGTCCGATAGCGAGGAGCACGTGGCTCGGATCGAGAGCGCCGGACGTGCACGCGCTTCCGGACGACGCGCAAATTCCTTTGTCGTCGAGAAGCAGAAGCAGGGATTCTCCCTCGATCCCCTCAAAGCAAAAGTTCACGTTCCCGGGCAGGCGGCGCGACGGATCGCCGTTCAACGCCGAATGGGGGATCAACCCGAGGCCCTCGATGAGTCTGTCACGCACCGCCGTAAGACGCGCCGCGTTCTCCGCCATCCTCGAAGACGACTCTCTCAGCGCCGCCGCCATGGCGACGATTCCGGCAACGTTCTCCGTTCCGGCGCGCTTGCCGCGCTCCTGAGCCCCTCCTTCGATGAGATTCAAAAGCCGCACTCCCTTTTTCACGTAAAGGAAGCCCACCCCTTTGGGACCGTGGAATTTATGGGCGGAGGCGGAGAGCATATCGACGTTGTCTTCGGCGACGTTCACCGGGATATGGCCTACGGCCTGCACCGCGTCCGTGTGAAAAGTGACGTTTTTCCTACGGCAGATCTCCCCGATCTCCCGGATCGGCTGGATCGTCCCGATCTCGTTGTTGGCGTACATCACCGTGACAAGGCACGTGTTGTCCCGGATAGCGTCTTCCACCTCGGACGGGATCACGATCCCGTTTTCGTGAACGTCGAGCAGCGTTACCTCGAAACCCTCTTTTTCAAGTCTTTCGAGCGTGTGAAGCACGGCGTGATGCTCGAATGCGGTGGAGACGATGTGCGTTTTCCCGTTTCTTTTTCCCAGCTCGGCGGCGGAACGGATCGCCTGATTGTCGGACTCGCTGCCTCCGGACGTGAAAAATATCTCCCGCGGCGAGGCGCCTATCACGGCGGCGATATCTTCCCTCGCCGTCTCAAGAATTTCCTTCGCCTTTTGTCCGTGGGAATAGAGACTCGACGGATTCCCCCACGCTTCGCTCAGCGCAGAGGTCATCGCCTGAATGGCCGCGTCGCTCATTTTTGTTGTCGCGGCGTTGTCTGCGTAAATCATTTTTCTTACCCCTTTTGAATTTTCGGTCTAATTATACTCCCATTAACCTACTATGTCAATAGGTTAATAATTATTTTTTCGCACAGGGGTTGATTTACCTACTCACCTACTGTATAATAGTATCAAACTCCGGAGGAGGCTTGTTATGATTTCCACAAAGGGACGGTATGCGATCCGCGTCATGATCGATCTGGCGGAAAACGGAAAGGGCGGATGCGTTCCGCTGAAGGATATAGCGTCAAGGCAGCAGCTTTCAAAAAAGTATCTTGAAATCATAGTAAAGGATCTTGTTTCGGGCGGTCTGCTCGAGGGCACCAGCGGTAAGGGCGGCGGATACAGACTCGTCCGCGAGCCCGGGGACTACACCGTGGGCGAGATCATCGAGCTGATGGAGGGCACGCTCTCCTCGGTCGCGTGTCTGGCCGACGGACCGGCGAACTGCCCCAGGGCGGCGGTCTGTGAGACGCTCCCGCTCTGGATCGAATACGACAAAATGACTCACGACTTCTTTTACGGCAAGCGGCTGACGGACCTGCTGAAAAAGAGCGGAGAAAAATAACGGCGGGGAGGATGATATTTAAATCGGATGCCCGCACGTCCGGCGACACGCGCCTCCCGCCTAAAGGAGAATTTCACTGAAAAACGCCCCTAAGGGCGTTTTTTCAATGCATCAATTTTTTCCCGGAGTTCCGCTGTCGTGGACTCCGCCCAGCGGTCACGGTCCGTGTAGGGCGGCGATTCCGTGTTGCCCTGCGCGGACAGCAGCGCGATGGCGAATCCGTACTCCGCTGCGGCCTTATGGAGCTCGCCGCGCTCCGTGAACATATCTCCGATCAGCGATGTCATCCTTATCACGCGCTCAAAAGAGACGGACCGCTCCTTCACCGCTTCGGAAAATCCCTCGTCGCCGCCGAACAGAGTCGCCTTCAACTCCGGCTTTGTGAAGTATATCTCCGGCAGCCGCTCGACTGTCTCCATCGCCAGCGCACGGTCTCCCCGCGTCAGATACGCCTCGGCAAGTATTCGGATGGCGTCCAGCCGTATCTCGTCGTCCTTGGCGGCCGCGATAAGCTGCCGGCAGACGTAGATCACCTCGTCGCCCCGCGTCGCCGGGTCCATGGTGTAAAGAAGATTGTTCAGCAGAGTCTCGTTCCCGGGATATTTAGCCAGCCCTTCCCTCAGTATCGCCTCGGCGGTGGCGTTGTCCCTGTCGCGGAACTCATACGCCGCGTCGCAGATCGCACGGACGCTCTGCTCGATCTCGTAGAGATTGAACCCGAACAGCTCGTCGGTGGATACGCCGAAAAACGACGCTATAGCGGGGATCAGCATGGTATCGGGCGCGGTCTCTCCGCGCTCCCATTTGCTGACCGCCTGGAACGAGACCCCGAGACGCTCCGCCAGCTTCTCCTGGGATATCCCCCGCGTCCGGCGCATCTCCCGGATCTTTTCTCCCATGTTCATTTTTCTCACCTCGTCCTGTATTCTGACCGGGCCCCGTCGCCACCCGTCACGCCGGCCTACAATGAGATCGTATGATCCGCACATTTCAGCACTTCCGGGTCATGTGATACGAAGATCACTGTTTTTGACGTATTACGGATAAAGTCCTTTAGCCAGTCCGTTGTATCCTTATCAAGATTGTTGCTCGGCTCGTCCATCACGATGACGGGAGCGTCCTTTATCAGCGCCCGGGCGATCGCTATCTTCTGCCTTTCTCCGCCCGACAGCTCACTGTAGGCGTTTGTTATCTCCCTGCCGGAAAGATAGCCGATACCCGTCTCCTCCATCACACGGTCTACCTCTTCCTCCGTCGCTGCAAGGTTGCCGAGCCGGACGTTGTCCCTGACGGATACGGAAAAAAGATACGGGTCCTGCTCCACAAAGGCAAGCTTACCGTACCAATCGGCTGACGATATCTCCGAAAACTCCGTCCCGTCGATCAGGATTTGGCCGGCGTAGTCCTTCAGCAGGCAAGACAGCACCTTTATGAGAGTGGATTTGCCGCTCCCGTTTTCACCGCATACCGCGACCTTGTCCCCGCTGCGGATGCTGAAGTTCACGCCGCTGAAGATCTTTTTGTCATCATAGGAAAAGGAAAGATCCCTCGCCGTGATCTCCCGGCGGAACTCCGCCGGGATTTTGCCGGAATCGTTTTCCTGACCATCGTAAAAAACGCTGAGACGGTCTGCGAGCGTCCTCATGATCGGGGTGTCGCGGATGAGTGACGATATGTCCGAAACGATGGAATTCAGGACCGAGTAAAAGCTGAATACCGCCGCCATGCTTCCCGGGGTGATCCTCCCGTTGACGATAAGAAGCGTGCCTGACAAAAGGATCAGCGTGGTACATAAGGCGTCGAGAGTGCTCGATATATTCCCGGCGACGGTGGAGAAAACGATCCTTTTTCTGAAAACCTTTCTGAAATAGATATTATATGCCCGGTCGAGCCTCCCGGTAAGCGGCCCGGTAAGGCCGAACAGCTTCACCTTGTGAGGCTGACTCATTATCTCCATCTCGTATGAGCTGATCCCGGAGCTGTACTCTCTCTCCTCTTTATCGTACCTTGTATTGATCCTTCTTGTCAAGACCGGAACCAAAAATTTTATCATCGAGACCGCAAACAAAATCGCCGTGTAGATCGCGCTGATCCTGACGGAATTATAAAGCAGGTATGCCAGCGTCACCGGAATCGAGATATATTTCGTCACGATATCGAGCCACGAGCAGCGAAAGTCGATGGCGTCCTGCTCCATTCGGTACTGGATCTCCCCCTCGGAGAATTTCTGCGCGTCCGCAAACTTTTTGTTCAGGTATCTTCCGTAGATCATCCGGTTGTGGGTCAGCGATCTTGCAAAAAGCAATATCTCCTTGAGCGTCCCGAAAAGCGGAAGGACAAAAAGTGAGATCAGAAGACATATGATAAGCTTTATAAAATTGGCGGAGCCGTATGAGAAATCAAGTCTGAAGACCGCGTCGGTAAAGCGAGCGACGACAGTCGCCGTATATACTGTCAGGATCGAGGTCATGATAACGTCGAAAATGTTGAACGCCAGCGCTGGCGAGACAGCCGCGGCGCAGTCGCGGAACACTTTCCTTCTCAGTCTTTTCATTCCGTACCTCCTTCGCCACGCCTCACGGAGCCGCTTTCGATCACGTAAACCGAGTCGCACAAGCCGTCGAGGAATTCGTCGTGCGTTATCACGATCGCTCCGCCCTCCCTTTCCGTCAGAAGCTTCCTCAGGGTCTCCTTTCCGGCTTCGTCAAGGGAATTTGTCGGCTCGTCGAGCATCATTATGACGGGGTCCGAGGCAAAAGCGAGCGACAGAAAGACTTTTTTCCTCTCCCCGCCGGAGAGCTCGCTGATCTTTGAGAGCAGGATCTGATCATCATCCGGCGCAAACCGCCGCACAATACCCTCCGCTCTGTCCTTTTTGTCCCCGAGGATCATATAAAACAACTCATCCGCCGTAAAATCAAAAACTGCGTCGTCCTGGGGGAGATAAAAGAGCTTCCCGGGGTAATTATCTCCCGAAAGCGAGGTCGGATCGACCCCGTCGAGCTTTATTTCTCCGGTTTCATGGCCCAGCGCCCCCGCGATGAGGCGCATCAGTGTGGTTTTCCCTCCGCCGTTGGGTCCCTTGATCACCGTCAGCTTTGTGCTGTCTATGGAAAGATCAAGATCCGAGAAAAGAGTCCGACCGCCGTGCCCATACGTCAGCCCGGAGATCACGATACTCCCCTTTCCGATACGTCCGTCCGGCGAGACTGTATCCGGCAGCTCGTCAAGGAGACGTTTTTCAGCCGTCCGGCTGACGGCAAGATCCTTTATGATCGAAAAAGATCCCTTTACCGCTCCGAACAGGCTCCCGGACAGCGCAATTGCCCGGATACCGATATCAAGCGACGAGAGACCGTTCAGCACAAAAAGGCCGACGGTCCCGTACGTACCGTACGTGAGCACCTTGTCGGTGATCTCAAACAGCACGCCCTCAGCGGTGCCCGTGTAGATGCTCGCCCTGCCTATCTTCGAGTATTCCTTATGATATCCCGCGAGCCTGTCCCGCCACCATTTTTTGAGACCGTAAAGTTTTATGGTCATAAAGCCCCTGTACCCTTCCACGGTAAAATCGGTGATGCGGGCCTCGATCCGCCTGCACCTCTCGTAGTTCACCTGAAGGTATTTTTTTATCACAACCGGCGGGATCATCTGGATCAGGGAGATAAGGAGCAGGACAAAGGCGATCCGCCTGTCGAGTATCAACAGATAGACCGTGTACGCGACGACAGATGCCGTCACGGTCACAAAGCCGGGGTAAACCGAGGCGTACTTACGGGTCACGGTGTTAAAATCGTCGTTGATCTTTTCCTTTGTCTCCCCCGCTCCGAGGGAGCAGAGGTCCTTCAGCGGTTTGTCGAAGAACAGCCTGTAGAAAAGCATTTTACAGTCGTGCGTGCCGAGCGATTCCGTCTTGCCGAGGGCGATCCCTGCGGATAAATTGAACACGAATTCGATAAGCTTTACGGAGAGGATCGCCGCAGCGCTTGTCACGACCGATTTAACGTTCCCCTTTGCGGCCTCGATGACGATACGCGAAAAAAGGGCTGAATTAAGTATATTGACGGCGATCCCGAACGAGCTGTTAAAGCATCTCAGAACGCCCGTTTTTCTGAATCTTCTTCTGATATATCGACGAATCGTTGATAAATACACGTTTCTCCTCCGGTGCGGGTGTCGCCCACCCGTTCGAAAATCATTTCCGAATCTATTCTACTATCATACCGGAGGATGAACAATAACTTCGTTATTGAAGTTTTTTCAACTGCAGGTTGAAAGTTCTATGGCAAAAGCGACTCCGCATTCACGGGCTCCCTTTTCTGTGGGATCCGAGCCCGCGGATTCTTCGGTGAAGTATCTCGCTTCGCTCGATGTGAAATATTTGCCTTGCGGCAAACGTGAAATATTGCGGCACGGCCGCAAAGTGAAATGAAATAAATCCCCTATCACGCCGTAAGGCTATCACACGCCGAAGGCGTATTTCACGCGCGGAGCGTATTTCACAAATCCCGCAAGGGATTTATTTCGTTGAAAAAAGGACTTGCAAAGCAAGTCCTTTTTTCACGCAGGGTGTGGGATTCGAACCCACGTGGGGTTGCCCCCAAACGGTTTTCAAGAAACCTGGGGTTTGTCCCGGATAGTCCCTGTTAGTCACGTCGCATCGCCGATTTTACCACAAAATTGGCCATTTTTAAGCATTATTGTGAAAAAGTGCGAGAAAATTGCGAGAAAAATGCGAGGAAAAACACTGGACAGTTTCCAACCATAACAGACATAATTATTCCCCATATTGATGCCAAAGTATCTTCATCGGCAAATATATTAATTAAAGGATGAAAGTACTATGACACGGACTGAATTTATCAGAGAACTTGAAAGAATGCTGAAAAAGGCTCCTGAATTGATGACTCCTTCAAAAGTCAGCAAACACACCCCACTCGGGAAAAACCATGTATATGAGTTGATCAAGTCAGGCGAAATACGCTCTATAGTTTTTCAAAACTCATACATAGTAGCTAAATCAGACGTCATCGAATATCTTGCCGATCATGCTAAAGACAAAAACAAAAGGCACTTTGCCCTTACAGAAAAACAAGAAGGTGAATCAAAATAATGAATCAGCGGTAAAAAAGAGTTCAGTGTTCTAGCTTTTTATCAACGACAAACATAACAAGGTTACTTAACATAAGCCACGCATCGGTTTTCTCCATATAGGAGACCCAATGCGTGGCTTTGCTATTTGATATTGTACAGAAAAATAAAAAGAAAAACAAGGAGGGATACACATGAACGAATGGGAACATCTGTCCAAACAGGCAGAAAGGTATAAGGAGGACTACCATTCAGATCTTCCGCACCGAGCTGTCACGGTGTATGCGTACCTTGCGGATCGGGCTAATAAGGATGGGGAGTGCTGGCCGGCAATTCCCACAATCGCTCGTGAATTGAAGTTGTCACAGTCCACCGTCCGTCGCGCCTTATAGGATCTCCGGAAGGAAGGATTGATTCAAACAGAACAACGATACCGAGAACATGGCGGCAAAAGCAGTCTGTTGTTCACATTGAGGAGCGATTGAAAAAGTCCCCTCCGCCAAGAGGGGACTTTGTTCATTTGCTGACAGGTGCCACCTGTCACTGTGCAAGGACAAGGCGAAAAACCCATTTGAAAAGATATACAGCAGGAAGAGTGAAGACGTTGGGATAAATGATACACGGATACAAAAGAACAACTTGTAGTGAGTGCCTCATAAGAGTATAGTTTTTTGAGTATCATCTAACAATGGGTGATAATAATACCATTATTACTTCATTGCTGTAATCTTCTCAATAATTGTTCCCGCCTCATCAAGCGTAAACTCGCCTTCATACAGCCCAAGTTTCCCGTTTTCTGACTCTGAAATCAATCCCGATTCATATACCTTGATGATATTCGGATCCGAATTTTCGAGCTCGTCAAGATCGTCAAACCCCGGATAATCCCTTACTTTCGGAAGTTCAATTCCGAACTTTTCACAGTACTTTGCGATCAGATCAATGACTTCCCACTTGTATACCGACGAATTCGAGAAATCACCGATGACCGTACTGTACTTGAAAGGGACATATAGTTTATGCTCTATTGCCCACATCAGCGGTTTATAATACCATTCTTTTTTGACTGTTATAGTCCAGAAATTCCACTCCGCTGTTTTGTCTGGATCGTAGATGGCCATGTCTGAAATCTCGTCAAAGGGAGACCAGTCCGTAACCTCCGGCTTCCCTTCAAGCTCATACAGAGCGTTGATCATCCAACCAAGTGTTACGGTGTTATCCGTTAGAACACCCAAAACCATATTTGAGGCTTTCGCGTTGCGATTAAACCGAGCTATCATTGCGGCTGTTTCGGCTCTTGTGATCGAAGCGTTAGGATCAAACGCTCCGTTTTCTCTGCCGTTAATTACTTCGGCAAGGTACATGTTGTCAACTGCCTTTATCGCAAATGAAGGTATCAGATCTCTGTCAATCGGAGAGCCTTCGCGTGTTACGGGGAGTATGAGGTCTGCAGATTCAAGGTATCTGTAGAGCATAGTTGCAAATTCCGCACGAGTTATGTTTCCTTCCGGGGTAAATGTTGTTGCTGTTTTTCCCTTGACGATTCCTTTACTTTGAGCCCATGTGACAGCTTTGGTATAGTATTTTCCGGCTTTCACATCGTCAAACTTGTTTTCAGCTTCGGTCTGCGGACTCCCCGCCATGCGGTAGATGATGGTCGCACACATCCCGCGGGTCAGCGTGCCGCTCGGGTCGAATTTCGTATCGGTCACGCCGTTCATGATGCGGTTCTCGTATACGTATTTGACGTCGGAATAGTACCATTTACTTATAATTACATCTGAAAAAAGTGATTCTTCTGCGCAAACTGGTATCGAGAATACCAAAGAGGAAGAAATCATAGCGATAAGGATGATAATTGTCATTATTTTTTTCATTTTTAGTTTCTCCTTTTTAAGAAATATGAAGTATTACCAACAAGCAGTTCAACAAAGATACTAATCCTCAACCACAAAAATACGATATTGTGTTGATGCAACTAATCGTTTGTTGGCGTTTGTTGAAGGCGAAAAAACATGTTCAGATATGCCACATAGAATTCTCGATTCATACAAGCGTCTTACGTAAGCTTTGGCATAAGAACTTATCTGATTATAATCAGAATAAGTCGATGAAATATCAAATGCCTGATAAACCGGTAGCGATATTTGCAAGACATTATCGATATATCTGCCAATCATGACTGCAAGATCCTGCCGGATAATATATGCATTAGGGCTGAAGGTTGTGGAGGAAGTTCCGTTGACTATACCATTAGAATATGCCCATTTGATTGCATTTGTACCTTCCGAATTGTTGTTTGGCACATCCGTAAAAGGTATAGTGATCCCGCTCACAGAAGGCGATCCTTCTCTTCTGTAGAGAATGACGGCAAACTGCTGCCTGGTAACAAGGGTATTGGGGGAAAAGAGGGTCGAACTCTCACCATACATTATTCCATTTTCATAAACATATCTCACATCATAATACAGCTCTGTTCCGCTCGATACATCTGAAAACGGATTGCTCCATGACCTTTGAGGTGTTTTAATATAATTGGGCAAGTTAGGTATTCCTGACAAGTCATATATCTCATTGTAAGTGATCGACAACAAACTAGAGGGAAACTCATCAACAATGAACTCACGCAGGTAATTATAATCAGTTTCCAAAGTCTCTAAACTGGGACAATTATTAATGTCCAGTAAAACTAATTTGTTATTATCACAGTATACTTCTCTTAAGAAATCCGCATCCTCTAAGTCCAATCTCTTAAGAAGATTGTTTGAACAACTTATTATACTTAAAGATTGACGGTTAACAATAAGTCTCTCCATATTGTTGTTATTGCAACAAAGAGTGCTTAGTTTGTAGTTGGAGGATAAATCCAAAGTATTAATTGAATTATCATTGCATTCAAGATTTTCCAAGTTTACAAAACCTGAAGTATTAATTGAAGACAACTGACAACTTGAACAATTAATACTCCGGATTTTTGTGCTTAAATACAGAGAAGTCAAAGGATTTCCCGAGCAATTGATAGTTTCCATCCTAACAAAAGAAGGAAGATTAATACTTGATATTTGGTTATAACTGCAGTCCAAATTCACCAATTTGGCCGGATTGACAGAAAGATATGTTATGTTATTATGGCTACATATTAAACTCATCAAAAAGCCATATGTGCAACTTGGAATGCTGGATAAATAATTGTACGAACAATCAAGCTCCTTAAAACCGCTTGAGTTGTTGTTATTATTATTGACTTGGAAGGATGTTAGGCGGTTATGAGAACAATTCAAACGTTCCAGTGAGTTGTTGTCACATACGTACAGACTGGTTAGTCTGTTTTGCGCACAATCAATTATACTCAAATTTGGATTATTGTCAATATTGATGCTTCCCATCATATTTGCCATACACTTTATTTCGTGAATTGTCGTATTATATGATATAGATAACGAAGAAAGTGAGTTTGAGGAAATATCCAAAACTTCAAGGGATGGGTAATCTGCAATATTGAATGAGCTTAACATATTCCCATTACACAAAAGATGGGTAATACAATTTGCGCTCGGGATATTAATTGACTGTAGATTATTGTCTCCGCAATCCAAATACTCCAGGGCAACTGGATTTGTCAACGACAATGAGGAGATATTATTGCCACTACATATCAAAGATACTATCGAATTACTCGCTGGAATTGAAAGTGAACATATCCGGTTTGCTGAACAGTTTAACTCCTCAAGAGTGTCATACAAAGTAGAAGGAATTGTCTGGATTTTATTGTCTGAGCAGTTTAATGATGTCAATGAGTCATAATAATCTATTCCATCCAAACTCTCTACACCACGACTTGAAATATCCATTGATAATACTGAGTGGAGAAGTGCTTCGTCATTTGAAGTAACCAAAGTAGAAGAGACTCTTGAACCAGAGTCAATACTATTTAGATATGAGATAACAAACGATCTAAAAGCATAATCCGGGAACTCTGCTCCAAAAGATCCGCTTGTGGCTAATTCCCATTTCGCTATCAGTGTAATATTACTAGTTATTGGGGTGTCAAAGTCAAATGGATTTGTTTCTCCGGATTGATACCATCCGTCAAAATAGTAATTTGACCGGATCGGAAAATCGGGTTCCGGAACAGGTTCTCCGTATGATACTATACGAGTAAATGATGTTGGAATTCCATAGTTGGTATTGAATGTAACTGTTCTTGTGTTTGTGGAATAGTATATGGCCATCTCACCGTCTATATATCCACCGTATTTACATTTATTGATAAGGAAATTGTTACTCGTAACAGTATTGCAAATCGCATCCTTAATATCGCTTAAGGAAAATGAAGTTCTCTTGGCTTTTATTAGAGCTGCAAGCCCAGTTACAAATGGACACGCCATTGATGTCCCGCTATCTGCTCCATAATTACCATTTGGCAAAGTACTAACTATGTTAACTCCAGGAGCAAAAACATCAACTGTTTCTTCCCCAAAATTTGAAAATTCAGCTTTATGACCGCTCCGATCTATTGCTCCAACTGAGATAATGTTAGGCAAATCATAGCATGAGGGGTATTGCTTGAACGTATCTGTGTCTTGATTACTATTGCCGGCTGCGGCGATAAAGAGTCCATTGTAATTTTCGATCGCATGTTTTAGTATTAGTGAATAAGCCGCCCCTCCATAACTATTGTTTGTTATTTGGATGTTATAATTATTGCAGTATGAAAGTGCCTTAATAATACTACTGTCTAAAAATCCATACGCATCTCCAACTGCTAACCAGGCTAGGCTGACTTTCCAGTTGACCCCTGCCACGCCTATTTCATTATCACCCTCTGCTCCGATAATACCAGCAACGTGAGTTCCATGAGTGTCTCGGTCATACGGTATGCCACCAGCTTGTACAATAAAGTCATATCCGTGTATGTCATTGACAAAGCCATTTTGGTTTGGTGTGGGGTTATTCCACAGATTGTTAACAAGATCAGGATGTGTTCCATCAATTCCAGTATCAAGAACACCAACTACGACATTCGAATTGCCTGTTGATCTATTCCATGCTCCATTAATGGTGGTTTTGCTTATACCCCACTGTTGCCCATTTAGATAGTATTCATCATCAGGGGTTAAAGTTGGGACGCGAATATAGTCCGGTTCCGCTATCTTTATCATTGGGTTGTTATTAAGCTCAATGAGAGCAGTCTTTAGGTCAACACCTTCCTCCAACTCCATAAGGAACGCATCGTTTTGGCCATTTTTCACTATGTAATGGTTGTTTTTTCTACTGTCATAATTCGGATTAATCATTTCCAGCTTTTTAAAGCGAATACTTGTACCAAGAACTTCACGAACGGTGTCAACAGATTCCGCATATTCACAACTTATGTTTTCAATGTCCGTTTCATTTGTATCTGTGGCTTGGATTTGATTAGTTTTTCTTTCTTCATTCAATCTACAATAGTCCAGTGAATATACTTCTGCAAAAACAGTTGATTTTACAGTGTCATTATTTGGGTCAAGTAACAACAGTACATGATTACTTGCATACTTAATGTCGGTGCGAGATGAATATTCATCAAACAATATCACCGGATCATTTGCTACTATTGAGTCCCCGTTATCAGAATAGCCAAATGTGGGAAGAGAGATTAGTGAGCAAAATATGAGAGTCGCCAGGGCTATGGATAATACTTTTAAAAAAGAAGACTTCATAATGTAACGATTCCTTTCTCGATCGAAATAACCGATTTTTGCTTGTTTAGTGAATTCCATATTGCTTACTTTACTTTGAGGATGCCAGTGATATACAATCAAAGAACCACCTCCTTATGTTATGGTAACAATATTGTTTATTTTATTGGCCCAGATCGCTATTGATTGATGAGAAACGGTTTGCGTCGAAGATCCTTTCTGATTAGATTTGTTTCACCTTTTCCATCCCATCACTGAGCAAGGTAATCATTGACGACATCTTCTAGATGTTCAAATGATAGATCGCAGTTGTTACACTTTTCAACCAAAGCATTTATCTGCTCCAGATTGTCGGTAACATCGTGAACGGAGACTATAACAGATGCTGTCCCACATTGTTTTTGACAAGAATACGCTGCTATACCATAAGATGTTCTCATCAGGGTACCCGCGGCGTATTTTTCCTCGATCAACCCATAGGTCACTTCCTTCACGTATGCATTTCCTCCGATTATTCAATCAAACGGAAGTCATCCTTTAACTTGGTAGAAACTCTTGCGGGTTGTCCTGCAGTTGTATCAGCAGGATTGACGTTAAAGTGCCGTATGAGGTTTTACCCACCTCTATTTCAAAGTTAGTATTTACAAAGAGTGTCATTTTACCCTCGCTCGCTTTTTTTAATTATAACGTTTTAAAACCACATAACTGAAAAATGGGATAAATAATAGAAAAAAGGGATAACTGTATCAATGGCCAATGGAAGGCACGACATTTATCCCAGAAAAAAATAACAGTTACCCCGTTTCTTTTTCTTCATAATAAATATTTGTTTTTGTTACTTGTCTCTATTTCCCCGTCCTTTGCTTAAACGGGAGGATTATTTGAACACTGAACATGTTACCACTTTCAGAATAATTGATCATCCTGCCCAATCGTGACACACTCTCTTCGACGATCATATGTCCCAGTCCGTGAGAATGCTTATCTTTTTTTTGTCGAAATCAATTCGCTGTTTTCTTTGAGAACAGATTCTTTTATCGTGTTCTTGCAAATGATTATTCTGTTATCACCTTGCCGTGAAAACAGCAATTCTATTCTTTTTTCATCTAGATCTTCGATTGCTTCAATAGCATTATCGATAATATTATCGAAAATTGAAACAAGTTCACGATCTGGAACATCGGATAGATCTCCGACCGCTTCGGATACTATCACCTCTGTATCCTTAAGCAAACATAGTTTTGAGTTAATAAGGTAATAAAGTGGATACGAAAAAGATGTATCCCCGAAAAAGTCCGATTCTATCGGGCTTTTTTTCGTCTTAAACAACGTTTTTCGAAATATCAAATTCGTAGATGTAAATACCCGTTTTTTCCATTGAAGAGGGGTTCGAACCCTAGAAAAGCCGAATACCGTTCCGCCACGGCAGATAGTAGCAAACACTATCTGCCGTTTTTTGTTGCCCATATTTAATTCACATAAAGGAGAGAAGAAGATGATTCATTCAGACTCACCCCGATTGAAATCAATCGAACAGATGATGACGGTAACCCCGGGATTCCACCCCAAAGGCGACGGGAGATTTGTATACCGCCGCTTTGAGTACACGGCAAAAATGTGTGACTGCCGATACTGTCTGCATTACAGCAGAAATAGAGAATGTACGGTTGATCATTGTCCATACGTCAAGGAGCGGATCATCGCCGGTGTGGCGAGTCGTCCTGAGGTGATGACCGAAACAATGAAGAATGTCCGCAGCGCCGCCTTCAGAATACGGCTCAATCAATCCATAATAGAAAGTGAGGGACTTCCTATGAACTTCAAAAACGAAAAACACAGGAAAGTATTTGACGAGGCGATCCGCAAACTCGACAGAAAGAATTATCCATTGATGTCGGCGGTTTATCTGTTGACAGCCGATCACAATCTGTGGATACAGCTCAGGCATTGCGTGGAAAGAAACGAGATCAGAATTGACAGTTTCAAACTGAAAAACAGCACAGAGAACGGATATACCCTGCTCTGCTGTGCCAAAGATCTCTATCTCGGCACAAAGCACATGACTATCGGAGATCTTGCCGATTTGGAAATTATCTCTCCTAAAATGTTCTCCCTTATCTGTAACGCTATGGCAATACGCAGATTCGGTCTGGGCGCCATCCAATATATAAACAACGAAAGGAATTCTCAGGTATGATCAAAATCAGAATCAAAAACTCCGATCACGAGATCGACGTACACTTCCCGATCAGCGAGAGCGAGTTGTTTGCAAAGTTGTCCGAAATACATGCGATTGAGGGAAACGATCCTCCGCAGAGAGCCTTTGTGACAGAAGTCTATTGGCCGGAGGAGATGGGCTTCCTGAGAAACCATCTCGCCAATCTTGACGAGCTCAACTACCTCGGCAAGCGCATGGAGAGTTTCGACACCCTCGAATACGATCAGTTCCTCATTGGTATCACCATGCTGGAAAAGCCTACTGAGAAGGACCTCATCAACCTGACGTTTAACCTGGATCACTTCACGCTGTGTCAAGACGTCAGCAGTTACGGAAAGATCGGCCGGGAATATGTCATCAACACACAGGGCTCCGTTCCCGCCCATGACGAGGACGATCCAAAATACGCTGCAATCGGCAAGGATCTCATCGACAGGGGGCTGGCACATCTCACACCGAGAGGCCTTCTCATCTACGATCCCTTCGACAAGTTAGAGGAGGTTTACGACGGCCAGACCTTCCCCGAATATTACTACGAGAACACCCTTGCCAGCGCAGAGGTCACATTTAACGGACGTACGGAACTGCTGCAGCTTCCCGGAGAAGATCTTGCTATCAAAAAGGCGCTTACCAGACTTGGAGTTTCTTCAGAAACAGATTGTGAAATACAGTTCTGGCTTAATGACGGTGAGAACGACCGATGGGAGGAACGCATAGATAAGATTATCCGGAACGAGGGACTGTATGCGGCTAACAACTTGCTCCGCACCTTGGACTCCGGTAATACTGATTGGGAAAAACTAACCGCTGCAGTTGAACTCACCGGAGTGAAAAATGCGTCAGATATCGCAACGGTAGCAGAACACCTTGGCGAGTTTGTTTTCATCCCTTACATCAAGGGTGAAGAGGACATCGGTCACTTTCTCGTGGATAACATTGAGGATTACGTCATGAATCCCGAAATGGAAGAATACTTCGACTTTTACGGATTCGGTGAACATTACGCAGAGCAGCATGACGGACAGTTCGTTGATGGCGGGTTCATCTGCTTTGACAGCGACAGAACTCTGGATGAGTTCCTATGGGAATTGGGATCTGGAAATGACGGAATGAACATAGGAGAAATATGATTTGTCACGTCAATACGGTCAGAACAAATTAAAAAATACAAGGGGGGTACACAAATGAACGAATGGGAACGCCTGTCAAGACAGGCAGAGAGGTATAAGGAGGACTATCCTCCGGGGACGAGAATTATGCTTCTCAGGATGGAAAACGATCCGCATCCCGTGGCAAGCGGTACAAGAGGAACTGTGAAGTACGTTGATGATATCGGCACTCTTCACTGTCGTTTCGATAACGGAAGAAGTCTCGGCGTAGTTCCAGACGAAGATTTGTTCCGCAAATTGAAGGACGAAGAATTGGCCGAGGAACAGGAAGTGGAAGAGAGTGAAAGCGGTCCGGTTATGGGAATGTAACGAGGTGTGAGATCAGAAAGGAGTGAGAAAATGTCTGATAACGAAAAGAAAGGAATTTCCGTACGTATCGACGCTGATCTTCACGCAGAGGTCAGCCAATATCTGCGGGATCACAACATGACTATGGCGGAGTTCGTCTCCCATGCGCTGGACGATGAACTCCACCCGAAATACAACATGAAGGAGGCAAACAATATGGAAAATATGAAGACAATTGCCGTTCAGGTGCCGGAGGATCTGTTTCAAAAGATAAAAGAATACCTGCAGAGAAACAACATGACGCAGAAGCAGTTTCTCATCGGACTCATTGAGGACGAACTGGAACGGGATCAGATGGAACGGGAAGATCAGAGTGATGACATGACCGATGAGGATGATGACGAAGAAGACGAAGACGAAGAAGAAGATGAGTATGATGAAGAGGAGGAAGAAGAAGATAATGATGAAGAACAAGGCCCTGAAATGGGAATGTGAGGTTTCGGTCGATGCCTAATCATGTAGTAAACAGATTAACAGTATCAGGAGATCCAGAGATCGTCAAAGAACTGTTAAGCAACGTCAAAGATGACAATACTGGTATCGGATCTATTGACTTCAACAAGATCATCCCGATGCCCGAAAGTCTGAGAATAGAATCAGGAAGCAACTCGGTTCGAGGTCTTAAAGCCTACAGTGAATTCATCGGCGAATACGCGCCTGACGTGGCCGAAAACGTTGACTCCATTGACCGTATTCCCCCGGAGAGTGAGGCTGCCTTTCTGCGGGCTCATCCGGATATCACTCCGGTCCAATGGGACCTCGGGAAAACAGCATTCGCGAATCAAGTCAGGTTCGGCGCTCCGACCTGGTATGAGTGGTCAATTAAGAACTGGAGCACCAAGTGGAACGCATATGACTGTCGGTTTCACGGGAACACCGGTGACAACCCGGAGCTCTTTTTCCTGACTGCATGGAACGCTCCGTACCGGGTCATAAAGAAACTGGCCGAACAATACCCTGGGCTTCGGTTTGTTCATGAGTGGGCGGATGAATGCATCGGGGAAAATTGCGGAATGGGTGAATACAGTAAAGGATGCTATGTGAAAGAGACCTTCCCGGACGGGGACGAGGCAACGTCCTTTGCCGACAATCTCTGGGGAACGTTTGCGAGCGCAGACGGATGCCAGGACGAAGATGAATCTCAGACGATAGGAGGTATTCAGTTATGAGCGTTAAAACAATATCCAAAGACGAACTTCGCCGGATGGAAGATTCGGAAGGCTTGATCCTTCAGGGCTGCGGCGGAAGCCTCGACGAGTGGGTGGACGGCGTCAATGACATGCTCACGGAGGACGGGATTCTTCAGGACGGAACTAAGTTCCACGACTGTTCTGCTTTTGAGCATGACGGAGTGACCTGCCTTCTGTTCCCCTTCAAGGATGACGTCAACCTCGACGTGGGCAAGCTTGCTATGTGGCGTCTCAGGACGTATGGACAGTTCGGCGGCACCTGGCTCTCGGACTACGTTCCGAACCGGCTCGGCGGCTTCATCCCAAAGGATCGGACCGAAGAAAAAGTGCAAAAGCCGGACTGCCCGCTCATAGGTCAGGACGGTAACATTTTCAATCTGATGGGCATCGCCTCACGTACTCTGAGGGAGAACGGTCTCGAAGACCGAGCAAAGGAAATGTGCGTCCGCATCCGTGAGTCCGGCGACTATTACGAAGCCCTGGGCGTTATCGGAGAATACGTCAACATCACTTCCGTGGATGACGCTCCGTGTGAGAATGAAGACGCAGAGGAAGGAATGGTGATGTCGTGAGTGAGTTTCTTTGGTTTCTCGTGGGACTTTTCCTCGGCGGTATTGTGACAACACTGCTGTTGTGCTGTCTCCAGATCAACCGCATGAACGACTACGAAGCAGAACTTCGAAAACTCCGTTCAGAACTGAAAAACAGATAGGATAAATATCGGTGGTATCAATCGCACAGCGGTTGATACCGTTTTTTGTGCGATTGGTCCCCCGTGAAAGCGAGGTGATCAACATCAAAACCCCTGTATCCCGTGTAGGAAACAAGACGCCCATCCTGCACATTCTTTACGCACTGTTTCCGCTGAAATACGGACGCTTTATCGACGTATTCGGCGGCAGCGGAAGCGTTCTTCTCGGAAAGCCCGCCGTTGACCCCTTTGAAGTGTACAACGACTATGACCGTAACCTTGTCAATCTCTTTCACTGCATGAAGGACAGAACAATGGCAACGATCCGGGAACTTGGTTTCTGTAACCTCAATTCCCGTGAGGACTTCATAGCGATAAAGAGGTTTTTCGAGCACGAACGGTTCGATGACAGTTACCTGACGGAAGAACTCCATCTTACAGAAATACTGCTTCCGCCGCTCAACGCGTCTGAGCTGAAGGAGATCCGTCTCAGGATCACGGAGGACTACGACGTCCGCCGCGCCGCCATGTTTTTGAAGCTCCTGAGGAACAGCTATTCCAGCAGCATGAAGTCCTTTGCGTCACAGCCGTTCGACATCCGGAAACTTTTCAGTTTGATTCAGGAACTGGAAAACCGTATGGCAAACGTGGTCATTGAGAATCAGGACTTCGAAACGCTGATACGCCACTATGACCGCCCCGACGCGTTCTTTTATGCCGACCCTCCGTACTTTACCTCGGAAGATATGTATCAGATCGACTTCGGCTGGGATGATCACGTGCGGCTCAGAGAGACCCTCGGAAAGATTAAGGGTAAGTTCCTTCTGTCCTACAACGACTGCGGCGAGATCAGGGAACTGTATGACGGATTCAGCCTCTTCGATTTTTCAAGATCCCACTCCATGGTACAGCGGTATGAAGCAGGGAGAGAGTTCAAGGAACTCCTCATTGCGAATTACGATCTGTATGAACGTGAGAGAGAAAGGCCGAAACAGCTGACGCTCTTTGACGTTTACGGCGACGAGGAATACGACTATGAGAAAATCCTGAAAGAGAGTATCATCTCATGCAGAATAAGGTGAGAGAAAAAAGTTGGGGTCAGATACCGGTTCCCCGCGAATTGTTGACAGAAGCCGGAATTGATGAGAACAGCGCTCTTCAGATGTATGTCAGCGGCGACAGACTTGTTATCGAATCAGTTCGCGACGCGGACGGGTACCGCTGTGATTTCGACTGCGAGAGATGTCCCGTAACAAATGAATGTAAAAAGTGAGGTCAGAAAATGAAACAAATACTCCGAATACTCGGAAAACACGGACGGATAACCATCCCGTTTGAGATGCGTAAGCGTATGGGCTTTTCATTCAATGACGTTTTGTCTTTCTCAGAATCTCCGGACGGCAGATCGGTGATAGTGAAACGCGAGAAGATCTGTGACGATTGCACAGCGGAGAAAAGTCAGGCGGCAGACGCGCAAGATACGATAACCCTCTTCGATTTCCTGAACGGACTATCCGGCGAACAGCAAAAAGCGGCTTTTGTCCATCTGAAACTGAAATGGGACTGTGATAGCGGAGGTGATGGTATTGCCTGAATTTCCACCCATTTACCGATGGTCTCTCATGGACGCAGTCGAGCACAACGAGATGCGTGAATGGCGTGACAGTTACCGTGAGAACTGCGCCTGTGCCAGAGCCATCGAGAAAGTGATCAACGATCATTACCGCGACGACCGTCTCGACCGCTGTGTCGACAGAATCATCGATCAGTACGGTTTTGACCGGACAAACTACGTTCTCGCCAACACAATCATGCAGAAGGAAGACGACGGACGGTTCTCGGACGATAACAAGAAGTGGGCAAGGAAGATCCATATCCCGAAAGACGAGGTGCGATGGCACTTCTGCGTGGAATCACACCCCGGACTGACCAATCTGTTTGTCTGTCAGATGCGAGAGGCGTGGCGATCGCTCGGCCTTTTTGATCACACCAACTGTATATCTGAAAAGGACGGCGAGATCGATTACAAAGGCAAGGTTCTGATCATTGACCCGAAGGCTTTGAAGGAAGAGAGCAGAACTCCCGCAAATCAGTTGTTTCTTGCCGAAGGGGGTTTCGGATGTTCCCCGAATTCCCGCGGACGAAAGGTGTTCGGACGTTTTCTGAATGACGGTGAGAAAACCCATCTCGGTCGGGAGGATTTTCTGGGAGCCATAAAGGACGAGGATCTCCCGGAGTGGGCGTCCCAAAAACTTGACGAGATCCGGTCCGCCGTAACGGATGAATCGGAAGGAATATCGATGGGAGGTATGTAGCATGAGAACAAAGATCTATCAGATAAATCCTGACAGGGATGAAAACCGCGTAAAGTTCATTGGAATGGACAGTCTCAAAGAACTGCAGGAATCGTCTGACGTTGACTCCTCAATCTATGACGAGGTGTTCAACGCCGAAATAGACGAAACGGATCTCGAAGCAATCTATCGGAGATTCAATACGGTTGGGCATCCACTGCACCGCGGTCATTCACTTTCCGTATCAGACGTTGTGGTAAACGACAACGGCGCTTTCTTCTGCGATAACGTGGGATTCCGAAAGATCACTTTCGATGAGTCTCAGACTCAGAAGCCGGACAATCTGATGCGGGTAGTCTATGTTGAACCGCATAAGGCGCCTTATGTCGCGGAGATCGCCGATACGCTCGAAGCGGAGCAGAAAGCGGTCGGAGACGGGCTGATCGAACCGCTGTACAACGATGACGGGACTTGTTTCGTCGGCAACGAGGAATCCAAACTCATCGGAATGGACGGCAACCGCAGAATATGGAACGGATCTTCCATAATAGCAGGTCCGTTTTTTGTTTGCGGCGTGTCTGAGGACAGCTTCAGAGGTCTTACCGATGACGAGGTGAGAAGATATATGGAACTGTTCGCAGAACCCGAGGATATATCCCGGGAAGAAGTAGAGTCCGACCTGGGCTTCACGATATTTACCATGTAAGAAAAAGGAGAAAGAAATTATGGCAAACAAGAAAACAACCGACAGAGTTCCCGAAAAGGAACAGAAAAGAAACAGCGCGGCCGTCTCGGTTCGTATCGACCGTCTCGTAGACAACGAGAATTCAAAAGTCAAGGCGATTGCCAGCGTTAACATCGGGGGCGCTTTCGCCGTTCACGGCCTGAAGGTCATCGATTCACAGAAGGGTCTGTTCGTTCAGATGCCGCAGAATTCTTTTCAGAAGAACGGCAAAACGGAATATATGGACGTGTTCCATCCGGTAACGTCCGACGCTCGCGGAGAACTGAACGACAAGGTTCTGGAAGCATACGACCGGAAATTGGCAGAAAACGAGTCCGAAGATGAGGAAATCGGCGAGGGCGACGGTCCCGACGAGGAGGACGAGGAATCACATTCTATGGTCCAAAGTATGTAATTTTCAAATTTTTTTCGATTCTCGCTGGACTTTTCCGGTTTGTTCGGTATCCTTTATGGTCAAGAGGTGATCAAAATGAAAACAAAAATCTTGACCGTAAGCGTAATTGTCACGCTTGTGTCCCTGCTCCCGGGATGTCAGACAAACTCGGCTCCGCATCGACTTCCCGTCAGGGAGAGCGTCGCGTCGGTCTGCGAATCGGAGATTCCGATTCCGGATGATGAAACAACAGAGCCGGTGACGGAAACAGAAAAGTGTACCGAACCTGCGGAGATTACTGCAGAACAGGAAACAGTTCCCGAGGAAACCGTCGTGACGCCGTCCTTTGACGTCATCCAAAACGACGATACCCTTCCGGAATGCGATTCTGCAGAATCCGTGGTAATACCGCAAGTGATACCGCCGGAAACACGGGAAACATCTGCCCCTGTGAAAGAGACAGAAGGGATACTATGTCCCGAACCCCCTGCGATACCCGACACGGAAGAACCCGTTACGGAATATCCTCCCGGGAAAACCGAACAACCGAAGGAAACAGAGACGGACGCTCCGGAGTTCGACATAGACTACTGGATCTCGTTTGCCCAGGACTATGCCGTAGGTCTTGGCCTCAATCTGGATGACAGCGTGACTGACTGTTGGGACAACCCACTGATCGCGGGCAGTCAAAGCAAATACCTCGAGAGAGATATCTCGGGGATTCTCGACAAATACAGCAGGGACGAAGAGATAACCGACGTGTGGATCTGGGCTGAACCTAGAAGCGACGGAAACTATGATCTGTTTATCGGATACGCATAAAAAAATGTATAACGGAAAGGGCGAGTCTGGAACGGCTCGTCCTTTTTCGTCATCAAGGAGGAAATGTATGAAATCAAAAATTGTAATGAAACTGATGGCAATGATCCTTTCGATTGCCATGTGCTGTTCAGTACTTGTCGGCGTATGCGGAACGGCATATGCCGCGGACGTGACCGGAGACGTATACCTGACGGCATTCCCACGTGCGGGAGATGACCATCTCGACTATTCCGGGATATGGGGACACGATGACCTGACGTTCAAAAACGGGTGGCATGCAGGTAAGGCGATCTTCACCACGGTACGCACAATAGGATCACAAAACGGAAACGTTTGTTACTGCATCGAACCGGGCGCAGACCTCGGAGTTGGAGATACTCTGATCAGAAAAGGAGAGGATTTCTGGATCAACTATCCCTCAGATTACAACGACGTTATCGAACCCGTTGAGATAAGGCAGTTTATCGGACGCATTTTCCAGTACGGGTATACAGGTAACGTGGATGATTCATGGAGATCTCA
>JAEEGL014690191.1_pt1 | contig 23421 bp, 23 predicted proteins | sample 9134231 | NCBI WGS metagenome assembly JAEEGL01 (sample SAMN16246548, study PRJNA631951) | gut metagenome | biome: gut microbiome; feature: rumen; material: fiber-attached | host: Bos | place: Iran: Karaj | collected 2018-10
CTGGTCTTTGGATTGGGATCACCGAACTCATGCCTTTGCCCGTCAATGTCAGTCGCCCAGCCGTAGGCATTAGCTCCGACCAAATATATGGCATTGTCCACGCCCAAATCCACCAAAGCCTGGGCAAAGTCGTGGAACGACTCAATGCTGAGCGTTTCCACGGTGAAGATCTCACCATCTCGGTCGCACAAAGCTCGGCGTACCGCCTTGCCCTTCAGTTCATTTTCAACAAGACTTCCATTGTCCACCAATGGGAACTGGCGGAAGAAATAGCCGCCTTTTTCTGTCGCTTCTTCAAAAAGCGGAGAGTTATCCGCTACACCGACCGTCACCGTGTCGTTGATGATGGCACAATAGCCTTTCTTAGAAAGTCCCCAAGCCTTGGGTTCGCCTTTCAGCACAAAAGCGCCCACGATGCCGCCGTTGTCGGCTCTGATGTCAGCAGCTTGTGCCGTAAAGATGATGTCTGTGTCGTCGCGGTCAATAGCCCCAAGATGCAGACTCAATGTTACTTGATGGGGAAGATAGAGTCGAATCGGAATATCATTGATAGTGGTGTCGGCCATCTCGATGAAAGCGCGGCCTGTTTCCTCCGCTTTGGCCAGTGGCAGTTTCACGGTGGGTTGTTCTATCACCTCTGTCATTGGCTCGAAAACGCCTGGTTCTGTTGGATCGTCAATGGGCGGTTCAGGCTTTGATGGCCATATTTGCCAGATGATGATGCCGATGACAATACCCGCCAGCAAGAGCAGCAGCCACTTCCATCCCTGTGGCTTGGCTGGCTTCTCCTCGCCGATGACGCGGATTTCATCGTCCCTAATTTCATTGATTTCTTTCATCCTTTTGCCTCCTTCTCGATCAAATCCTTCAGCTGTTTCAAAGCCTCCTTCGATGCCGACACGGTATGCGTGAACCTCGACACGTCAGAGAGGATGAGTTTCTGATTCTGGATATTGATGTAATAGATATAGTTGCGGTTGATGATAAGGCCTCGGCCAATCCTGATGAATTGGAGACCTTCCGTGCCAAGCTGTTCCCGTATCATACTCTCCACTTGACCCAGTTGGAAAGTCAGCATCCTCGTCTCATTGTCCGTCTGAACCAAGTTGCAGTAATTCCCGTCCGAAGAAATAAACACAATCCTTTCGGGCGCAATGCGCACCAGGTCAGTCGTTGTGGATATGATCAGATACTTCTTCAGCATGACGAGGCAAAAGTAGCAACTCCTTCGGAATGCAAAGTTATTATTTTTGTTGAAATGTACGAAATAGGCCGAAAAATGTATGAAATTGTCTTCTCTTCATCAAGTCCGGCCGGTTGGTGCATCCCACCAGCGGCCAATACCACAAACCCCGAAGGAGGATGGCTAAAAAACCGATTTATACCTAAAAAACACGCAAATTCACAACAAAACGATACTTCAATTTTTATCTATTTTTGAAAGTCTGAGTGCAAATGGAGTGCAAATTTGGGGTCTTGACACAAAAAAAGGAGTTACGTGATTTTGTAACTCCTTGATTTTCAAGTCGGGGCAAAAGGATTCGAACCTTCGACCCCCTGCTCCCAAAGCAGGTGCGCTAGCCGGACTGCGCCATACCCCGAAAAAAAAGACGACCGTACATCGTCTTCTTTCTTCGCGGAGAAGGGGGGATTCGAACCCCCGGTACCCCTTGCGGGATACGACAGTTTAGCAAACTGTTGGTTTCAGCCACTCACCCACCTCTCCGTGGTGCGAATTGCGAGTGCAAAGATAGTCCTTTTTTGGTTATCTGCAACTTTTTTTTTCAATTTCTTTGCATTATTTTCGCAAAACACTAATAATCAACCATCTAAAGCATCGTCAAAAAGCTCTAACTGATTCTCGGTAAGGTACAACTCAGGTGGCACATCGTACTCGTAATTGCTGATAAAACGCGAAATACTCCGTTTGATCAGCTTGATGGGCGTGGTCTTGCGCGCCTTGCAATAATTCCTCAACGACCTGTACTGGCCGTTAGAGAGCTTGAATGTGACCGAATGGTACTGGTAACTCCTCCGAGACCGTTTGTTCTTTTTAGCTTTCATTGTAATATGTCTTTGCAACTGAGTATCAATTGTGCGAACCGCTCAGCCTCAGCTTCCGACTTGCCCTCGGAATAGATGCGTATGATGGGTTCCGTGTTGGATTTGCGCAAGTGTACCCAACCTTCCTCAAAGTCAATCTTCACACCGTCAATGGTGGTGACTTTCTCGTCCTTGAACTTCTCCGCAAATTTCGCCAAAATGCCGTCCACATCCATTTCTGGAGTGAGCTGTATCTTGTTCTTCGACATGAAATACGCTGGATACTCCTTCTTCAATTCTGAACATTTGATGCGTTTTTCCGCCAACTGCGTGAGAAACAGGGCAGTGCCGACAAGGGCGTCGCGGCCATAGTGGATGGCAGGATAAATGACACCTCCGTTGCCTTCACCACCAATCACAGCACCCACTTCCTTCATCTTCTCCACTACATTGACTTCACCCACAGCGGCAGCAAAATATTCCTGTCCGTAGGAACGTGTCACATCACGCAAGGCTCGAGTAGAGGAGAGGTTCGACACCGTAGGACCAGGGGTGTGCTTCAACACGAAGTCGGCAACCGAGACCAAAGTGTATTCTTCGCCAAACAGCTCGCCGTCTTCTTTGACAAACACCAGACGGTCTACGTCGGGATCGACCACCACGCCGAAGTCGCAGCCTTGCTCACGCACGTAATGGCAGATGTCGGTGAGATTCTGCGCCAAAGGCTCTGGCGTATGGGCGAAATTGCCCGTCGGCTCGCAGTTCAGTTCCAAGATGTTGTCCACGCCTAAGGCGCGAAGCATCTTTGGAATTGCAATGCCACCCGTGGAGTTGACAGCATCGACGGCTACCTTGAAATGGGCTCGCTTGATCACCTCTTTGTTGACCAAAGGCAATTGACAGACCATTTCCACGTGCTTGTCGATCCAACCGTCCACTTGCTGATATCTGCCGATCTTGTCGATGGTGACAAAATCAAACTCGTCGCGCGCGGCAACATCCAACAGCCATGCGCCTTCAGCGGCAGAGATGAACTCTCCTTTTTCATTCAACAATTTCAAGGCGTTCCACTGTGCCGGATTATGACTTGCCGTCAAGATAATGCCCGCATCAGCTTTCAGGCCTGTGACGGCAATCTCAGTAGTGGGAGTGGTGCTTAAACCGATGTCAAGCACATCGGCACCCATAGCCTGTAATGTGCCGCACACAATTTGGTTGACGAAAAAGCCTGACATCCTGGCATCACGTCCCACAACGATGCGCGGACGCTCAATGCCTTTTCGCTGCACGAATTTTACAAAAGCAGCGGTGAATTTCACCATGTCAATAGGGGTGAGGTTGTCGCCGGGAACTCCGCCAATGGTGCCGCGGATGCCTGAAATGGATTTGATCAGTGTCATCTTATACTAAATTAATTTTTGTTTCGTTTAATGTGAAATTGAATTGCAAATTTACTACTTTTGAAAATAAAAACAAATTATGAAAAAAAACCTTCTTCCTTTATTGATTTTTCTTTTCTTCGGAAACCTTTTCTTAAACGCGCAAGACATCAATCGCGTTGATGATCAAGGCCGACGCCAAGGTCTTTGGACAGATTACTATGCCAACGGACAAAAGCGTTATGAAGGAATTTTTAAGAACGGGAAATGCCAGGGAGAATTCAAATACTACGATGAACAAGGCCATTTAAAAGCCACCAACACATTCGACAAGTCTGGCGAGAAAGCCCTGCACAAAATGTATGACTCCAACGGTACGTTGGTCGCCACGGGCTATTATCTGAACCAGAAAAAAGAAGGCGAGTGGCGTTATTTCTCGAAAGACAACGGAAAGATGATTCTTCTTGAAGACAACAGAGACGGCAAAGTTAACGGGAAATCCATGGTATATTATGAAACTGGCGTCCTGATGATGGAACGCCAGTTTATTAACGATGTTCAAGAAGGCCATGCCAAGATATATTATCCATCGGGTGCTTTAAAGGAGGAAGGCGATTATCTTCACGGCTCCAAGACAGGCATTTGGAAGACCTACAACGAAGATGGCGATGTCATCAGTACGGAGAACTTCAGCGCGCCTTCGAATCTCGACTTCAATTAGTCAGGACATGACTTGAGGTAATCCTCCAAGTTATTTCTACCGTCACGATTAGCAGCCTTGAAATAAAAACATGCCATCTCGTAATCGTTTTTGAGGAAATAGGTTTTCCCCAAAGCATACTCTGCGTCTGCGTATCCGGGTTTTACCTCTAATGCCAACTCAAAATCAAGAATGGCGGCATCGTACATCGCTCTGTTGAACTTCGTGCATCCACGGTAATAGTATGCCTCATAGTTGTTCTTGTCATACTTGATGGCTTGGGTGAATTGTTCCTCTGCGTCCGCAAACCGCGTGCTGTTGTACATCAGCTCAACGCCCTTGTCGTATGCGATGCGCCCTTTCTCAACATTGCTGCTGCAACTTGCAAGAAAGAAGGTGAATGCCGCTAAAAACAAAGTGATTATTTTTTTCATTTCTGATCCCATAAAAATTAGTCAGCAAAAGTACTAATAATTTCTGAAACTTTCTCCACAATATCTTTCAGACGAGCTTCGTCTTTGGCTTCCGCGAGAAAACGGAGATATGGCTCAGTATTGGAAGGCCTAATGTTAAACCACCAATCAGCATAGTCGAGACGATAGCCGTCGAAATCAAGGAAACGCTCAGGCTTCTGAATGTTGGCATAATGGTCGCGAACCGCAACCATTGCCTCCTGTTTGCGCTCCAGCATGAAGTTGATCTCCCCTGAATTGTGATATTGCGAAATCTCCTTGACAATGGAGCTCATGGTGCGTCCTTGACGTTTGAATTCGGACAGCAAACGCAACACTATGGAAGCGGCAAGCAGGGCAGAGTCGGAGTAATAGAAGTCGCGGAAATAATAATGGCCGGCCAGTTCACCGCCATAAACACCGTCAAGCTCACGGAGCTTCAAGGCTGCGTAAGCCCGTCCCACACGCCAGGTCTCCACTTTTGCCTGATAGCGGTCAAGATACTCTTGAATGGCACGAGAGCTACGGATGTCCTGTAACACAATACCTTTGTCATGCCTTTCCCCAAGGAAATAGTTGCCCAAGAAGGCAATGATAAGGTCTGGAGAAATGAAACTTCCTAACTCGTCGATGAAGGTGATGCGGTCAGCGTCGCCATCGAACAGCAAGCCGATGTCGCACTTCTCCTTTTTCACCAAAGCCTTGATTTGTTCCTGACTGACAGCCTCAAGCGGATTTGGCTCGTGGTTCGGGAAATTACCGTCTAACACATCATTAATATAATGTGCATCGCCAACAAGTTCATGCACGAAAAGCGATGACATGCCGTTGCTGCAATCTACCGCAATGTTAAGATTGGAGTGCTCGCCCACATAGTTGCGCTGGAAGCGTAGATAGTCGTCCTTGACTTCCTTGTGGCGAATGACACCTTTGTTTTCGGCGGGCACACATGCCTCGTCGCTTTCCACAAAAGCCTCCAACTTGTTTAAACCTGTGTCATAACCCACAGGCAACGCATTGGTCTTGGAGATCTTCAAACCATTATGGTTCTTGGGGTTATGCGAGGCAGTGATCATCACGGAGGCATCGTAGCCATATTTGGCGGTGCTCCAATACACCATCGGGGTGGTGGAGAGACCTATTTCATCCACGTTGACACCACTGTCGGTGATGCCACGGGTCAAGTTCTCGAACATCGCATCCGATGAAAGGCGCATGTCACGACCAACCAACACTGTGTCAACATCCAATATTCTGTGTAAGAAAAAGCCTATTCTGTATGCGATTTCCTCATTAAGGTCAACGCCCCATTCTCCTCTGATATCGTATGCTTTAAATGCTTTCATTTCTTGTCTTATTTCAAGTATTTATCCAACCAGTTGTAGAATCTTCTCTGCCAAAGCACACCGTTCTGAGGTTTCAACACCCAGTGGTTTTCGTCAGGGAAATAGAGGAATTCAGCGTCGAGGCCGCGAAGGATAGCGGCGTTGTAGGCCTGCATTCCCTGCGTGAAGCAGATGCGATAGTCGAGTCCGCCATGGATGACGAGGATAGGTGCGGTCCATTTATCTACGAAGAGGTGTGGAGAGTTGGCATAAGTCCTTTTGACAGTTGGGTTGTTCCAATCCCAATACGGGCCGCCAAGATCCCAGTTCACAAACCACATCTCTTCAGTTTCAAGATACTGTGCGTCAAGGTTAAACATGCCGTCATGGGCAATCAAAGCCTTGAAACGACCATTGTGGTGACCAGCCAGCCAATACACGCTAAAGCCGCCGAAGCTGGCACCCACGGCACCGAGGCGGTTCTCATCGATGTAAGGCTCCTTGGCCATCTCGTCGATGGCGCTGAGGTAGTCTTTCATGCACTGTCCTCCGTAGTCGCCGCTGATCTCCTCAAGCCATTCCTGGCCGAAGCCGGGCAGTCCGCGACGGTTGGGAGCCACGATGATATAATCATTTGCGGCCATCATCTGGAAGTTCCAACGGTACGACCAGAACTGGCTCACGGTACTTTGCGGTCCGCCTTCACAATAGAGCAGGGCAGGGTATTGCTTGTTGGGATCGAAATGGGGCGGGAAGATAACCCAAGTGAGCATCTGTTTGCCATCGGTAGTCTTGATCCAACGTTCTTTGACCTCGCCCATAGTGAGTTGCGCAAAGATGTTGTCGTTGATATGGGTGATCTGTGTAGTCTCGCCTGTAGTAGGACTCACAGAGAACAATTCCGTCGGATGGCTCATCGACTGGCGGCCAGCAATCAGCTTGTCACCGTTGCATTGTACTGAGACGTAGTTGTGCTTGCCAGTGGTAAGCTTTTTAATCTCGCCATTTTCAGTGTTGAGTGAGTACAGCTGGTCGGTGGCGTAAGCGTCGCTGATGAAATAGAGTGTCTTGCTGTCGTCGGCCCAGCTGAAGCCCGTGCAGCATTGGTCGAACTTGGCTGAGTAATCGGTCTTTTCACCGGTTTCAAAATCCATCACAAAAATGCGTTGTTTGTCACTCTCATAACCGTCGCGTTCCATGCTCTCCCAGGCCATGTATTTGCCATCGGGCGAGATGACGGGGTTGAGGTCGTAACCCATCATGCCGAAAGTGAGGTTCTTGCATTCTTTGCTCTCGATGAAGTATTGGTAAATATCAGTGTTGGTGGAGAGAGCGTAGTCTTTGCCGACTTTCTTGCGGCAGCAATACACGAAGCTCTTTCCGTCGGGTAGCCACTGCACCTGTTCCATGCCTCCGAAGGGGCGTACGGGGGCTTCCCATTGCTCGTCTTTCATGGCATCGAAGGCGTTTTCAATCTTGCCATTTGCGAAATCACCCACGAAGAGATGTCCGTAGGTGTCCACCCATTGATCCCAATGGCGATACATCAGGTCGTTGTTGATGCGTCCCGATGAGAGCGGCAGATCGGGGTAGATATCGGCCACAGTCTCTTTCAGCTTTACTTCCTTGGTGAAAAGAACCATTTGGCAGTCAGGCGAGTAGAGGAATCCGTTGATGTCATCGGCCTCGTTGGAGACGCATTGGCGGCCTGTTCCGTCGGGGTTGATTTCCCAGAGCTGCATCACACCGTCATCGTTGGGGCAGAGGAAGCCTATCTTCTTGCCGTCAGGACGCCATTGAGGACTGTATTCGCTCTTGTCGGAGTCGGAAAGCACGCGGTTGTCGCTGCCGTCGGCGTTCATAATATATAAGGTGGAACCGCTGCGGTTTTCCTCCACACTGTAGTAGGTCACGTTATAGACGATTTGCGAGTGGTCGGGGGAGAGGCTGTATTCACCGACGCGGCCCATAGCCCACAGCACCTCCGGGGTCATAATATCCGAAGACAGGGTAAGCTCTTTAGGCCCGATTTTTTCTTTCCCTTTCGGCTCTGTCTCAGGCTTTTGTGTGTTGCATGACGCAAGAATGCAAGTAATCATGGCTAACAGGAAGAAGTTATTTTTTTTCATGTTGAAAGTGCTTTTTTATTTGGAAATGGATATTTTTTTAACAATGATAGAGTCTCCATGAATTTTCACGATATACTGGCCTTCAGGAAGATTTGAAACGTCAATCTCGTCGCTGTTGTTGGTGCTGATGACGGTGCGTCCGAGCAGATCAATGATTTCTATTTTTGAAATATTAAAATCATTGGTATTCAGTATTCTAACAATGCCATTCGCTGGGTTTGGATAAACGCTGATGTTGTTCTTGACATTGCTTTCATCTATTTCGTCAATGTCACAAGCGTTGTATGTCGGGTTAAGGTAGATGAGGTTTTCCCCCTCGTGGTAGCAAAGCAGATGGAAGATAGCACCGTCACTGGTGGGGGTGTAGTTCCCTGAGTTGACGAAGCCTTTGCTGCTTCCAACGCCTTCAATCCAGTATTCTGTCTCATCTTCAAGTCCTATGAAAGAGAATTCGATTTTTTTACGCTGAACGCCGTTGAAGTCGGTGATGGTTGAAACGGCTGTAACCATCATCGGATGCTCATTCAAATCGTTGAAAAAGTCACCTTCCTCAAGGTCATAGTCATATAGAAGAACCTCGTCGTCGTAGGCGCTTCCGTTCCATTTGCAGTAATACACTTGATTGTCCTCGTTACGGTAGGCCCCGAGGAGGATTCCTTGTCCATGGATATAGATGGTGTGGTACTCCATCCCATTGATGTCAACGTCTTCTGCTTGATAATGAAGTTCTTCATACGTTCCTTGGGGATGCGGCGGACTCCAGATGTATTGTCCCATTACGTACCATGATTGTGCTTTGACGCCAAACGAAACCGCAAGCAGCGCAATTGTCAGGATGGCGATTTTTTTGAGATTTTGAAAAGTATTAACCATAATTATTTTGAATGTTTTAAATTATTATTCGTTTGACAAAAATACAAATCTTTTTGGAAATACATGCTTTTGTTTTATCTTTGCATTGCAAAAAAAATCCTTGCAATGTTACAAGTCTATTGTCGCAACACCAAAACCACCAAAAGCTTCCCTGAGGGGACGACCCTTTTGGAGATGCTACCTGAATTTGAGTTTGAAAAACCCTACGAGATCGTTTCCGCGCGTGTGAACAACGTGCCTCAAGGCCTTCGCTTCAAGGTTTACAACAACCGTGACGTGGAGTACGTCGATGGCCGTGACCCATCCGGAGCGCGCATTTATTTCCGATCGCTCTGCTTCCTGCTCAGCAAAGCCGCCCGCGATGTGTTTCCCGGCTCCAAAATATATATGGAGAACGCCATCTCCAACGGCTATTTCTGCAATTTCCATAAAGCCGATGCCTCGGAAGTGACCGACGCTGACATCGAAAAGATCCGTCAGCGAATGCAGGAGATTGTCAACAAGGACATCCCTTTCCATCGCTATGAGGTACAGACGGAGGAAGCTGTGCGCATCTTCCGCGATCTCGGCTATGATGATAAAGTTACGCTTATCGAGACAAGCGGTCAGGTTTATATGGACTATTACACTTTGGGCAACACCGCCGATTATTACTATGGCCGCTTGGTGCCGTCGGCGGGTTACCTCAAACTGTGGAGCCTGGAGCGTTATTACCACGGTCTGCTATTGCGTGTTCCCGATAGGCACGACCCGAGCCGTTTGGCACCTTTTGTCCCGCAGCCCAAAACCTTCGAAATGTTCAACGAAAACCTGAAATGGAACATCATCATGGGGTTGAACAACGTTGGTGATGTCAACCGTGCTTGCCTCAATGGTCTTGCCAACGTGTTAATCAAGGTGTCGGAAGCCCTTCAAGAAAAAAAGATCGTGCAGATTGCCGAGGAGATAGAGCGACGTTTCCGAAGCGAGGACAAGGTGCGGTTAGTGCTGATTACCGGTCCCAGCAGCAGCGGCAAGACCACATTCTGCAAACGGCTCAGCATCCAGCTTTTGGCTTGCGGGCTGAAACCCATGTCGTTCTCAACAGATGACTATTTCGTCAACAGGGAAGACACGCCCAAGCTACCTAACGGTGCTTACGACTTCGACAACTTAGAAACGGTGAAGCACGAGGAGCTGCAACGTGACTTGCTCAAACTGTTAGGAGGGGAGACGGTTGACATCCCTGAGTTCAATTTCGTGACGGGACGGCAGGAATACAATGGCAAGAAACTACATCTCGACTCGAACACCGTAATTCTTCTTGAAGGCATCCATGCCCTCAATCCAAAACTTACTGACCAGATCGCTGATACGGTGAAGTTCCGCATCTTCATCAACACGCTGACCAGTACTTCGCTTGACGACCACAACATCATCCCGACCAGCGACAACCGTCTGCTGCGTCGCATCATCCGCGATTACAATAAAGGTGCGTTCTCGGCTCGCCAGACCATCGAGCAATGGCCTAACGTCATCGCCGCCGAGGAGCAGTGGATTTATCCCTTCCAGGAGAACGCCGACATGATGTTCAATTCGTCGTATTTGATTGAGTTTGCCGTGATGCGCAACCATGCAGAGGCTATCCTCACCAGCGTTCCCAAAAACTGCTCAGCTTACACTGAGGCACATAGGTTGCTGCATTTCATCCATTACTTTATTCCGATACCCGACAAAGAGATCCCGCAGACTTCGATGATTAGAGAATTTATTTAAGGGTTGTTTTTTAAAAATTTTTTAATTTTGCAATTTTTAATTGTCAATAAAGAATGGAGACTAACTTCCTCAATTTTAAAAGAATCTTTCTCATTATATTTGTTGGATTGGTTGTTCCGCTTTCTGCGCAAGTGGTGCAGTATGGATCACCAGCAAAACCCTGTGTGAGAGATAAGGAGAAAAGGACTATCTTTGCGAAAAAGATAGTAAACAATGGATATCCTCACATCACTCAGCAAGTTGCTGCTACCAGCGGAAGTTTTCGATTATTTCACCATCACATCAGTGTCCGAGCACGGGGACGAGGTTGAGCTGTTCCTGGAGGAGAAGGACGTCATCCACAAGCCAGAGAAGGGGCATGAATACGAGAAGAACGGGTTCTATGAGACGATGACGGTCCAGGACTACCCGATCCGTGGGAAGCGTGCGCTGTTGCGTATCAAGCGCCGGAGATGGATCGACAAGACGACAGGTCGGAGCGCTGGTAACGACTACGAGCTGGTGGCCAAAGGGACGCGGCACTCTGTTGAGTTTGCCGCTTTTTTAAAAGAGTTCCTTGGAGAGATACCCGATTACGGCCCGCTCGCTTGAGCGCCACTATCGGATAGACGGGGACAAGTTCGAGCGTCAGTACAAGGAGCACCTGTCAGGTTTTAGCGAATGGGACCAGCTTGGCCATGCGGAGGAATGGATGGTGTTCGAGAGGAACATAGGCGAGCGTCTGAGCATCGACGAGACATCGCTGTCAAAGGGAGAGCTCTACACGATCATCACGAACAAGGACGCCCACGGAGGCAGGGGGACGCTGGTGGCGATGGTCCGTGGGACGAAGGCTGAGACCGTCATTGAGGCCGTCAAACACATCGGGGAAGACAGCAGGGAGAAGGTCCAGGAAGTGACGATGGACCTTTCGGAGAGCATGCGGAAGATCGTGGAGACATGCTTCCCGAGGGCCACAAGGGTCATCGACAGGTTCCACGTCCAGAAGCTCGCCTTGGAGGCCGTCCAGGAGATCAGGATCAAGCGCCGTTGGGAAGCCATCGACGCCGACAACAAGTCCAGGGCCATAGCCAGACGCAACGGCGAGGAATACGTCCCGTACACCTTCGACAACGGAGACACCCGAAAGGAGCTACTGGCAAGAAGCCGCTATGCGCTCTACAAGTCCCCGGAAAAGTGGACGCAGTCCCAGAGGGAACGGGCCGAGACGATGTTCAGGGAATACCCCGACCTGGAGAAAGCCTACTGGCTGGCGCAGCACCTGAGGACCGTCTTCAACAAAAGGTCACAGAAGTCCGCCGCAAGGCTCAACCTGGCGAGATGGTACAACGAAGTGGAGGACGCAGGCTTCGACTCCTTCCAAACGCTCGCGGGAACCATCAGGGAGCGATATGACGAGGTCCTCAACTACTTCAACGACCGTTCCACCAACGCCAATGCCGAGGCCTTCAACTCCAAGGTCAAAAACTTCCGTGCCGCACTAAGAGGCGTATCCGACGTACGGTTCTTTCTCTTCAGGCTTCAGAAAATCTACGCCTAAACACAGGCTTTTACAGGTGAGCCGTTCTAACTCCCGAGGTAAACCCTTTTTTCATTAAAACGTCCAGCAATTCAAGGGATTGCGAAAGCACAAAAGAAAAGAGCAAGACCAATTTTCAGTCTTGCTCTCAGTCAGTAGCGGGATCGAGAATTGAACTCGAGACCTCCGGGTTATGAATCCGACGCTCTAACCTGCTGAGCTATCCCGCCCGGTTTGCGGGTGCAAAGGTACTACAATTTTTGTTTCACGCAACACTTTTTTGATATTTTTTTTGGTATGGTTTTTGAAGTTGTAAAAAATTTGTTTTTAGTTAAAGAATATTTTTTACTTTTGCACATCTTTAAATTATTAAGTCAAATGAAAAAGATCGTACTATTGATTGGTATCCTTGTGATGATGGCAGGAATGGCCAAGGCACAAGATGTGAAGGTCAGTGAAAATGGCCCTGAAATTGAATTTGAAAAACTGGTTCACGATTACGGCGAGGTGCCTTACAACGGCAACGGAGAGTGCGAGTTCCGCTTCACCAATACCGGCAATGAGCCTCTGATCATTCAAAAGCCTAAGTCAAGTTGTGGCTGCACCGTGCCATCATGGCCCAAAGAGCCTATCCTTCCCGGCGAGTCAGAAGTAATCAAAGTGACTTACAGGACAACCAAAGTCGGCCCCATCAACAAGACCGTCACTGTCACATCGAACGCCAAAGCCAACGGCACCGTGGTGCTCCGTATTAAGGGCAAGGTGCTTGAACAACCTACCGAAGCTATGCCTGAAAAAGAAATGGGCAACGGCTCTCCCGTCAACAAAAACTAAATCATTACAATAATTTATGCCACAAATCTCAAAAAAAGGCTTGGAACTGCCGCAGTCGGCAATCCGAAAGCTTGTTCCATTTGCTGATGCCGCCAAAGAGCGTGGTGTCCACGTTTATCACCTCAACATCGGACAGCCTGACATCGAGACACCAAGCGGTGCCTTGAAATCTCTGGCTGAGACAGCTGCCAAGATGGCAGACAGTCATGGCGTGCTGGAGTACAGCCATTCAGCTGGCATCCAGTCATATCGCCGTGCCCTTTGCAACTATTACCACCGTCACGGCATTGATGTCACTCCTAACCAGGTCATCGTCACTACCGGTGGCAGTGAGGCTCTTCAGATGGCATTCACCGTGTGCCTGAATCCTGGCGACGAAATCATCATCCCGGAACCCTATTACACCAACTATAACACCTTCGCCAAACTGTGCGATGCCAAGATTGTCACCATTCCAAGTGACATCAAGACAGGCTTTGCCCTGCCGCCCATCGAGGATTTCGAGAAGGCCATCACTCCACGCACAAGGGCAATTATGATTTGTAACCCCAACAACCCCACGGGTTACCTTTATACCCATGAGGAATTGCTCAAAGTTGCCGGTCTGGTCAAGAAATACGACCTGTATCTCTTTGCCGATGAGGTCTATCGTGAGTTCTGCTACGGTGGTCACAAGCATTTCAGCGTGATGCAGCTCGAGGGATTAGAGCGCAACACTATTCTGTTCGACTCTGTCTCGAAGCGCTACAGCGCATGTGGTGCCCGTGTGGGCTGCATGGTCACCCGCAACAGTGAGGTCTATGCCATCGCCATGCGTTTGGCGCAAGCTCGTCTGTCACCACCGAGTTTCGGACAGATCTTCGCCGAGGCTGCCGTAGATACCCCACAGGAATATTTCGACAAGGTGCAAGCCGAATATTTGGCTCGCCGCAACGTCATCGTTGAAGGCATCAACAAAATTCCGGGCTGTTTCTGCCCAATGCCCAAAGGCGCTTTCTACACCGTCATCGACCTGCCTGTTGACGATAGCGACAAGTTCTGCCAGTGGCTGTTGACCGACTTCAGCTACAACGGCGCCACCGTGATGTTAGCTCCCGCCACAGGCTTCTACGTTGATCCCGAAAAAGGACGCCATCAAGCTCGTATCACCTACTGCCTCTGCATAGAAGACCTTAAGGCCGCCATCAAGTGCCTTGAAGAGGCTTTGAGGGTCTATCCAGGAAAAATAAGATAACAAACAGCTTCTAAGCTTTTTACCGTAGGGTTGCCACATTGTGACAGCCCTATGTTTTTCATCCATTTAAGATCCCTTCCAATGCCACACGCAATTCTGGCATTGGGCAATGCGTGTCACGTTCGACGATGATGGTTTTTAAACCCGCGAAAGGAAGGACTTCTGCTTCAATGTCCTTCAGAGAACGATTAGAGCCAAAATAGGCAAGTGCAAAGCTTTCCCAAAACTTGATGGAAGTTGCTTTGTCCATGTGGAAAGTCTCTTTGATGAAAGACTCGTCGCTGAGCTTGCAGCACAAATAAACCATCCCCACGTCGAAGAGGTGGTTGCCGTAGCAAAAGTCGCCCAGATCGATAAAATAACGCTTGTCGCCGACAAAGATAGCATTTGAAAATTGCAGGTCGCCGTGGATGGCCGTATCCTCGTCGGGGACATTGTCAATAAAACGGTTTAGCTTTTCTTTCTCGTCAGCCGTAAAGAAAGGATTCTCATCCAGCAGTCTGTGATAGCGGTCTTTCACGTTTTCAAACTGAGACGTGTCGATATGCGTGGCGTGAAGTTTAAGGCACATCTCCGCAAATTCCGCAGCATACTGTTTCACCATTTCCGGATGGTCGCCAGTGGCGCGTGAGTACGAGGTCTTTCCAAGGATACGATGAAAACGTATTCCATAGCGCCCATTTTCTGTAACCACATAGTCACCTGGCTCAGGAGTGGGAATGCCAGCGTCATACACCTTGCGCGCAAGCTTCATCTCATCCAAAGGCTGTTGTATCTTGCCAGGGAAATAAAGCTTCAGCATTATCGAAGGGTCGGTTTTGTGATCGTAGCTCTCGCCATTGGCGCCGCCGCCGGAGAGGATGTAATCGTCCAAGGATATTTTGATGGCTTCCATGTATTTATGTTTTTTTTGTGTGAAATACAAAAATAGAAAAAAAATAGTAATTTTGCTGTAAAATCTGAAAAGATGATTAAAAAAAGATTTAACCCGATTACTGACAAGAGTAGCGAAATCATAGAGTTTCTGATGGCTTCGCCTGACATTCCAGATGACAATGAGCTGCGTTTTAAACTACGTCTTTCCATTGAGGAGGCAGTGGAGAACGTGGTGCGTTATGCCTATGATGGTGGCATCGGCTGGCTTGAGGTAGGCACCGACTTGGATCACGATTCACTCATCCTCACTATTGAGCTGCGAGACGCCGGTGTGCCATTCAATCCGTTGGAGAAGCCTGATCCCGACATCACTCTTTCCGCACAGGACCGTGACATCGGTGGACTTGGCATCTTCCTCTGCAAGAAAATGATGGACAGTATTAGTTACCGTTATCAGGACGGCAACAACATTCTCACTATGAAAAAAAAGATTTAGAATTAAGAATTAAAAAGCTATATGGAAGTTACGATAAATAATAAGGACAGCAAGACCTTCGTGGAACTTGATGGACGGATCGACACCACAAATGCCGAGCAGTTTCAAAACGACATTAGCCCGTTGATGGAAGGAGAGAACCCCGACATTGACATCGACTGCACCGGCATGACATACACCTCATCGCAAGGACTGCGCATCTTTCTCATGCTACAAAAAAGCGTCATGTCGCGAGGCGGTAAGATGGTGATGCGCAACATGAATCCTATGGTGAAAGAAGTGTTCGACATCACTGGATTCTCGAACATCATCACTATCATCTAAAACGTCAGCCTTATGAAACGTGATGCGCATATCGAGATGATACTTGATGAGTATCATGCCAAACTTCCCATTTATGAGAAGATGAAATCCGTTGTCCTTGAACGGATGCGTGCTTGTTTAGACGAAAACAATATTATTGTAGCGGGACTGGAAGCCCGTGTCAAGACTGAGAAAAGCCTGATTGGGAAACTTGAGACGAAAGGTTACAAATATCACACTTTGGATGACATCACGGATATTCTCGGCATTCGCATTATCACCTATTATAATGATGAGGTGGATGTGATTTCGGCTTTGGTGGAGAAACTGTTTGAAATTGACTGGGAAAACTCGGTTGACAAACGCAAAGTATTGGAAATAGACCGTTTTGGCTACATGTCGCTTCATTATATTTGTAGCATTCCCGAAGGAATGTTCAAAGATCCTGATATACCGCAACTCAACAGGATGCGTTTTGAGTTGCAGATGCGCAGCTCGTTGCAGCACGTATGGGCCAACATGTATCATGACATGGGTTACAAATCGGAAGTGGAGATTCCCGTTGAATACCATCGAAACATGAACCGTTTGGCCGGAATGCTGGAACTTGTGGATGAGCAGTTCAGCCGCATCCGAAAGGAAATCAACGATTACCGCCGCAATGTACAGTCGTTAGTGGCCAATGGCAACTTCGATGAAGTGCCGCTTAACGGTGACACATTCCGCAGTTACCTCGAACTAAAGCCTTTCCAGAGACTCGCCGACAAGATTGCCGCCATCAACCAAGCTGAAGTCTATGAAGATAGCCTTATGCCATATTTCCATGTGCTGATGCTAATGGGAATGCAAACCATTGGCGACATCATTCGTCTGTACAATGAATACAACGACTGGGCTTACCAATTGGCACTCATACAATTAGCAGGCACCGGCCTTGACATTGTGGCTTATTCCGTGGCCTTACAGAATCTTTGCATTGCCTATATTCTCAAACAAGGCTTCGGAGAGGCGGGCTTGGAGCGTTTGTTCACTATCCTTTATGGGGAAAGCGACTATAACGCACAGCGTGCCAAACGCCTCTATGAGCAAGCATTGAAAATCAACTTAATTGAACATTGATTATGAATAATCCTTTGGAAACCAACGTTTTCGATAAAGCGGTGATTTTTGCGACGAAGGCTCATAGTGGCACAGAACGCAGGGGGAAAGGCTATCCTTATATTATTCATCCCATGGAAGCCGCATCCATTGTGGCCACCATTACCAACGATCAAGAGATGCTTGCCGCTGCCATATTGCACGATGCCGTGGAGGACACTGATATGACTATTGGCCAATTGCGTGAATTATTTGGCGAACGAATCGCTCAACTTGTTGACAATGAGACTGCTCCGCTTCCTGACAATACACCGTGGCGTGCTCGTAAAGAGGCACAGCTCGAACAACTAAGAAACGCTCCGTTTGACAGTAAAGTTGTTGCCATCGGCGACAAGCTCTCCAACCTCAGGGCCATTACCGCTGACTATCGTCAAATTGGTGACGTGCTTTGGAACCGCTTTCATGCTCCCAATGGGAAAAAAGACATCGCGTGGTACTATCGTTCCTTGGCCGAAGCCATGTCAGAGCTTTCCGAAACAGCTCCGTATCAGGAGTTTGTCAGGCTGTTAGAAGAGACGTTTTAATAAATCAAATATTTTTCCCGAATGACCTTGAACGCATCAAGGTCGTCTTTCCAAGTAGCACGTATTTTTTCGGTGCTTTTCCCGTTTTCAATGGCCTGAAGCAATCTGCTGTCGCCGGCAAGCAATTTGAAATAATTGGTGAAAAACTGATCGTTTTTCTCTTGAAGTTGTTGATAGGCTTCGATGAGCCATTCCAAATGCAGCTGTGACGGGTTGTTAGCGTAACCGTGAGCAAACTCAGTAAGGTCAGTGCCACGACAGCGTTGACCTTCCAACAAAGGCTTGGAGGCACCGCCCTTGCTTTCAGGCGTAAATGTGTAGTCGCCTCGCAAACCAGGATGGCCAAAGATTTGGAATGGTTTGTCAGTGCCGCGTCCCACGCTCACGATAGTGCCTTCAAAGAAACAAAGGGAAGGGTAGAGGTATATCGATTCCCAGTTGGGTAGGTTAGGCGATGGCTTCACGGGCAACTCATAGATGGCGTTCCTATCGTAACCAGGAACGGAAACCACCGTCAGTTCACAATGGATGCCGTCCTTCATCCAGCCTTCGCCATTCACCATCTTGCCATACTCGCCGATGGTCATGCCGTAAACCACAGGCACCGGATGCATTCCTACAAAAGACTTGTTTTCGGGCTTCAAAACGGGGCCGTCAATGTAAAAGCCGTTGGGATTAGGGCAGTCGAGCACAACGACACGGATGTCGTTCTCGGCACAGGCCTCCATCACATAAGTCAAGGTAGAGATATAAGTATAGAAACGCACGCCCACGTCCTGCAAATAAAACAGCATCACGTCAATGTCGCGAAGCATTTCATTGGTGGGTTTCTTGGTTTTGCCATATAACGAGGCAATTTCTACACCTGTCTTTGAGTCCTTGCCGCCGCTGACTTTGGCGCCAGCATCAGCCTCGCCTCGGAAGCCATGCTCAGGCGTAAAGATACGCTTTACATTAACACCCAAAGAAAGCAGAGAATCAACAAGATGCGTTTCTCCGATAAGACTGGTTTGGTTGGCGACCACACCTACAGATTTCCCTTCGAGAAAGTGTAGATAATTCTCAGTGTCCTGAGCTCCGCAGACGTATTGTTCTTTGGGAATCAGGCGGATGTTTTGCGCTTTGGTTGGTATGTTGAGGCTCAATCCAATAATCAGGAGAGCGGTACAATGGATGATATTTCTCATTTTGCGGTTCATATTTCGATGATGATTTGTATTTTTGCAAAAATAATGCAAAAATTCAAAAAAACGCATGTCTGGATCCAAATTCATCTCCGACCGGCTGTTTTCACTCTCAAAAGGCAATCTTTCATCGACGGTGATGCGTCTTGCCGTGACCAGCGTTGCATTGGCTATCACGGTGATGCTCATCTCTTTGGCGGTGGTGGTGGGATTTAAAAACCAGATTCGGGGCAAAGTGGTTGGCTTTGTGGCACCCATCCACATACAAGCACTTGACAGAAATGAATCATACGAAGAGACTCCTTTTGTTCTGGATGACAAGCTTCAAGAAACTTTGGATAATTGCGAGCACATCACTCATTATCAAATCACGGCAAACAAAGCTGGCATAATTAAAACTGAAGAAGCAATTCAAGGCGTGGTAATGAAAGGTGTAGGGGAGGATTACGACTGGAGCTACTTCACAGAATGCATGAAAGAAGGCACTGTCCCGCAATATGTTGACGGTGAGCGGTCTAACGATGTCTTGCTCTCGAAGAACATTGCTGACAAAATGCTTTTGTCGTTAGGTGATCCTGTGCGTGTTTGGTTTATTGACGAGGATATGCAGGCGAGGGGACGAAAGTTTAATGTGACAGGCATCTTCGAGACAGGTCTTTCGGAATTTGACGAGCGATTTGTATTCTGTGACATCGCCCAAATCCGAAAACTGAACCATTGGGAGGAAAACCAAGCAAGTGTCTTGGAAATATGGGTCGATGACATTGAAAACATGAAGGAAATCAACGACAAACTTTATTACAGCATACCACCAACATTGGCATCCTATACGGCCAGGGAAAGCAATCCTCAAATTTTTGATTGGCTTGATCTGTTAGATACCAACGTGTGGCTGATTCTTGCGCTGATGTTCCTCGTGGCTGGCATAACGGTGATCTCAATGCTGCTGATCATCATCATTGAAAAGACATCGACCATCGGTCTGCTAAAAGCTATGGGGGCCTCTGACAGTTTTGTCCGTAAAGTGTTTTTGTATCGTTCCGTCAGAATATTGCTCATTGGAATGCTCATTGGAAATATCGTTGGATTAGGCTTCTGCTTACTGCAATATTACACTGGTTTTATCCACCTGAATCCAGAGACGTATTATCTTTCCGCAGTGCCAGTAGAGTTGCGTTTGTGTACAGTTATCATCCTCAATATCTGCACTTTCGTGTTGTGGCTGTTGATGCTTCTCATCCCCACAGGCATCATTAATCGAATCAGACCGGCAAAGTCAATCCGTTTTGATTGATTATTTAGATTCTTTCTAAAATACATCAACATGCAATTTGTTCGATAAAAATATTTATATTCACCGCCTAAAAACTCATAATCATCAAATGATGGAAAACTTTGTTATTGAGCCGTTGAAAGGTTTCGGTGAAATACCTTTCGGAATGACTTTGGATGATGCCGTGAAGAAGTTAGGATCACCCAATTATTATGAGGAACTCAGCGATATGGAGGAGACGGGAAACCGTTCGATCTACTACGAGTATGAGGATCTTGAGACCAACATTTATTTTGAGGGCATCACCAAGTCGGTGGCTGCTTGTTTTGAGACAGAAAATCACGATGCGGTGTTGTATGGCACAAAAGTCTTTGAGTTGAGCCGCGCACAAGTGATCGAGTTAATGCGGGAGAATGGCTTTTCTGAGCTGGAAGAGGACGACGAAGATGGCGAGCACCGTGTGTCGTTTGAGGATGCCTTGATTGACTTTTTCTATGATGGTGACAACATGACCGCTATCAGTTGGGGCGTGTTGGTTGACGATCAAGGGAACATCATTTAAGAGTTGCCTTTTGGTAATTGACAATTGTCAGATTACCCCGTTAGGGGTTAAAGCTCGGTAGAACCGGTAGAACCGGTAGAACCGGCGGAATCGGTGGAATGGTGTTTGAGTCGGGGATGAAAATCTGTCAACGTTTCCCTTAGGAGATCATCTGAAATATGGGTGTAAATCTCGGTTGTGCTGACGCTGGCATGGCCGAGCATCTGTTGAACAGCCAACAAATTGGCACCGCCTTCCAACAGGTGGGTAGCAAAACTATGCCGGAAGGTATGAGGGCTGATGGTCTTGGTGATATTGTTTTTTTCCGCCAAATCCTTGACAATCAAGAAAACCATTTGTCGTGTTAGCCCTGTGCCACGGCTGTTTAGAAAAACAGTATCGGTGAATTTAGGTTTGGGGTTAATGTGTAGCCTTGCGCCTTCGATATATTGGAAAAGGATTTTCAAGCTGCTTTCGCCAATGGGAACAAGTCTTTCTTTACTGCCTTTCCCAAAAATTCGCAGAAAGCCGTCGTTCCTATAAATATCGCTGATTTGCAATCCGATAAGTTCGGAAACCCGAAGCCCACAACCGTACATCACCTCGATCATGGCTTTGTTGCGATGGCCCGTGGGCTGGCTGAGATCGATGCTGTCGATCATTTTTTGGATTTCTTCATAGCTCAGCACTTCAGGCAGATGACGGCCCAAAGAAGGGGAGGTGATGAGTTCGGTAGGGTCTTTCTCCGCCATGTTTTCCTGAATCAGATAGCGGTAAAATGATTTCAAGCCAGATAAGATACGTGCCTGCGAAGTGGCACCTATATTCAAGTCATAAAGATACGCGAAGAAATTCTCTATGGTATCTTGGCTGATTTGATTGATTTCAATTGAGAGCCCCTGGCTCTCGAGATACTGTAGGAACAGGTTGACATCATGGCAATATGCCTCCACACTGTTGTCGGACAACGAAAGCTCCAGCCGAAGGTGATCGACATAATGTTTGATGAGATTGCGGCTGAGGCTTAATGAAGTCATGCTTTGCGGATTTGTTTTCGCAAAAGTACATTTTTTTTGCTTCGGCATTGTTTTTTTCTACCTTTGCTCTGAAAACTAAACTCTAAATCTCATCAAAAAATGAAAAACTTTAGATTAAACTTATTATTTGCTGCAGTTGTGGCATGTATGATGCTCTTTGGCTGCTCGAACAACAATAAAGAAAACAACAATGAAACAGCAACTAACAACGTGGTTTCCTTCGATGAAGTATTGGCAACACGCAGAAGCGTCCGTAGCTACGATGCCACTAAAACCATTAGCGAGGCCGAGGTCCGTGAGTTGCTCATTGCGACACAAGAGGCTCCTTCATGGGCCAACCAACAGCCTTCGAAATACTATGTGGCCATGAGTCCTGAGAAAGTCGAAGCAGTGTCGAATTTGGTGGGCGAGCGCAACAAACAGAACATTGCCGGTGCGCCCGTGTTGATTGTCTCCACTTACGAGAAGGGCAAGTCTGGTTTCTTCCGTGGCGAGCAGACCAACGAGGTGGGCGATGGTTGGGGTGCTTACGACAACGGCCTGAGCAATGCCTATTTCATCCTGAAGGCTCGCGCCAAAGGTTTCGACACGCTCATCATGGGCATGCGCGACTCTGATGCCCTTCGAACTCTATTCAACATTCCTGAGAACGAAGCCATCATGGCGGTCATCTCGTTGGGTTACAGATCGGGCGAGCCTCGTCAACCTGTTCATAGGCCGCTGGAGGAGGTGGTGAGTTTTTTCTGATGGTCTGAACACATAAAGACAAAACGGGGCGCAAGGCTTCAAGTCTTGCACCTCGTTTTGTCATAATATGGAAAAAACGGACAAAAATACTTGTTTTAACCTTGGAAAAACGGACAAAAAGTTATATTTTTGCCCCGAAAAAACGGACATGCCATGATTGGTCGAAAATTTGATTCTTATATGGACTCTCTATACGAGAGCAGAAACAAAGCATTATTGCTTACAGGCGCAAGACAGGTTGGCAAGACCAATGCGTTCAGAAGACTGGCCCAAAGGAAGTTTGAGCACTATATTGAAATCAATTTCATCGAAACCCCTTCCGCGATTAGCATTTTCAACAATGCAAAAACAGCAGAGGAAATACTACTCAGACTTTCGGCATTCACCAATCAACCGTTGGTTACAGGGAAAACATTGATTCTTTTCGACGAGGTGCAGAAGTGCCCCGAATGCGTGACAATGATCAAGTTCTTGGTGGATGAAGGCAGCTATTCGTATGGACTTACAGGCTCTTTGTTGGGCGTGGAACTAAAGGATTTGCGTTCCGAACCTGTGGGATATATGGATGTAAAAGATATCTTTCCGCTTGATTTCGAAGAGTTTGCATTAGCTGTTGGCGTGGCGCCAAAAATCATTGATGCCATCCGTCATGCGTTTGAGACAAAAACTCCTGTCGATCCTGTTGTCCATGAACAGCTTTTGTCGGTTTACAGGCTGTACCTCATTGTGGGTGGAATGCCAAAACCCGTCAGCCAGTATCTTGCTACAAACAATTTACAAAAGGTGGCAGAAGAACAGCTTGCCATTATCAATCTGTACAAGCGAGACATCTCTCAGTATGATCCCAATGAAAAACTCTATTTGGAAGAGATTTTTGATCTTATTCCTTCAGAGCTAAATGCGAAGAATAAGAGGTTTATACTCAAGTCGATAAATGAGTATTTCAAATTCAATAGGTATGAAAACAGCTTCCTTTGGCTAAAGAAAGCAGGTGTGGCCATTCCCGTTTACAATGTGGAGGAACCAAAATGCCCTCTTA
>JAEEGL010618843.1_pt1 | contig 23420 bp, 12 predicted proteins | sample 9134231 | NCBI WGS metagenome assembly JAEEGL01 (sample SAMN16246548, study PRJNA631951) | gut metagenome | biome: gut microbiome; feature: rumen; material: fiber-attached | host: Bos | place: Iran: Karaj | collected 2018-10
ACCGAAGACAAGTCGCCGGATTTCCACAAACCAGACCTTCTGTTCTCTGCTTCGATGCGTTAATATGAAACTGGATAAAGCAATACTCGAGCGCCTGTATTATGAGTACGCCCCCCGAATGGTGGCGTTCGCCCGCCGTATGCTGGGCGACGGGAAAATTGCTGAGGATCTGGTCCAGGACGTCTTTATCCGACTCTGGGAGAAGTATCAAGGAAAGGAGACGGATAATTGGCATCCTCTCATCTTCACTATGACGAGGAACAGATGTCTGGATCATCTTAAGAAACTAGATTTCAAGAACACCTCCCTACATATTAATATAGGTATAACTCCTCAGGAGGAAATGATGTTTCTTGAAGATTTCTCGGGCGGCAAATCCGCCGTTGAGGAGGATTTGATGGCCGCGGAACTTGGCAGGGAGATAGAGTCTGTAGTAAAGACTCTTTCTCCCCGTTGCCGCGAAGTTTTCCAGATGAGCCGTCTCCACGGTATGCAGAACAAAGAAATAGCTCAGACGCTGGGTATCTCCGAGAAAGCCGTGGAGAAAAACATGACCAAAGCCCTTAAAGTGTTGAGAGCCCGCTTGAAATCTCAAGAAGAAAAACTTCCTTCTCCTGAAATTCTTTCTCTTTTATTGCTGATTATTTTTGTATAAAAGGTAGGGTTCACCCCCACTGCAGTCGTTATTTAGTTAGACCACATTTTTAATGACAAACGATTGCATGAAAGAAATCGCTTTCAAGTATTTTGCCGGAGAGATATCTCCCGAGTCGGCAAAACGGCTCCGTGAATTCCTCGCCGGGGGTAGTGCAAACTATGAACAGTTCCGTCTGTGGGAGGACGAATGGAAGAAGAACCATATTCCCACTATCCATCAAGTTGTCTCTTTTAAAAGGCTCTCAAGAAGAATAGTTTCGAGGAAGATATTCCGCATAGGCGCCGGCATGACTGCCTTTGCATGTGCCGCTGCCGCGATCTTATTGGCTGTCTTCAAACTTCCCGCCATCAATTATGAGCAGGTTGCCCCTGATGTTCCCAACCTCACCGTTTCGGTGGAAACCCGCTCCTGCGAACAGACTAAGGTAGTCCTTCCGGACAGTACGGTAGTCTGGCTCAACGCCTCTTCGCGCCTGAACTATAGCCAGAACTATAAAAACGGCGACCGTACCGTCTATCTGGAAGGAGAGGGTTTCTTCGATGTCCGCCACGACGAATCCAGCCCGTTTGTGGTGAAGATGGGAAGCAACGAAATCAGGGTTTACGGAACGAGATTCAATGCTTGTGCATACCCGGATGAAGATGTAGTGGAAGCTGCCCTTTTGGAGGGAAGCATTGCCTTCTCAAACAACTCCGTAATGGTCCAGATGCAGCCTGGCGAGATCCTTTCGTACAATCATACCAACGAAAAGTTGGTCAAATACTCGGGGGATGTCCTCAGCCGCACCAGCTGGATAGACGGAACAATAGTCTATTCGTCTATTGACATCGCCTCCTTGCTCAAACGAATCTCTTCGGTGTACGGAGAAAAGATTGTTTTCAAATCGAATGGCAAGCCGACCAACACATTTGCGATAATCCTCAATATTAAGGAAACCATCCCCAATATTCTGGATGCCGTCAATCTGATCTGCCCCGTAAAGTGGACCACCGGTGAGAACGGAGAATATATCGTCGAAACCATATAATTAACCTAAAATATGTTAAAGACCATTCTACAAAGATTTGTGGTAACGGTTGTTCTCGCAGCGGCCTTCCTTGCTCCGGCTGCTGCACAAACCGTCACTAAGACGTTTTTGAATGAGCCTCTGACATCTGTGCTGAAAGAAATTGGAAGCCAGACGGGATGCTCATTCATCTACGAACCAGATGACATCAAAAACGCTCCGGCAGTCAGCGTCTCTTTCGAGAGCGAGCCGCTGGAGTCGGTGCTCTCCAAGGTGCTGAGACCACCGTTCAAGTTTGAGATTAAAGGCTCGATCGTGATTATCACAAAAGAAGAGGACTCAAGCTCAGACAAAGGCAAAGCACAATCCAAAAATCGCACTGTGACAGGTACCGTGTTTGATATGCACGGCGAGCCGGTCATCGGAGCTACCGTTTGGATCAAAGGTTCCAGAAGTGGAACGACCACCGATCTTGACGGCCGCTTCTCCATCGACATCCCGAACGAAGAGGGAATCCTTTGTGTTTCTTCTCTTGGTTACCAGGGGTGGGAACTTGCTGTAGGCAAAGGACCCCAGACTCTGAACATCGTTCTGAAGGATGAGGCCAATCAGCTGGAAGAGGTGGTTGTTGTTGGTATGAATAACCGTCAGACCAGGCGGTCGATTACCGGAGCAATTTCTACCATCCAGACCAGGGAACTGGTACAGAGCCCGGTAGCGAACATTTCCAATGCTCTTGCCGGTAAACTCCCGGGCCTTTTCACCATTCAGTCTTCCGGTGAACCTGGAGCAGATGCCTCCAACCTTTACATCCGCGGACTTGGAACTTACGGAACCAGCGCCCCTCTGGTAGTTATCGACGGTCTTCCTCGAAACAAGGCAGACTTCGATATGCTGGATGCCAATGAAATCGAGTCCATCACCATCCTGAAGGATGCTTCATCATCTTCGCTGTATGGTATCCAGGGTGCTAACGGTGTTGTAGTCGTCACTACTCGAAGAGGTTCCGGCGATGAGCGCCCCAAGATGTCGTTCACCGTTCAGCAGGCTCTCCAGCAGCCAATCCGTCTCCCTCAGACTATGAGTTCCTACGAGCAGGCTCTCTACAACCGTGCACAAGACTACAACGACGGCCAGCCGCTTCGTTATACGGACGAGGTCCTCGAAATCATTAAGAACGGATCCGATCCTTACCAGTATCCTAATACGGACTGGTTCGACGTCGTCCTGAAAGACCATTCATGGCAGTCTCAGTACAATGTCAATATCTCGGGTTCTGCAGGAAAGATGCATAAGATCAACTACTTCGTCTCAGGTAGCTATATCCGACAGGGTACTCTCCTTAACCACGAGGACGAGTTTGAAGCCAACTACGGCGTCAAGTCGAAGTACGACAGGTATAACTTCCGTTCGAACATTGACTTCCAGGCTACCAGCATGCTGACTATCCGTATCGACCTTGCAGGCCGTCTGGAGACCAGGATAGGACCTAGTATCAGTTTCCCTTATATATTCGGCCAGATAACGAGCAGGCTTCCCGGTACTCAGGCTATCTACAACCCGGACGGTACACTTGCTGCAGGTAGTGCGCTGGAAATTCCTTTCAAGCCGGGCAACCCTTACGGACTTATCACCCGCAGCGGTTATTATAAGAACGGCTCCAATGTGATGAACGGAACTATCTCAGTGCGCCACGCTCTTGATTTCATTACCAAGGGCCTGAGCGTGATGGCATACTTCAGTTTCGAGAACACCAGCAACCTCAACCGTTCCTGGAGTCAGGACTTCGAGTCCTACTGGTTCAGGGGCTATGACGTAGACGGAAATGAAGTCTATCAGGACTATACGACCAACGGCCGTCTGTCTGCCAGCACAAGCGGTTATGCCGAGCGCTACACTTATCTGGATGCCCGTATCAACTACGACAGGGAGTTCGGAAAACATCAGGTCAACGCCCAGATTCTGGCAAACCGCACCATTAAGGACATCCAGAGTTCCGAATATATGTATGCCTATCAGGGCGTGAGCGGACGTGTTACCTACAACTGGGCAAGGAGATATTTCCTTGAGGCCAACATCGGTTACAACGGCTCCGAAAACTTCCCTCCGGGCAGGCGTTACGGTCTGTTCCCCGCATTCTCTGCGGGCTGGGTGGTCAACGAAGAGCCCTGGATCAACATGCCCGATTGGGTAAAGATCCTTAAGCTCAGATCTTCCTACGGAGTCGTAGGTAATGACAAGATCGGCGGTAGCCGCTTCCTGTTCATTACTGAATTCGGCCCGGGCGGCGGTTACGGCAGTATCTTCCCTTATGGATATTATTTCGGCATCACCAATGGTGGTACCAATGCCGCCGGCGGCCACAACCAGACCCGTTTCGGAAACTCCTACGTTACATGGGAGAAGGCTAGAAAGATGAATGTCGGCTTCGACCTGTCCCTGTTCAAGGACAATGCTCTCAACTTTACCGTAGACTACTTCCGCGAGATGCGTGACAATATTCTTACCGAGGCCGGAAGCGTTCCGGACTATGTAGGAATCGCTACCGTAGCTCCGAGAAACTCCGGTAAGGTATTCAACCACGGTCTGGAAGCGGAGATAAGGTTCAACAAGAGGATAACTTCAGACCTTTCAGTCTTCACCAACATCCAGGGTACCTGGGCAAAGAATAAAGTTCTGGAGAACGACCAGCCGACTCCGGCGTTCGAATATCAGGACCTCAGGGGCTACGAAATCGGTTGCTCCCTCGGTTATCACTCCCTGGGCCTGTTCCAGAGTCAGGAAGAGATCGACAACAGCCCGGTACAGAAATTCGGTCCCGTTATCCCTGGTGATATCAAGTATGAAGACACCAACAAAGACGGCGTGATTGATCCTGACGACCGCGTTCCTCTCAAGGTGTTCTCGGTACCTACTTTCACTGGCGGTCTGTCGTTCGGTGTTAATTTCAAAGGTTTCGACTTCTCCATGATGTTCAGCGGAGCACTCGGAGGAACCGCCAGGTTCTTTGTCTATCCTTCAAGTATCATCAATCTTCAGAGATGGACTCCGGACAATAAAGACGCCCTTCTTCCGGTCGCACACACTACCGCGAACAACACGGAAGACAGCGACTACAACATCATGAGGACGGACTATCTCAAACTGAGGAACATCGAGTTGGGATATACCATCCCGCGTTCCTTCCTTCAGAAGATAGGAGTGCAGGCCGCACGAATCTACGTCAACGCCCAGAACGTAGCAGTGTGGGATACACTGTGGCTTAAGGACCGCGATCCTGAAGCGGCCGGCAGCGGAACCCTCCCTTATCCTCTGCAGAGAATTATAAACATGGGTATTCGTTTCGATCTGTAGCATTATGAAGAATACTATCAAAATATTCGCAGCAATTGCTTGCGCAGCTGCAGTTACAGTATCCTGCAGCAAGGACTTCCTGGACCGTGCCCCTGGCGACAACCTCACGGAAGAGGAAATGTTCTCTAAAATAGAGACGGCGGAACAGTATCTGGACAACGCCTATATATATCTCCCGGATTACCAGTATAACACCGAGGACCTTCAGGGTCGTTACAAACTCGGCGATGCCACCGACGAAGGCGGCTTCCAGCAGGGATCCGGTTATCCTGCCAGCCCGTTCGACATCAATCTGGGAAACTGGAACCCCAACCGTATGCCGATGGCGCGCAACTGGAAAGACTACTACGAGTGTATCCGCAGGTGTAATATGTTTATCCAGGACTATGACCTCATTCCTGAGGATATGAGCGCCGGTGGAAAGAGCAACCGTAAGGAACGCCTCCTTGGCGAGGCATACGGTCTGCGTGGTTACTTCTACTTCCTGCTCTTCAAGCAGTGGGGCGGAGTTCCTATCATCACTAAAGTACTCGATCCCGGTAAAGTTGAGTCTATCAAGGGCATCAGCAGGGCTACGGCTGAGGAGACGCTTCAGCAGGTACTCGATGATATGGACAAAGCTATCCAGTATCTTCCCGTCAAACACGATGATGCCAACTTCGGAAGGTTCACTTCTCTGGTGGCTACCGTAGTCAAGTCGCAGGTCAAACTCTACTGGGCCAGTAAGTACTGGAACAGAGACGATGACCCCGAGCGCTGGGAAGAGGCTGCTGATGCTTGCCGCGAAGCCCTTAAGATGGCTCAGGACAACGGCCATACCCTGGCTCTCAAGTACAGCGACCTGTTCAACAAGACCGGAGTCGAAAAGGAAGTTATCTGGACTAAGAACTCTGAACACTACGAGTGCTATTGGTGGGACTTCTATGCGATGCCCCTCGGCTATGGCGCTTTCAATGTAGACGGTCCTATCCAGGAACTGGTAGACGATTTCGAGATGAAGGCATCCGGCCAGATCCCGGTGCTCGGTTATAATGAGGATAACACTCAGATAATCAACCCTCTGGCTACCGACTATGATCCCGCACATCCTTGGGATGGCCGAGAAGACAGATTCTACAGCGTGATTCTGTATAATGGCGCCGAGCTTCAGGGAAGGACTATCGACATTTCCGAAACCGGAAAGGACAACATCAATATCGGATCCATCATCAGAACCAACTATTTCAACAACAAGTATCTGGATCCCAACCACAATCTTACGACTAACGCGACCTGGACTTACCGCCGTTTCGCCATTATGCGTACCGCCGAACTCTATCTTAACTATGCTGAGGCATTGAATGAGGTTGAGGGCGCGACCCCGCGTGTGCGCGAGCTCGTAAACACCATCAGGCGCAGGGCTAATGTAATAGAAATCCCTGCCGGCCTTTCCAAGGAAGAGATGAGGGAAAGGATACGCCACGAACGCAGAATCGAACTTTGCTTCGAAAATCACCGCTTCTGGGATGTCCGCCGCTGGATGATAGCCGAGGATGTTGACAATAAAACAGTCCATAGGGTAATGGTTGCTGCAGACGGTACTATCACCTATCCGGTTTTCCAGCATCGTACATTCGATCCGTCCAAACACTATCTGTTCCCTATTCCCCAGAAGGAGATAGACAAGAACAGGCTCCTGGAGCAGAACCCGGGATGGACAGTTACAGCGAATTAACATATACATATTTAATTAACAACACTATTAACCATCATTATTTAACACCATGAAAAAAGGAATGTTATTTCTGAGCACTATGCTCATGCTCGTAGGTGCAATCGTATCCTGCGAAAAGCCAGATGACAACAAGCAGGGGGGAGAGGGAAACAAGGACGGAGAAGTCCCCACTCTTACCATCGCTGCTGATGCTGCTTTCGATGCAAACATGAAGGCTAACATCACTCTTACCCTTTCAGCCGCCGCCGCCAAAGACGTGGAGGTGAAACTTGCGAAGGGAACCATCGAGTCCGGCAAGAGCGAAATTGCCGCCGACTTCAGCAAGAAGGTCGTCATTCCTGCAGGCGAGACCACCAAGAAGGTAGAAGTCTCTGCAGATGCGATGGGACTTGAGAGCGGCGAGTATCAGGCCGCAATCAAGGTGGAATCTGCTGAGGGAGCAAAAGTAGCGGAGAATGCTGTAGTTTACATCAACTACTCCTTCGTTTACACTCCTGCTGTTAACCTCCACGCAGATACTCAGTTTGCTTCGGACAAGACTGCAAAACTGACAGTATCCCTTGAGAAGGCTACCTCGAAGGATGTCAAGGTTAAACTTGCCACAGATGCTACTTCTAAAGCGACCGTAACCTATGACAGCGAGGTGACTATCCCTGCAGGTGAGACCTCCAAGGAAATCACTGTCACCGTTGATATTCCCGATAACCTTGCTGCCGGTGTTTATCCCGCTATTATCAAGGTAGAGAGCGCAGAAAACGGCGAAGTCGGCACCAGCGCTTCCGTTACCATCAATCTGGTTTATCCTTTCGAAATTCCTATCACTCTCGATGGTCTCTTCGACGACTGGAACAATCCTGCTGTCGTAACCGCCACTGTTCCTGAAGGCGCGTTCTATCCCGACATGAAGGTCATGAAGCTTGCTGCGACATCTACATATGTATATGTCTATCTTGAGTTCACAGATCCTGGCTTCGACGTTGGACGTCCGTTCGATATGTTCGTCGATAATGATGGCGATCCCGCTACCGGCTACGCCCTCACCTCCATCGACAATGACACAGTCGGAGATATCTTCACAAGCGTCGGCGGCAAGTGGTACATAGAACTTTCACTGCACGATGGCGATCATTTCAACGACTTCCACAGTTGGGGCGGAATCTACAGATTTGACGGTACCGACGGCGCTGGCGTATTTACCGGCGGACTTGGCACCATTGGCGCTTTTGAAGCCACTATGATGTGTGCAGAAGGTGGTATTGAGGATGGTGTAGGCCGTCTTGAGATCCAGCTTAACCGCGAACAGTTCGGTATGACAGGTGAAAAGGCTCGCTTCGGAGTCAAGATTATGGATGGTGCAAATAACTGGAAGGCTCTCGGCGTTCTCCCTCAGGCAGTTGACGGAGGCGCGTTCAAGCCCGCAGACATGTTGACCATCAATCTCCCTGCATATGCGCAGTAGAATTTCTCTATTTATGAGTCTCTTCCTGGGAGCGCTGCTTTGCGGCTGCGCTCCCAAGGAGGCGACTCCTTATTTCCAAATGAGGGGCGTGGTGCTCGCCTGGGACGACCTCACTCATCCTGAGACACTCGACTGGATGAAAATCATGAAGGAGACCGGGATGAACACCATAAGCGTCTGTGGCCACCGTTACGACGACGAGGAGTATGCCCGGATGAAGCAGCACTGGATTGACGAGGGCTTTGATTTCGAATATGAGGAGCACGCTATGTCGTACCTTCTGCCCCGCAGTCTCTTCTCCACACACCCGGAATATTTCCGTATGGACGCGAACGGAGAACGCAAGGCAGACGGCAACGGCTGTCCTTCGTGCAAGGAGGGCCTGGAGGTGATGATGAGCAATGTGGAAACCTTTGCAAAAGGCCATATGCCCAGCAATCACCGCTACTACACCTGGCTCTTCGACGGCGGCGATATCTGCCACTGCGAGAAGTGCAAGGATCTTTCCGCCTCTGACCAGGGTCTCATTTTCGAGAATCATATCATCAAAGCGCTCAAGGCTTTCGATCCCGAGGCCAAACTCGCCCACCTTGCTTATTATTCTACTACTCCAGCTCCTACCAAGATTAAACCCGAGAAAGGCATATTCCTGGAGTTCGCCCCATTCTACCGCAGTTGGACTGAGCCCCTTTCCAAGAGGGACGCTATCCGTCCCGGCCTGCCTTTCGGATGGAATCACGGCGATTATCTGGATATGCTGAAGGCCAATCTCGACTGGTTCGGTGCGGAAGATTCCCAGGTACTTGAGTACTGGATGGACGTGTCGCTGGTGAGCGACTGGAAGAAGCCGCAGAAGCAGCTCACCTTCCACAAAGACGTGTTCGAAGACGACCTGAAGACCTATGCCTCGTTGGGCATTAAGAACATTACATGCTACGGCGTGTGGATTGATGAATACTACACGAAGACCTTCGGCTTCCCCGATTTCATCTATGACTATGGCCGCGGCTTGAGAGATTTTGTCAAGGAATAATGATTATCAAACGTATCCTTACAGTTCTGTCCCTTGCGCTTGTTTGTAGCATTGGGAATTCCTGCGGAGAACCGGCAGGTAATGGTTCAGCTATCTCCGGATGGGAGAAGATGGGAGAGAAAACGGAAGAAGAGGAAGAAGAGAATCAGGGTCAGAACAATCAAGGTCAGGAGACTACCGACCCAGAAGATCCATATGCCGACTGCTGGTTCAAGACCAGAGGAATAGTCGCCGGATGGGGAGATGTCTATGCCCCCTACAGTTCATACAAAATAGATTATCTGGAGATCGCCAAGGAACACGGTCTCAACACTTTCAGCATCTACGGCCCGGACAGATCTTCCCAGATATGGAAAGACTATATGGCCGAAGGGGCGAAGGTAGGAGTCAAATTCGAGTTCCAGGAACATATGATGTCGTTCCTGCTTCCGCGTAATCTGTTCTCGACTCATCCGGAGTACTTCAGGATGAATAAGAGTGGTGTGAGGGTTGAAGACGCAAATGGATGCCCTTCCTCGGAAGGAGCTCTGGAGCAGGTATATCTCAACGCCAAAAGGCTTGGGGAAAGCTACAAACCTACCAACCACCGGTATTATTTCTGGCTGGATGACGGCGGAGATATCTGCTATTGCCCCAAGTGTAAGGACTATTCAGCGTCGGATCAGGCTCTGATATTTGAAAACACGATTATCAAGGCCCTGAAAGAACTGGATCCGGATGCGTTGCTTGCCCATCTGGCTTATAACAATACCACAAACGCTCCGAAAAAAGTAGAGCCGGCAGAAGACATTTTCCTTGAATTCGCACCATTCCACCGTGACTGGTCGCATCCCCTGTCAGAGACATGGACTGAGGGAAACAGCGGGTGGACACATGCCAAATATCTTAAAGCACTCCAGGAGAATCTAAAAGTTTTCCCCAAGGAGACGGCTCAGGTCCTTGAATACTGGATGGACGATTCGCTTTTCAGCGGATGGAATCAATCCAACCTTAAGCCAGTTCCCTGGAACAGTAAAGTTTTCTTGGACGACCTTAAGACATATGCCAAATACGGAATCCGACACATCACCTGTTACTGTGCCTATGTGGGGCCCGGATACGTTCAGAAGTTTGGTTTCCCGGACTTCTTGATAGAGTACGCAGACGGGCTTAGAGATTTCCGTAAAGAATAAGAACTAACCAATTAACACTATAACTAAATGGCCGGAAACAAAACAGTAAAAGCGGTTCTGGTCTTCCTCCTGCTTACAGTGTGTCTGGGTCTCGGCGCACAGACGGTTTCTGATGTACAGGGCGTCATTACGGACAAGACGGGCGCGCCCGTCGCCGGAGCAGTCGTGTGGATCAGGGGCACCCAGATTTCTTCCATAAGCGATCAAGACGGCTATTATTCCCTTAGTTTTACTGGTGACTATGACACCATTTCCGTTTCTGTGATGGGCTATAAGCCCCAGACCTTACCCATTACAAAGGGGAAACAGACGGTGGACATAGTCCTCGAAGATGAGGTTAACGAATTGGACGAAGTCGTAGTCGTGGGTATGAACAATAGGCAGACAAAACGCTCGATAACGGGTGCCGTCTCCATTATCCAGACTCAGGAACTTGTCCAAAGCCCGGTGGCCAACATCTCCAACGCCCTTGCCGGCAAGCTCCCCGGCCTTATGACCGTGCAGTATTCCGGCGAACCGGGAGCAGATGCCGCCACCCTCTATATCAGAGGCCTTGGAACATACGGTACAAGCGCCCCTCTGGTAGTTATCGATGGTCTTCCCCGTAATAAGAACGACCTCGATATGATAGACCCGAACGAAGTTGAGTCCATCACCATCCTTAAGGATGCAGCCTCATCGTCGCTCTACGGTATTCAGGGTGCTAACGGAGTCGTAGTCGTCACCACAAGACGAGGCGGCGGTGAAGAGCAGCCTCGCATCTCCGTGAATATTCAGCAGGCACTGCAGCAGCCGATCAGGCTCCCGCAGATTATGTCGTCCTATGACCAGGCGCTCTACAACAGGGCTCTGGACTACAACAATGGACAGCCACTTACCTATAGCGACGAAGTAATTGAGGCTCTGAGAACCGGCTCCGACCCTTATCTCTATCCGAGCACGAACTGGTTCGACGTGGTGCTGAAAGATCACTCATGGCAGCAACAGTACAATGTGAACGTTTCCGGTTCTACCGGCAACAAGTTCAAGGTGAACTACTTCATTTCCGGTAGTTATGTCCGTCAAGGAACCCTGCTTAACCATGAAGATGAATTCGAGTCGAACTACGGAGTAAAGGCAAAATACGACCGCGTGAATTTCCGCTCCAACCTGGACGTCCAGGTGACCAGGCGGATGAACGTGCGCATAGACTTGGCTGCGCGACTGGAGACAAGAGTAGGTCCCAGCCAGAGTTTCTCTTATATTTTCGGTCAGATCACTAACCGTCTGCCGGCTTCGCAGGCGGTATTCAATCCAGACGGCTCGCTCGCGGCCGGTTCCGGGCTGGTGAACCCTTCTCACCCCGGCAACCCGTACGGTGTACTCACACGAAGCGGTTACTACAACAACGGATCCAATGTGCTCTACGGAACAGTGTCGGCAAAATACGACCTTGATTTCCTGCTTCGCGGACTTACATTGCAGGGCTTCTTCAGTTTCGAGAACACAGCAAACCTGAACCGCTACTGGAGTCAGGAGTTTGAACAGAAGTGGTACAGAGGCCTGGATACTGACGGCAACCCCGTGTACCAGGATTATACGACTGAAGGCCGTCTGGCGGCCAGCACCGGCACCTACGTGGAGCGTTATTCCTACTATGACGTCCGTCTGAACTACGATCGAGCATGGGATCAGCATCAGGTGAATGCACAGATCCTTGCCAACAGGACTTTGAAAAACCTTCAGAGTTCAGAATATATGTATGCATATCAGGGTATAAGCGCGCGTGCGACCTACAATTATGCAAAACGCTATTTCGGAGAGTTCAATCTGGGATACAACGGTTCGGAAAACTTCCCTCCCGGCAGGAGGTACGGCTTGTTCCCGTCCTTCTCGGTGGGTTGGGTACTGAGCGACGAGCCCTGGGTGTCGATGCCTCATTGGTTGAAGATACTTAAGGTAAGAGGCTCCTACGGTACTGTAGGAAACGACCAGATCGGCGGTTCCCGCTTCCTTTTCATTTCCGAATACGGCCCCGGCGGTGGAATGGGCTATATGTATTCCAACGGCTACTATTTCGGCCTTTCCACCAGCGGTACTTCTTCGGCCGGAGGCTACAACGAAACCCGAGTCGGTAATGAATTCGTGACCTGGGAAGTATCCCGCAAGATGAATGCGGGAGTAGATGTTTCGCTTTTCGGCGGCAACAAACTGAACCTCACTGTAGACTATTTCCGCGAGATGCGCGACAACATCCTTTCTGAGGCGGCAAGTGTTCCAAAATATGTCGGTATAGAGACTATAGCTCCTCGCAATTCAGGAAAGGTGTTCAACCATGGCTTCGAGTTCGAGATACGCTACAACCAGCAGTTCAGCAGGGACTTCTCTATGTTCGCGAATCTTCAGGGCACATGGGCAAAGAACAAGGTGTTGGAAAACGACCAGCCTGAGCCCAAGTACGACTATCAGGACCTTCGCGGCTATGAGATCGGCTACTCGCTCGGTTACCACGCTATAGGCCTGTTCCAAAGTCAGGAAGAAATAGACAACAGCCCGACCCAGAACCTTGGCACCAAACTTATCCCCGGAGATATCAAGTACCAGGATACCAATAAAGACGGGAAGATCGATTCCAACGACCGCATCCCGATCAAATGTTTCTCCGTGCCGGTGTTTACCGGAGGCCTCTCACTGGGATTCAACTACAAAAACATGGACTTCAGTGTGATGCTGAGCGGGGCTCTCGGGAGCACCGCCCGCCTGTGGGTGTACGAATCCAGTATCATGAACCTCAAGCGCTGGACCCCCAGCAACACGAATGCTATTCTGCCTGTTGCCCACAATTCTTCGAACAACAACGAGTTGAACGACTTCAATCTGATGAAGACGGATTATCTCAAGCTTCGTAACGTTGAACTCGGCTACAATGTGCCTTCACGTATGCTCAGGAAGGCAGGAATAGACGGTTTGCGTATCTATCTCAACGCCCAGAACGTAGCAATCTGGGATACTATGTGGCTTAAAGACCGTGATCCCGAAGCGGCAGGAACGGGAACTCTCCCTTATCCTCTGCAGAGGGTTATCAATATGGGTGTACGTGTGGATCTCTAAAGGATGAATGCTATGAGAAGAATATACATTGAAGCGGTTATCCTCTTGTCCTGCGCTTTTCTGGTGTCTTGTGAAAAGGACTTCCTCGACAGGGCGCCCGGCGACAATCTTACCAAAGAGGAACTGTTTTCGAACATAGAGACGGCGGAGAAATACCTCAACAACGCCTATATCTTCCTGCCGGATTACCAATATCCGACCGAAGACCTTGCTGGCCGTTACAAACTCGGAGACGCCACTGATGAAGGCGGATTCCAGCAGGGATACGACTACCAGGCTTGCCCCTTTGACATCAATATAGGCAGTTGGAGTCCCAACCGTATGCCTATGGAGAGGAACTGGAGCGACTACTACGGCTGCATCCGCAGGTGTAATATGTTCATAGAGAATTATGATCTCGTACCCGAGGAAATCTCCAACGGTGCCCCTTCCTCAAGGCGCACCAGACTTCTCGGAGAGGCATATGCCCTGAGAGGGTACTACTACTGGCTGCTATTCAAGCAGTGGGGAGGAGTACCGATAATCAACAAAGTCTTGGATCCGGGAAATGTAGAATCCACCAAGGGAATCAAGAGAGCGACCGCTGAAGAGACTCTCGAGCAGGTGATGGACGATATGGAAGAAGCCAAGAAGTATCTTCCGGTCAAGCACAAAGACGGAGACTTCGGCCGTATGACCTCTCTCATCTGCACCATCGTGCAGTCTCAGGTGAAACTGTACTGGGCCAGCAAGTTCTGGAATCCGGACAACGATATGGAGCGCTGGGAAGACGCGGCGGATTATTGCCGTATTGCGTTTAACATGGCTCTCGACAACGGGCATCAGTTGTCCCTTTCTTATGCTGATCTTTTCAACAAGGTCACATCTGCTCAGGAGCCGGAAGTCATCTGGGTGAAGAATTCCGAACATATGGAATGCCACTGGTGGGATGTGTACGCAATGCCTCTGGGCTACGGAGCATTCAACGTAGATGGTCCCCTTCAGGAGTTCGTAGACTGTTTCGAGATGCAGAATTCCGGCGAAATCCCTGTCCTTGGCTACGACGAGGACAATAATCAGATCATCAATCCCCTCGCCACCGACTACGATCCCCTTCACCCTTGGGACGGACGCGAGGAGAGGTTCTACTGCGTGATACTCACACACGGAATGCAACTTCAGGGAAGAGCGATCGACATCTCGGAGAACGGCAAGGACAACCTGAACTACGGACCGGTAACCAGGACCAACTACTTCAACAAGAAGTATGTGGAACTTAATCACAACCTGTACACCGATGCAGGTGAAACCTACCGTCGTTTCGCGATTATGCGCACCGCCGAACTTTATCTAAACTATGCGGAGGCTCTCAACGAAACCGAAGGTCCTTCTTCTCGTGTTTATGAACTCGTGAACACTATCAGGCGCAGGGCGAAGGTAAAGGAGCTTCCGGAAGGCCTCGACCAGGACCAGATGCGTGAGAGAATCCGCCACGAGCGCAAGATTGAGCTCTGTTTTGAGAATCACCGCTTCTGGGATGTTCGCAGGTGGAAGATAGCGGAAAATGTTGATGCCGGTAGGGTACACAAAGTCCATATCGATGCCTCCGGCAACATCTCCTACCCGGTTTTCCAGAACCGTGTGTTCGATCCTGCGAAGAGTTATCTCTTCCCTATTCCTCAGGGAGAAATAGATAAGAACCGCCTGCTGGAACAAAACCCCGGCTGGAATCAATAACAATAAATAACCTATAATATGAAAAGATATCTAATGATTGTTTGCGCTCTTCTCTGTGGCATTATTTCCGGCTGCAGCGATCCTGATGTAGAGCAGGGCGGAGCGCAGAAGGAGCAGGAAGACCAGACCCCCGGCGGCAACACGGTAAGCGTTTCGCTTACAGCCGAGGCGTCCTTCAATCAATCCAATATTGCCATCGGCACTCTTACCCTGTCCGATGTTTCCAAATCGGATGTAACGGTGAAACTCGGCAATGGTACTGTGGAGGAAGGCAAAACGCGTGTCCCGGCCGATTTCGACAGGCAGGTGACCATCCCGGCCGGCGAAACAATCGTTACCTTCCAGATAAAAGCCGATGTGATGGGCATTAAGGAAGGAGAATACCAGTTCGCCATCAAGATCAATTCAGCAAATGGCGCTGATGTAGGAGAACCTTCCCAGGCTCTCATCAACCTTTCTTATGTGTATGTCCCTGAGGTCTCCATTTATGCCGATTCTCAGTTCGCCGCATCCCGCGAGGCCAAACTGACCTTATCGCTGGCAAAGGCTTCGACCAAGGATGCGACAATCACCCTGGAACTGGATCCTTCCTCCGAGGCGGAGGCTTCCTTCCCTACAAGCGTAACGATTCCCGCCGGTGAAACCAGCAAGGAGGTAACGGTCACCGTGACAGTTCCCGAAGACATCAAGGCTGGTTCTTATCCGGTAATAATCAAGATAGCGTCTACAGAGAACTGCGCTGTCGGCAGGACAGACAACGTCACGATCAACCTCAATTATCCTTTCGGTTCGGTTGTCTCCATCGACGGAAAGTTCGACGACTGGGCGGGCGCCTTGGAGTGGCCCACTCCCGCCGATGCCGACTACATAGGCATCCGCACTCTCAAACTTGCGGCTTCTTCCCGCGAACTCTACATCTATTTCGAGATAGTGGAGCCTTCGCCGGAGGACTTCAATATGTTCCCCATGCCGATTGACATATTCCTGGACACTGACGGCAGTTATACCACCGGCGGTAAACTCACCTCTACCGACAATGATACTACTACCCTTCCTTTCGTGGATTCCGGATTAAGCTGGTATTTCGAAATGTCCAATGTCCACGAAGGCCAGGATTACATTGACTTCACTTTCGGAGCGTATAAGTACACCGGCAAGGATGGCGACACAATCTGGCATCTGGAGAACATCACAGGTACCTACGGCGCCAATGAAATGTATGGAATGGGCGTTCTCGGTGATGATGGCATCGGACGTATCGAGGTCAAGATAGACAGAAAGTTCTTCGAACTGGTGAACCTCCAGGCCCAGGTCGGCGTGAAGGTGATGAACGGAAACGGCGGATGGGCCTGCTACGGCCTTGCTCCTATGGGCAATGGCAGCAACAGGGTTGATATGGCTTTAATTAATATGCCCGAATATGATGCGAGTTAAACATTTGATGATTATGATGGCCGCGTCTCTCCTCCTGCTCTCTTGCGGTCAGGGGAAGAAGAACAGCGAGCCTTACTTCCAGTTGCGCGGAATCTGCGTGGCTTGGGACGACGTTACTGCTGACCCTTCGATAATCGACTGGCTGGGTATGATGAAAGAGACCGGTATGAACACCATCAGCGTCTTCGGCAAGGACTACCAAAGTCCGGAGTACTATGAACTCAAGCAGAAGATTATCGACATGGGCATAGACTTCGAATACGAGGAGCACGGTATGACTTGGATGCTTCCTCGCGAACTTTTCGCCGAGCACCCCGAGTACTTCCGTATGAACGAGAAGGGAGAAAGGGTGCCGGACTACAACGGCTGCCCGTCTTCCGAAGGAGCTCTGCAGGTGGTATATGAAAACGTGAAGAAGATGGAGGCAAAGTACCGCCCCAGCAACCACAAGTATTATTTCTGGCTCAACGACGGCGGCGACAAATGCCACTGCCCTGAGTGTGAGAAGATGAACCTCGCCGATCAGGGGCTTCTGTTCGAAAATGCTATGATCAAGGGCCTGCGCGAAGTCGATCCCGAGGCCATGCTGGCCCACCTCGCATACGACAAAACTTCTCCCGCTCCGACCTGCGTGAGGCCGGCGGAAGGTATCTTCCTGGAGTATGCCCCGATCGACCGTTGCCACGAAAGGCCGCTAACGGACAGCACTGCCCGCTGGGTGGACCGTCCCCGCTGGTGTAACGGAGAATATCTTCAGATGCTCAAGGACAACCTGGCATGGTTCGGTGCGGAGAATGCCCAGATTCTGGAATACTGGCTGGACGATTCGCTCTTCAGTATGTGGACCAAGCCCCAGAAGCCGGTTCGCTGGAGCAAGGAAGTGTTCGATGCCGACCTGGAACTTTATGCTTCGCTCGGAATCCGTAACATTACCTGCTACGGTGCCTGGATTGATGATTATTACGTCAAGACCTATGGGGACATTTCGTTCGTGAAGTATTACGGGAAGTCCCTGAGGGATTACCGTCCCAAGAAATAATATGAAGCGTTTACTTTCAGTACTGTCGCTGATCATACTGCTGCTGCCAGCCTGTACTCCGAATACGGATGACAATTCGGCGAGAAGCGGCTGGGAAGATATGTTCAAGCCCGAAGAGCCGGAAGAACCGGATCCAGGTGACGATTCCGGATATGACCCCGAGTCAGGCGAAAAGTGGTTCAAGATGATAGGAATCATCTGCTGCTGGACGGATGTCTCGAAGCGCTCGAAACTTGACTATATAGAAATAGCCAAGCGCACCGGTATCAATACCTTCAGCATCTACAATGCAGATATGCGTTCGGATGTCTGGAAAGCCTACACCGGCGAGTGTGCCAGGAATGGCATAGATATCGAATTCGAAGAGCACATGCTGGGCTGGCTGCTGCCGCGCGATCTCTTTAACAAGGGGATGGACTCCGACGGGACCAATTTCAACGATTACTACAGGATGAATGACGGGGGCGTTCGCGTCAATGACGTGAACGGCTGTCCTTCTTGTCCGGCCGCTCTGGACACCATTCGAAATCGTGCCCATTTCATCGCTGAACGCTACCGCTCCACCAACAATAAGTATTATTGCTGGCTGGACGACGGAGGAGACATCTGCCACTGCCCCAAATGCAAGGACCTTAACCCGGCGGACCAGGCGCTCATTTTTGAAAACGCGATAATCGAGGGCCTCAGGGATGTCAATCCTGACGCCACCCTTGCGCATCTTGCGTATTACAACACAGTTGAGGCTCCGAAGAAGACAAAACCTGCTGAAGGTATTTTCCTGGAGTTCGCTCCCATAGACCGTGACCACTATCACGCTATGTCTGTGAGTTGGGCTTCCGGAAAGGATGGACGTACCCACGGACAGTATTTGAAAGCACTCTCAGACAATTTGAAGGTCTTCCCCAAAGAGACCGCCCAGGTCCTGGATTACTGGCTGGATTGTTCGCTTTTCAGCAATTGGGACGAATCAAACCTGAAGGAAGTCTACTGGGATCAGCAAATGTTTGAGGACGACGTAAAAACCTATGCCTCCTACGGCATACGGAACATCACTACCTACACCTCCTACATAAGCGCAAAATATGTAGAGAAGTTCGGGTATCCCTACTGCATAGACCGTTATGCGGAGTATCTGCGTGATTATGTAAAGAAATGACAATATGAAAAAACACCTGATTGCAATAGCCTCGCTGCTGGCTTGTCTGGGCGCGGCGGCGCAGACCGTGACAGTAAAAGACACGGTGATGAGGACATATAATTATTCGGATCCGGACCCTGTAGCAAGGACCGACAGGGTTTATCCCTACACCAGATTCAACAACTTCGCCTTCAATCCGGTAGACCGGACCTGGAAGATGGTGGTGCTTGAGAATGACTATCTACGCGTCAAGATTTTCCCGGAGATAGGCGGAAAGATATGGTCTATCTATAACAAGAAGCAGGGGCAGGAACTGTTCTATGACAACGACGTCGTAAAGTTCAGGGAGATTTCCCTTCGCGGTCCCTGGACAAGCGGCGGAATAGAGTTTAACTATGGCGTGATAGGCCACGCTCCGTCTACCGCACATCCTGTAGACTGGAAGACTGAAACCAATGAAGACGGAAGTGTAAGTTGCTATATAGGAGTGACCGAACTCCTGTCCGGAAGCAGATGGACTATCGAGATCAATCTGCCTAAGGACGCAGTCTGGGTCAGGACCTCATCTTTCTGGCACAACTATTCCGGCGAGTATCAGCCCTACTATACCTGGGCCAATTCCGGTGTAACTGCGACAGATGACATGCAGATTATCTTCCCCGCAGATTATACTATCGGCCATAATGGAAAGACCAGCCCCTTCCCCTACGACGAGGGCAAGGATCTTCGTAAATACAGCGATCAGCGCTACGGGATGGACAAGTCGTTCCACCCGGGCGGCTCACACAAAGGCTATTTCGGAGTTTACTACCCTTCGGAAGACTTCGGTATGCTCCACTATGCGCTCAGAGACGAAAAACTCGGCCGCAAGTATTTCAGTTGGGCCCAGTCGGAGCAGGGAAGCATCTGGGTAGACCTTCTTACCGACGGACGTCCCCAGTATATTGAACTGCAGTCCGGAAGACTGTTCAATCAGAATGACCTGTCCAGTGTTCAGACTCCTTACAAGCAGTTCCTGTTCATCCCTTACGGATCTGATTCATGGAACGAATATTGGCTGCCTTTTGCCGGAATCGGCAATGTCTCTGACATGACTCTTCGCGCAGTAGTAAACGTTGAGGGCGAAGCAGGGAAGTATGAGGTCTCCGTTTATCCTCTTCAGAATCTCTCCGGTAAGATGGAGGTTATGGATGCAGAGGGAAAGGTTATGGCTTCGTTGGATTGCTCTCTGAAACCGGCTGAGCCTTTTAAGACTTCCTTCGCCGTCCCCGCCGCTCCGGCAACCATTACCGTGGCCGGGCGTCGCATCTACTCGTCTGATCAGCAGATTACCGACCGTCCACACAAAATCAACTCTCAGTTCAGCCTTGAGAGCGCAGAGGGTCAGGCCGCATGGGCGGAATACCTCTTCGGAATGAGGGAGTATCCGGCCGCAGAGGCCAGGGCCGACAGGGCGCTCGAGCTTAATCCCTCGCTTGTAAGCGCGCTCAATATCAAGGGCCTGCTTCTTGCCCGCAGACTCAAGGACGCCGAGGCTTACGATTGCTGGAACAAGATCCTTTCGATAGATGAATACAACCCTCAGGCTAACTACAACAGTGGGCTTGTCGCGCTTCGAATGGGCAAGATCTACGACGCCATGGACCGTCTGGAACTTGCCGCCCTCACCCCTGAGCTCAGAAGCGCTGCCTACACTCGTCTTGCTGCAATCAATTTCACGCTCGATGAGAAGGAAACAGCCCAGGAGTATGCCCGTAAGAGCCTGATCGGCAATGCCAACAACATTTCCGCCTACCAGATTCTCTATCAGATCAATCCGGATCCTGCTATCCTTGAGACCATATCCGAGAAAGATCCTCTGTCCCATTTCCCCGATATGGAGAGGATGCTTGCAGGATCGCTTTCTAAAGAGGCTTTCGCCGCTACTATTCAGGAGGAGCTCAAGGGTCAGAATTACTATGAGTTTGCCAGCTTCTATCATTCCCTCGGGCTCGATGACAAGGCCCTTGCGGTATTGGAAGCATCTCCTGAAAACGACATTCTTATCGCCCTTTGGAGGGCATATTTCAAGGGAGATGTATCCCTCATAAGCTCTGCAGAGAAGTGCAGCATGGACTATGTGTTCCCTTCCAGAGAGCTGTCTTCGGAAGTTCTCAACTGGGCGGTTGCTAATGGCGGTACCTGGAAGAGCAAGTACCTTCTTGCGATGCTGATGGATTCGCTGGGCGACAAAGAAACCGCGAAGTCTCTGATGGTTGAAGACAATGTCCCTTACGCTCAGTACTACGCCTATCGCGCAACGCTTACCGGAAGCCGCGCAGATCTTCAGAAAGCTTTCGACCTCGATCGCAATCAGTGGAGATACCGCAACAACCTCGCAAAGAAGTATTACGACGAGGGCAACTACGCGAAGGCAATTGAACTGACCGGGAAATTCTACAACAAGAACAAGGAGAATTTCCATGTCGGAGATACCTACGCCAAGTCCCTTATCGCAGCCGGCAATTATGCTACCGCGGAAAAGGTGTTGGACAACATCCGTATCCTTCCTTTCGAAGGTCAGAGCGGAAGTCGCGTCCTGTACCGCAACGTGAAGCTCCAGCTTGCTGCCGCCCTCGCGGACAAGGGCAACATCAAGGCCGCGCTTGCAAAAGTTGACCAGGCCCGCCAGTGGCCCATGACCCTTGGAGTAGGTAAGCCGTACGATGACCTGGTAGACGAGAGGACTGAAGACTGGCTTGACGCTGTGTTATACGCCCGTCTCGGAGATGAAAAGAAGTCTTCGGAATACCTCACCAAACTTTTGCAGAAAGATCCCGCAAACGATTGGGAAGCTCTTTACAAGAAGGCTGTAACAAAGACCGGAAAGAAGTATCCTACACTAGCTCCGATGGTTCGTGGGGGAGAAGTACCGGTAGATAAAAAACTCTTCTAACTGATTTTCCACCGCTTGTCTGCTTGCCGATAATGACTATCTTTGTGTTGGTCTGTAATTATTTCGGAAAATGAAGCGTAAAGGCAAGTGGTGGAAGATCCTTCTGATCATCCTGGCCGCGCTGATTCTGCTTATCATCAGCGCAGTACATACCGTTCTTTACACCCGTGTAAAGGATAAGTTGATAACGAAGTTTACTCAGCCTGTACTCGAAGGTAAAGTAAAAGTTGACAAGATTCGTGTAAAGTTTTTGTCGACACTGCCAGACTTTTCTCTTTACATTTACGATGCTTCTTATACCAGGCCCTTTGAGGAGGGTAGACCTGCATCTAAGGATACCGTACTGGCGATAGACCGCATTCAGGCTAAACTGAATCTGTGGTCTTTCGTAAAGGACGGATGTATAGATTTACATGACGCAGGTATATTCGGGCTTTACGCGAATGTAATGCCTTCCGATACATCTCTTCTGAAACCTACCGGCCCGAAGGAAGAGAAGGAGCCTGAACCGCTGAATCTGCCGCACTTCCGGGCGGACTTCACCCTCGAAGACACTAATCTGAACTTTTCGGATATAGTTAAGAACGGCTCGCTGGAGTTTAAGCTGAACGGTGCGAACTCCAAGGATGGCGTTCTGGATGCCGATGTGTCGGGCTTCAGCCTGAAGGCGCTCGGCGTTACGCTCAATGCGACCGTTGCCGGTCGCGACCTGCTTGGTGAAAACCCGCAGGTCGACCTAGACGCCGACGCGCTGGCGCGGCTCCGGGCGCTGCGATCGCTGCTGCCGGACGGCGTTTCGGCGGACGGCGACGTCCGCCTGACAGCCGACGGCACGCTCGCCAAGTCCGGAGCCGACCTCCTCGCGTCGGTGTCTACTCCGAGCCTGAGGGCGCAGCTGCCCTTCGGTCGCGTTGCCGCCGACGACGTCAAGATCGTCGCCGGGGCCCGCAACAAGACCGAGTCCCTGCCGCGCAGGCGCCCACACCGCGAGGGGATGGAGATGCCCGAATTCCTGAGGGAAGAGTCGTTCCGCGAGGCGGACATCGACGTGCAGCTGGATACTGCGCTGACCGAGATCGTGAAGACATGGAACCCGCGCGGCTCGGTCCATATCGGCCATGCGGTCGTCATGACCCCGAAATTCCCGCTGCGAAATTCGCTCGAAGGGCTGGATGCCAGCTTCAATACCAACGAACTGGTGATCGATAATGTCAAGGTCAGGACCGGCGAATCGGATCTCGAACTGAAGGGTAGTCTTCGCGGCTTCCGTCGCGTTCTTACCGGCAGGGGAAAGGGTATCTACAGGCTTGACCTGGAGGCGTTCTCGCGCTGGCTCAACCTTAATCAGCTGCTCGCCGCGCTGGATGCGGGTAAAGACGCTGTAGTAGATACTACCTCGACAGTTTCCGACGAAGAGTACCTCAAGGAGGTCGTCAGCAAGGATCTCGATGAGGAGAACACTGAAGGTATGAAACTGTTCGTCATTCCGGCGAACGTCATAGCTAACGTAGGCCTGAAGGCCGGCGCTGTAAAGTATATGGATTACAACGCCCGCAATGTAGGCGCCAATATACGTATGGGCGAAAGGACAGTTCTCGTGAGCGATCTTGCAGCCGATACAGATGCGGGTTCGGTCTATGCGGACGCGTTTTATTCTACTAAGACTAAGCAG
>JAEEGL011279835.1_pt1 | contig 23418 bp, 23 predicted proteins | sample 9134231 | NCBI WGS metagenome assembly JAEEGL01 (sample SAMN16246548, study PRJNA631951) | gut metagenome | biome: gut microbiome; feature: rumen; material: fiber-attached | host: Bos | place: Iran: Karaj | collected 2018-10
CCTTCTGGAGTTACTCCTCAAGTATCGCAAGACGGATTAGGTGTTCGATTCAATTTTTAGTAAGATTATTTACTATTCCTCCTCTTTCTCGAGGAGGACTTCCTCCAATAATGGGAAGTAATTGGGTAGTAAAAAAAAGAAAAAAAACAGGGCTCAAACCCTGGTTTGTGCTTGTAACTTATTGATTATCAAATCAATATTCTTCCTCATTCCGGGAATTTCGTATATTACTATCCCTGATAGAAAGTAGGGCAATACTTTTCATTGGCTTCGATGAGTTTCTCGAAGAACTGGTGCATCCATTCTTCGACATTGTCCATCCGCAAGCCACTTCCTTTCACTGTATAGCAGGTTATTTCATCAATACAATCCAGCCAGAAATAGAAATCATAGAATGGCTCCTGGTAATCAGTATCAATGGCAGCTCTGGACAGAATCTCAAAGCCACTTCGTGCCGTCCTTCCCCCTCGAATCACTTCCTCGGCAATGCTCATTGCATACGAACAATACGCTGTCTCCTGATTAATCTCTACATCAAGTTCTTTGAAAACAGTGTCAAGGAGCTCTGTAAACTCAGTAGGAAACATATCCAAATCTTCCCCTGCCAACTGAATAATACCAGGGGTCTCAATCCCATTCTCCAGTAAATCTGTCGCCCAGTACTTCCAATCCATCGAAATGTCTCTGTGCTGAAGGTATTGGTACAACATCTTGCCCGTACTGGGAGCTTTGAGCAAGAGTCCTTGTAACCTCTCCGAAGGCTCAGGATAATGCTTGATCAGTTCGTCCGGCACAACAGTCTCCTTCGGCCCCGATGCTTTCACCAGTGCAGTCATGTTTTGGATGAGCCTTTTAAGAAATGTCATACAAACAGAGGATTCTACTCACAAAGATAACGGTTTTCTACAACATCATTCTTTACTATTCCTCCTCTTTTTTCAAGAGGATTTCCTCTTTCGTAGGGAAATAAATGGATAGTGAGTACCGGTGATGGCATGGTCACTTTGGGTAGTATCGGGCAGGCCAGGATTCTCCGACACGATTTGACGTCTCCGAAGGAATATCCCGTTGGACTAGTATCGAATGGTCCCTCGGTCTTTGAAATCAGGTTGAAGTGTGGGCGCGAGCTTATAACCTTCCTCGGGAGTATGGGAGATAAATCTTTTTATCTCCTGTTCTGTAGTGGCATAGTCTTCCAATTCTTGAAGAAGACTGTCTATCTGGGCTCTGAACTTAAGATACTCTTGCTCGTTGTGCGTTGTAATGACCTTGTCAAAGAGAGCATGGGTTACCTCCCTGCCAAACTGCCGGCCATCATTCGGGCAAGTCATATATTGAATTGAGGCGCCACCATTGGCAGGTTCTTTCAAGCCTTCATTCAATGAAGAAACAAATTGGTCAAGATTTCTTCTGGAAATACGGGTTGCAAGTTCACAAATATCCCATATTAATTGTGCATACTTCAACTCTGTACTGTCCTTGACGATGAAGAAAGAATTGCCCTTTTCCATTGCCGCACAGAAATAATATTTCTCCATCTTCCCCCTTTTCCAAGCGCGCTTTGAATTTGGTATATCGAGAACACCCCACAAACCAGTGGCAATCTCATGGTAGATATTAAGATCTGTCAGCTTTTTTACATAGGCAGAATCCGGGGCAGCACCTTGAAACATATCAAATGTCAATTTGGCCCCAGGCTGCCAGAACACATGGGTATCTGTTTCGATTTGAGCAAAACCCTGAACCGAAACGAACAATGCAATGAGGATAAACAATTTCTTCATATCACAAAGATACTGTTTTTCAACTGTTATTTTACTATTCCTCCTCTTTCACTACGAGATAACTTCTTCCTTCTTTGGGAAAAAAATGGGTAGTAAAAAGACAAAAAAGCCAGGGCTCAAACCCTGGCTTATGCCTGTAACTTATTGAGTTATCAAATCAGTATTCTTCCTCGTTAAAGAAGAAGTCTTCCTTGGTGGGGTAGTCGGGCCAGATGTCCTCGATGGACTCGTAGATTTCTCCGTCCTCCTCCAGTTCCTGCAGGTTCTCGATCACCTCTTCCGGGGCACCGGAGCGGTTGGCGTAGTCGATCAATTCTTCTTTGGTGGCCGGCCACGGAGCATCGTCCAGGCTGCCGGCAAGTTCTAGTGTCCAATACATAGCAATATCGGTTTTAAACAACTGTTAACAAATCATTTAATTGAAAATCCGGGCCAAGACCCCCCATTTCGCCGCAAAGATATACAAAAAAACATCACGACAAGGGATTTTTTTGTCTATTTTTGCATACGCAGAAAAATTGTTTTCAACAACTATACCAGAACAGAGATGGCATACACGAAAGAGGAACAATTTGATGTCGAAGCGACACGGCAGATTTCCGTTCACGTCCGCGAGATCCTGCGCCTGCTGGGCGAAGATCCCGACAGGGAAGGACTCCTGAAGACACCGGAGCGCGTGGCCAAGTCGCTCCAGTTCCTGACGCAGGGGTACGCGCAGAACGGCACGGAAATCATCCAGTCGGCGATGTTCGATGAAAAATACCGGCAGATGGTCCTGGTCAAGGACATCGAGCTTTATTCGATGTGCGAGCACCACATGCTCCCGTTCATCGGAAAGTGCCACGTCGCCTACATCCCGGACGGGAAAATCACCGGGCTGAGCAAGATCGCGCGCGTCGTCGAAACCTTTGCCCGCCGGCTGCAGGTGCAGGAGCGCCTGACCGTCCAGATCCGCGACTGCATCCAGGAGGCGCTGCATCCCCTGGGCGTGGCCGTCGTCGTGGAGGCGATGCACACGTGCATGTCCATCCGCGGCGTGCAGAAGTCGAACGCGCTGACGACGACGTCGGCGTTTTCGGGGCTTTTCCTCAGTTCCGCACGCACGCGCAACGAATTCCTCAACCTCATCCATTGACTATGGCAGAAAAAAGAATCATACTGACTGGAGACCGTCCGACAGGGCGGCTCCATATCGGCCACTATGTTGGCTCGCTCAGGAACCGTGTCGCGATCCAGAATGCGGGCGGTTTCGAGAGAATGTTCGTATTCATCGCCGATGCGCAGGCATTGACGGACAACTTCGACAACCCGGAGAAAGTCCGCCAGAACATCATCGAAGTCGCCCTCGACTACCTTTCCGTCGGGCTCGACCCGTCGAAAGTGACCCTGTTCATCCAGAGTCAGATCCCCGAACTGACGGAACTCGCCTTCTATTATATGAACCTGGTCACTGTCGCGCGCCTGCAGCGCAACCCCACCGTCAAGACCGAGATCGCGATGCGCGGTTTCGGGGCGGACGGCGAGGAGGCGGCCTTCGGCAGCGGACTGCCGGTCGGGTTCTTCACGTATCCCATCTCCCAGGCGGCGGACATTACGGCCTTCAAGGCTACGGAAGTGCCGGTGGGTGAGGATCAGAAGCCGATGATCGAGCAGACGGTCGAGATCGTCCGCGCCTTCAACCGCATTTACGGCGAGACCCTCGTCGAGCCGAAGGCGGTGCTCTCTTCCAACGCGGCCTGCCTTCGCCTGCCCGGAACCGACGGCAAGGCGAAGATGAGCAAGTCGCTGGGCAATTGCATCTATCTCTCCGACACGGCCGAGCAGATGCACAAGAGCGTGATGTCGATGTACACCGACCCGCTGCACATCAACGTGAGCGACCCCGGCCACGTGGAGGGGAACACGGTGTTCACCTATCTGGATGCGTTCTGCCGTCCGGAACACTTCGGCCGCTACTGGCCCGACTACGCCGACCTGGATGAGCTCAAGGCGCATTACACGCGCGGCGGGCTGGGCGACGTGAAGGTGAAGAAGTTCCTGGAAAAGATCCTCAACGAGGAGCTCGAGCCGGTCCGCGCGCGCCGCAAGGAGTTCGAGAAGGACATCCCCGCCGTCTACGAGATTCTGCGGAAGGGGAGCGAGGCGGCCCGCGAGGTGGCTGCCGCGACGCTGGACGACGTCAAGCGCGCGATGAAAATCAACTACTTCGAGGACAAGGCCCTGATCGAAGAGCAGGCCCGCCGTTTCTCGGAATGAAGCCGCCGGCCATGGAGACAGTCATCAGCTGCGAACATCTGACGCACTATTACGGTGCCAGGAAGATCTACGAAGACCTGAACTTCGAGGTGAAGGAAGGGTCCATCGTCGGCCTGCTCGGAAAGAACGGGACCGGCAAGACCACCACCATCAACATCCTGATGGGGTACCTCAAGCCGCAGTCCGGCACCTGCCGGATCTTCGGCGAAGAGGTGCAGCGCATCTCTCCGGTGACGCGCCGCCGGATCGCCCTGCTGCTGGAAGGGCACGTCCAGTACGCCTACATGTCGATCGAGCAGATCGAACGCTTCTACGCTCCCTTCTATCCGAAATGGAACCGCGACGCCTATTACGCCCTGATGGAGAAGCTCAAGGTCGCGCCCGGGCAGAAGATTTCCCGGATGTCGAACGGACAGCGCTCCCAGGTCGCCCTGGGCCTCATCCTCGCCCAGAACGCCGACCTGCTGGTGCTGGACGATTTCTCCCTCGGCCTCGACCCGGGCTACCGCCGGCTCTTCTGCGAGTACCTGCGTGACTATGCCAAGGCGGAAGGGAAGACCGTCTTCCTGACGTCGCATATCATCCAGGACTTGGAGAAGATCATCGACGACTGCATCATCATGGACTACGGAAACATCCTGCTCCACCAGCGTACGGCCGACCTGATGGCCGCCCATCCGGGGGAGAGCCTGGAAGACATCTTCATCGACCTGACGGGCAAGTATTGATTTCGACGCGTTGCTTATGAACAGAATGATCCTATACAAGGAGTGGCTCAAGACCCGCTGGGCCCTGCTGGCCATCGTCATCGTCCTGGTGGCCGCCACTGCCTTCACCCTCCTTTCGCTGGGGAAGAATGTCGAATTCCGTGGCGCCGGCCTCCTCTGGTCGGTGCTCGCGCTCAAGGATACGGTGCTCATCGAGTCGCTGCGCTACCTGCCCGTCTTCGCGGGCGCGCTGCTCGCCGTCGCGCAGTTCCTTCCGGAAACGACCCGGAAGCGGCTGAAACTGACGCTGCACCTGCCGTATCCGCAGGGCAGGATGATCGCGGTGATGTACGCGTTCGGATGCTGCATCCTGCTCGTCCTCTTCCTGCTGCAGGCCGCCGTGCTCGGCACCGTGCTGAACCGCTGGGTAGTGTCGGAACTGACGGTCCGGATCCTGAAGACGGCCGCCGTCTGGTACCTGGCCGGCATCGGCACCTATTTCTGGGTGTCCGCCGTCTGCCTCGAACCGGCCTGGAAGATGCGTTCCGTCCTCATCCTGCTGCTGGCCGGGCTGCTCTATCTGCTTTACCTTTCCTCCGTTCCGGAGAGTTACAACGGGTTCTTCCCCTGGCTGGTGCTGTACGTGCTGGGGGGCCAGACTTTGATTTTCCACAGCATCGCCCGGTTCAAGGAGGGCCGTCAAGACTGATATGAAAACCGCCGGAAAAATCTTCATCTGGGTGAGCGCGGCCCTGCTGGCCGTCTGGCTCATCCCCTGGCTGTGCGGCATCATCGTCGCCAAGCCGGTCTCTTCTCCGTTCACCCTGTACAGTTCCGTGGCCGGGGATTTCCTGACCATGGACCGTGAGGAAGGCCGGGACCTGCTGTTCACCGACCGGAAAGGGAACGTCTACGGCGACGAGGCCCTGCCGCTGTTCTATCACTCGGTCCTGCACTCGCGCGGCGCGTTCCCGGACAGCATCGGCGGCCGGGCGGTCACGCGCGACGAAGTGAAACTGCACAACTACAACCTGTCGGAGAAACCCGCCAATGTCGACCGCATCGCGGCGAAGGCGTATCTCCTGATGGAATCCGTGCCGGTCCGGCTCGAACTGCAGGACCCGGCTTACGGGATGGTCTTCCGGGGCGACGGCCTCCATGTCTATGTCCTGGAGGACAACAGCCCCGATCCTGAAAAGTCGGCGGCGTTCACGCGGGCGCTGACGGATGCGGGATTCGCCTTCCCGGCTTCGCTTTCCTCGGGCAACCCGACGCACCGGAAGGAGTTCGACGAAGGCTATCTCCTGACGGACGCGGAAGGCCGTCTCTATCAATTGAAGATGGTGGACGGGCAGCCGGAGGTCCGGCATTTCCCGGCCGCCGACACCCTCGCGCTTACGTACATCTCGATCGTGGAGGTCTCCGACCACAGCGTCCTGGGCTACCTGTCCGACACAGACGGGCGCCTGGCCGTCCTGCGACCCGACGGAACGGTGCTTCCGACGGAGGTGGTCTGGAATCCGCGCAAGGAGCAGCTCTTCGTCGTCGGGGACATGTTCAACCACACGGTGAAAGTCTCCGACCGCAGCGCCGACCGCTTCTATGCCCTCCGCTCCGACGACTTCTCGCTCATCGACACGATGGAGCGGGCGTATCCCGATCCGCCGGTCAACTTCAGCCGCTGGTTCCTGCCGTGCCGGCTGAGTTTCGTGTCGGCCACCGACGGGTATGTCCGTCCGCGCGTACGCGACTTCTCCTGGGTCGGCCTGGCCGTCGACCTGGTGCTCCTGGCGGGCGTCTGGGCGCTTCGCCGGCGGCGGAATCCCCAAAAGTAGTTATCCCTGTCCCGGAAAATCCGCACAAGTTGGCATTGCCCGGAACGGGGATTCCGCCTAACTTTGCATTCTGGTAACGCGAAAAGCGGAATTTGAAACGAACGAGCCTCATACTTCTCCTCCTCCTTGTCGTGCTGTCCGCACGGGCGCAACGGCAGGTGGAAGGGGTCGTTCTCGATGCCTCTTCCCGGATCCCCGTCGTCGGCGCCGCCGTCACCAGCGGCAAGGCCTGGGCGATCAGCGATTCGCTCGGCCGCTTCTCGCTGCGCGCTGACGGCGCGCTCACCATCACCTGCCTGGGGTACAAGACCCTGAAAACCCTTCCCCGCACGGACCGGACCTACCTCCTGCCCGTCGACATGATGTCGCTGCGCGAGACGGTCATCACCGCGCGGGAGGACCACGGCCTGACGGCCACCTCGAAGATCGGGGAGGATGCCATCGCGCACATCCAGCCGTCTTCCATCGCGGACGTCCTGGAACTCCTGCCGGGCGGACGCGCGGTCGACCCGGCCTTCGGTTCTCCGCAGATCGTCAACCTGCGCGCGGCCGGTTCGCTCAGTTCCGACTATGCGACTTCCGCCCTCGGAACGCAGTTCCTCGTGGACGGACGCCCGATCGGGGGCAATGCGAACCTGCAGTATTCTCCCGGCGCCAGCATGCTGGGAAGCAATTATGTGAATCTCGGAACGGACATGCGCACCCTGTCCACGGAGGACATCGAGTCCGTCGAGGTGGTCCGCGGCATCGCTTCGGTCGAATACGGCGACCTGACGAGCGGCCTGTTCAAGATCAACCGCAAGCACGGCGGCAGGGACCTGCGCATGCGCTTCAAGTCCGACATGAAATCGAAACTCGTCTATGCCGGCAAGGGCTGGGAGTGGGGGAGCAAGGACCTGCTGACGATGAACGTGAGCGCCAATTTCCTCGATTCGCGCGCGGATCCCCGCAACCCCCGCCAGAACTACAAGCGGCTGACCGGAAGCTGGCGGATGGGCAAGACCTGGAGCGAAGGCCGCGCCTTCACGCAGATCCTGCATGCCAGTTTCGACTATACCGGGTCGTTCGACGACCAGAAGTCCGACACCGACCTCGACAACGTGGACGGCAAGCCCATCGAGACCTACCGCTCCACGTACAACAAATTCGCCCTGGCCGCCGACTACTCGTTCCTGAACAAGTCCGCCGACGCGTTCTTCCGTTCCTTCAAGGTCAACGCCTCCTTCTCCCTGGAACGCGACCTAATCGACCGCTGGAAGCATGTCGCGCTCGGATCGGAACAGCCGCTTTTCACATCGCTGGACGAAGGCGTGCACGATGCCGTCGTCCTGCCTGCGACGTACGACGCCACCCTGCAGGTCGACGGAAGGCCTTTCTACGCCTATCTCCATACGGTCGCGCATTTCCGGAAAGGAGGGCATTCCCTCATGGCCGGCGCCGACTGGAACATGGACAAGAATTTCGGGGAAGGGTCCATCTACGATACCTCCCGTCCGCTCTCTCCTTCGATGAGCACGCGCCCGCGCGCGTTCCGCGCGATTCCGGCCAGCCACCAGTTCGCCTTGTTCGCGGAGGAGAACTCCTCGGTCGACCTGGGCGCGTGGCGCCTGGAATGGCTGCTGGGCCTCCGCGCCGGTATCCTGGCCGGTGCCGGAAGCGCCTATGACATCAACGGCCGGCCCTGCCTCGACCCGCGCGCGAACCTGCGCGTCAATCTTCCCGAGAAGGTGGTCGGCGGTTACCGGCTCCAGGCGGGCCTTTTCGGCGGCGTGGGCCGGCACTCGAAATTCCCGACGATGGAGATGCTCCATCCGGAACCTATCTACCTGGATTACATTCAGTTGAGCTATTGGCCGACGAACAAGGACCTCCGCCGGATGAACGTGATGATGGTCAAGACCGACCCGACGAACCATGCGCTCGGTCCGGCCCGCAACGTCAAGTATGAAATCGGCGCGGACCTCTCCTGGAACGGATTCTCCTTCAGCGTGGACGTGTTCCGGGAGGACATGACTTCCGGCTTCCGCGGCGGCAGTGCCCTCCGCTCCGTCGCGTACACCCGCTACGACGCTTCCGGCGTCCCTTCTTCCTCGCTGACGGCGCCGCCCGCCCTGGAGTCCCTTCCTTCGCAGGCGGACACTTCGCTCAGCGTGTACGGCATGTCGACGAACGGCAGCCGCACCCTCAAGCAGGGCCTCGAGTTCACGTTCTCTTCCAAGCGGATCCCCGGCATCAACACCCGGATCACCGCGAACGGCGCCTGGTTCGTCACCACGTACCGGAACAGCACGCCGGAACTCTTCCGCCCCTCCATGGTGATCGACGGCCGCAACTTCCCCTTCGTGGGCCTGTATGACGTCACGGACGGGTCGTCCCACGAGTCGCTCACGACCAACGTGATGCTGGACTCCCAGGTTCCCGACCTCGGCCTGATCGTCTCGCTTTCGTTCCAGACGGTCTGGTATACGGATTACGAAACCCTGCTCAAGGACCCGCTGCCAGTCGGGTATTACGACAAGCAGCTGAACTACCACGTCTATACGGCGGCGATGCAGGAAGACCCCCTGCTGAAGAATTTCCGCCGCGATTTCGCTTCGGTGGAATATGACTACCGCGTTCCCTTCGCGATGAACGTGAACCTCAAGCTGACGAAGAAACTGCTGCAGGACCGCATGTCCTGCTCGCTCTTCGTGAACCGGATCCTGGATGTCACGCCGGACTATTACCAGAACGGTTATCTGACGCGGCGCAACGTCGTGCCTTATTTTGGGATGGAATTGGACTTCAGGCTATGAGAAGCGTGCTTTCATACGTGGTCGCCGTTTTCCTGTTCCTGACGCTTGCGGGCTGCTCGAAGGAACGGCAGGTGTTCTGCGACCTTACCCTCCGCCTTGTACAGCCGGACGGGCTGCAGGCCGTGACCGTGCGCATCGACAACACGCTGCCCGGCAACGTCCTGCGCAACTACAACACCGGCCAGGACTACGATTTCCCGCTCTTCGTCAACGGCGCCGCCAACCTCCGGGTCCTGAAAGGCGTCTACCTGATCGCCTTCGACGGCGTGGCGACCCTTTCCGACGGGTCGGTGCGGACCTTCCGGTTCTCCGGATACAATGCGCCCGACAAGGCCGTTTCCATCCTGGATGATGTCCAGACCGTAACATTGGAGGTGCGTGCCCTATGATCCGGATGAAGACCCTGTTGACGCTCGCGCTGTCCGCGCTGACCGGCTTTGCCGCCGGCGCGCAGGACTTCTCCGCCGGCGCGCTGCTGTATCCCGGCTGCGCCGACAGTTCGGACGTCTCCGCCGGATGGCGCTTCCGTTCGGAAGAACGCGCCCGCGTGATCCAGGAAGGCCGCGGCCTGAGCGAAGGCTTCTTCGACGCGCATACGCTGCTCCATCTCTCCGAAAAATCCGCGCTGCGCGGTTCCGCGACGTACCGGCGCGGCGTGAAACGGGGCGTCCGGTGGAACTCCACCTCCGATTTCGACCTGCTCTTCCCGTATGTGCTGGCCGACTCGGTCGGCGGCGACCTGCAGACGGAGACCTATGCCTTCGGCGGCGCCTATGCCCGCCGGCTCGGCGACTGGACGGCCGGTCTTTCCGGAAACTACCGCGCCCTGCATGAATACCGCCAGGTCGACCCGCGTCCGCGGAACATCACGTCCGACTTCGAGCTCGACGCTTCCGCCGGGCAGGTCCTGGGCGCCTATGCGCTGGATCTCACGCTGGGGTACCGGCGGTATTTCCAGTCGCAGACGGTCTCCTTCATCAACCAGCGCGGCGCGAACACTTCCGAGTTCCACTTGACCGGTCTCGGCAGCCATTTCGGCCGCTTCGAAGGGACCAGCGCCTATACGTCGACCTACTACCGCGGTCAGGGATTCCGCGCCGGCGCCTCCTTCTCCGCCCTCTCCGAAGACGGGTGGCGGGGGAACGTCTTCTTCAGCCATTCCGCTTACGTGCGCCATCTGGTGAACCAGAACCAGGCGCCCATCACCCGGCTCGGCGTCAGCCGCCTGACGGCCTGCCTGCGCTGGCTTTCGCACCGTGGGAACAACCTCCTGCAGGCCGGGGGAGACCTCGCCTGCACGCTCCGCAGCGGCTCGGAGAACATCATCTCCAATATGTCCACCGGCAGTTTCAGTACCCTGATGTCGCTGCCTATGTATGAGCGGAAATCCCTGGATGCCAGGTTGTTCGGCGATTATCGGCACGCCGCCGACGCCCGGAGCGGATTCGCGCTCCGTCCGATGCTGTACGTGCGGGCCTCCCGCGCGGAGCATGTCTACCCGGCCCGTTTGGCGGAAATGCTGGTGCTCGCGGGCGCGGTCCGCGCCGGATACGACCGGACCTTCCCTTCTTCCTGGCGCCTGGACGCCGGCCTGACCGCCGGTGTCGCCGCCTCTCCCGCGCACGGTCTTTCCCTGCCCGAGGCGTACACGATGCCCCGGCTGCTGGAAGACATGCGCCTTCAGTACGGGGTGCTGACGGACACGCGGGCGGATGCCGGGCTTGATATCCGGCTCTCCCGGCCCGCGGGCGGGAAGATGCGGGTCTACCTGCGGGGGAACTTCCTACGGTCCTTCTACGCCGGCGGATATGCCGCACGCCACGCGGCCTGTGCCGTCGGACTGTGTTTTTGATGATGCAAATGATTAACAATAAACCATAAAGGCAATGAAAAAGTTTTTGATGTTATTCGCAGCGGCCGCGCTCCTGATCACCGGATGCGGCCATGACGTGGACTCCTTCGTGGAGATCACACCCAATGCGCTGGAAGCGCTGAAAGAGGGCGGCCAACTGACCGTCCAGGTCCATTCCAACACGCAGTGGTCCTTCGTCGGGGACAACCAGCCCTGGTACACCGCATCTCCCGTTACCGGTGAAGGTGACGGTACCGTCGTCCTGACCCTGGAACCCAATACGACGGCTGCGCCCCGCGCCGCCGCCTTCCGGGTCGCCGCTTTCGGCATTTCCGCCGAAGGTACGCTGGTCCAGGCGGCTCCCGCGCCGCCGGCATCCGTTACCGAGAACACCCTCAACGTGATCCGCGCCGGCGGTGCGTATGAGGTGGAACTCCCTGCCGGATACACCTTTACCGCCGAAAGCGCGGAAGACTGGGTCACGGTGACCGGTACGGACGCCGAAGGCCACCTCGCGCTCGAATTCGCGGCCAATCCCACCGCGGAGAACCGTACTGCGACGGTGACGGCCAAGCTGACCGACGGCACCGCGCTGGCGAACATCGACGTCGTCCAGAGCTGGCGGAACATCGAACCCGGCGAAATGCTGATCGAGGAAGTCTTCTTCGCGAGCACGCTGATTCCCGAATCCACTTCCACCTATGGTGACCAGTACATCAAGCTGACCAACAACACCGGGCATGTCCTGTACGCCGACGGCCTGTCCCTGGTCATCAGTTCCTACGACTCGCAGACTTCGAGCGCCGGCGCCTACTGGGCGCCGCCGGAGCTGCCCGGATCGATCGGTGTCAAGACAATCTACCGGATCCCCGGCACCGGCCGTGACGTGGCCGTCGAACCCGGCGCTTCGCTGGTCATCGCCGTCGATGCGCAGAACTATACCGCCGACGGCGGCGTCGGACTCGACCTCTCCAAGGCGGACTTCGAGTTCAACGATGTCAACGAGATCCATCCGGACATCGACAACCCTGACGTTCCCGACATGGTCTGCTGGGTCCGTGCTTCCGCCTCCATCACGTCCCTGCACAACCGTGGTTACGGCAGCTTCGCCATCGTCACCTTCCCGGTGACGCTGAGCAGCGAGTCCTTCTTCGCGGACTATGCCTGGAAAGACAATGAGGACTTCTGGTTCAAGGGCACGATCTTCCGTACCCGCCAGATCCTCGACGGCAACTACACCATCCCCAACGCCTGGGTCGTCGACGGCGTGAACTGCGGTGTCGAAGAGTACTTCCGTACGCCTTCGTTCAACGAGACCGTCGATGCCGGGTACACGGGCTGCGGAAAGACGGACGGTGATCCCGGCCGCTACGGCAAGTGCCCGCGCCGCAAGGTCCAGAACGGCAAGCTCGTGGATACGAACAACTCCACCAACGACTTCGACCGCGACGCGAAACCTTCCCTCGCGAAGTGATGCTTCCGTCCTTCTGAAGAAAGGCCGGCCGCTCTGCGGTCCGGTCTTTTTTCTTTCACGAACATTTTCTATTTTTGTGAAAACTATTTCTGCGATGAGTCAAGTTCACGTAATCAATCATCCGATGATCCAGCACAAGCTGACGATCATGCGCGACAAGAAGACCGGGTCCAAGGACTTCAGGGAACTGTTGAAAGAGATCTCCCTGCTGATGGGGTACGAAATCACCCGTGACATTCCGCTCGAAGACGTCGAGATAGAGACGCCGATCTGCAGGATGACTGCGAAGGAAGTTTCCGGTCGCAAGTTGGCCATCGTCCCCATCCTCCGTGCCGGCATGGGAATGGTGGAAGGCCTCCTGTCGCTCGTCCCTGTCGCAAAGGTCGGCCACATCGGCCTGTATCGCAACGAGGAGACGCACAAGCCTGTCGTGTATTACTGCAAACTGCCCGAAGACATCCAGGATCGCCTCGTCATCGTGACGGACCCGATGCTCGCCACCGGCGGAAGCGCCTGCGACGCGGTTTCGATGCTGAAGGAACGCGGTTGCACGAACATCCGCCTGATGTGCCTGGTGGCTGTGCCCGAGGGCCTTTCGAAGGTGCAGGCGGAGCATCCCGACGTGGATATCTACGTGGCGGCCGTGGACGACCATCTCAACGAGAACGCCTACATCGTTCCCGGCCTCGGCGATGCCGGAGACCGCATTTTCGGAACGAAGTAACCGCTACCGGCAGTCCGGGCACACGCCCTTGACGAGGTAGGTCGCCGATTCCGCCGCGAACCCTTCCGGCAGTTCGACTTTCGGGAGGGGGATGCTTTTCAGGCAGAAGGTCCGTCCGCATTTCACGCAGTGGAAGTGGAGATGGGCGTCGTCGTCTTCCTCGTGGTCATGGCTGTGGCACAGTTCGTACCGCACGCCGTCTCCCTCTTCGATCGTATGGACGAGCTTTTTCTCGCGGAAGAGGACCAGGGTGCGGAAGATGCCGGATTTGTCGATGGTTTCCAGCCGGTCTTCCAGATCGGCCATGGTCAGGGGGAAGCCCGCTTCCGAAAGGGCGGAAGCGATGCGCTGGCGGTTGGCCGTCGGTTTGATGCCGTGGTCCTCCAGCAGGCGGGTGATTTCCTTTGCGCTCATGATACAAAGATAGCGATTATTTGATTTGGTTGCGACATGAAAAATACGGAGAACGGACGCGTCGTCCTCATCACCGGCGGCAGCAGCGGCATCGGCGCCGCCACCGTCAGGATTTTGTCGGAGGCGGGATTCACCGTCTATGCGGCTTCCCGGAGCGGCCGCCTGCCGGAAGGGTGCCAGGCCGGCCGCACGCTGAAGCCGCTGGTCATGGATGTCAATGACGAGGCGGCCGTCCGGTCCGGGGTGGAACGGATCGTCTCGGAGCAGGGACGGATCGATGCCGTCGTCTGCAATGCGGGCAACGGCATCGCAGGGCCGATCGAGGAGACGTCCGTTGCGGAGATGCAGGCCCAGTTCGAGACGACGTTCTTCGGCGTTGCGCGCACCATCCGCGCCTGCGCGCCGTATTTCCGCGCGCAGGGGAGCGGCCGGGTCATCACCGTCTCCTCCGTCGCCGCCGTCGCGCCGCTGCCTTTCCAGGCTTTTTATTCCGCGGCCAAAGCGGGCATCCTCCAGCTGACCAAGGCCCTTTCGATCGAAATGCGTACTTTCGGCGTCCAGTGTTGCTGCATCCTGCCCGGAGACGTCAAGACCGGTTTCACCGCTGCGCGCCGTATCGCCGCGGCCGCGCAGGATCCCGCTTCTCCGTACCGGGAGATGACGGTCCGCTCGCTTGCGCAAATGGAAAAGGACGAACAGCGCGAAGGCATGGCCCCTTCCGTCATCGCCTCCGCCGTCCTGCGACAGCTCCGGCGGAAAAAAATGCGTCCGGAATGTGTTCCGGGCGCATTGTATGCCTTCCTTGTGCCGGTGATCCGGCTGCTGCCGGAGCGGCTGGTCCTCCGGGTCATCGAGAAGATGTACCTTTGACCTGCTTTATTCCGGCTGGAGCGTCAGCTGTGCGATGTTCTTCTTGTTGACGGTGTTCGAGGCATTGCTCATCGCCTCGATGTCGATGGTCAGCGGCGCGGCGCCTTCGTCAGCCTGCACGTAAAGGTCGATGCTGAGCGGTTTCGTGTTCAGGATCCGCAGTCCGCCCTTGCAGTTGAGTCCGCCGCGGAAGACGAAGTCATCCGTCACGTCGTTGTTCTTGCGGACGAATTTATAGTGCCACCCTTTTGCGCGGGTGTCGAAGACGGCGCGCAGCACGGGGGAGAGTTCCACGTTCGGGCAGTTCCGGTTGGAGAACGTGAGGGTGAGCTTCACGACTTCGCCCTTCGGCACGCCGGCCTTCACGGACTCCGTCGCTTCGCCGCCGTAGTTGAGCACGGGGAACTCGTTCAGGTGCTTGAGCAGCCACCAGGCGACGCCGGTCCCGGAGCACGCGGGTTCCTCGATGCCGCCTGCCGACGTGCATTCCGGGAACAGGTCCATTCCGCCGGCGCCGTACATCCAGAGCGTCCAGATCTGCGGCATCGCATCGGCGTCTTCATGTCCGAGCACGCAGCTTTTCGAGACCTTCAGGAAGTCCTTGCGCGGGTCGTAGGCATCGATTCCCGCGTAATAGGGGGCCAGCATGATGGCGGTTTCCTTGCCCATCTGGTCCATCTGCTTGACGATCGAGTAGCTGGTCTCCTTCATCTTGTTCTGGTTGGCGTACCAGAAGCCCAGCGGGCCGTCCGTCTGCGTGCCGTCTCCCCAGGTGCACATTTCCATGGCGTCCTTGTCGTTCCTGATGCTGCCTCCGAAGCACCACGGGCCGCAGAGGTAGAGGCATTTCCGCTTGCCGCGGTAGGTGGCGACGAGTTTCATCCGCTCCTTGCAGTAGGCGGCGTCGCTGACGGTCATGTAGTTGACCGAGGTGTAGTCCACGCTGAAGCCGGCGTCGGAAAGCTGGTCGATGGTGCGGCGGTCGGTCTCCTCGTTGTTGTAGCCGGTCGCCGAGTCGTTGACCTTCGTCTCCATGGTCGCCTCGAAGAAGGCGCTTTTCCCTTCGAAGGTGTCGTACAGGTTCCTGAGGGTCTGCTGCGGGGAGAGGCTGTTCTGGAAGTTGATTTTCCACATGTCGATGAAGTTCGTGTAGAAGCCCGTCACGTGCGTCCGCACATAGTCCCATTTCGACCGGTTCTTCGGGTCCGTGATCTCGTGCCAGCGCGTGTCCCAGCCCCAATAGACGAGCGCCTGGCGTTCCTCCAGGGTCTTCACGGTCTTGCCGCTGTGGTCGTCGAAAGAGAAGGTGTCCTTTTCGTCTTCAGGTTGTCCGGTCGCTTTTTCCCCGCAGGCGGGGAGGGCCAGGAAGACCGCCAGGGCGGCGGCGAGGAATCCTATTCTACGGTTCATCATGTCGTGGTTTGATACACAAAAATACAAATTATTTCTTATCTTTATCCTGCATTGATTGAAATGAGTTCCATGAAGAAGTTCCGTCTTGGCCTGCTGCCTTCCATCCTGATCGCGATCGTGCTCGGCATCGTGCTGGGCAGGATCCTGCCGCTGGGCGCCGTCCGTTTTTTCGCCACGTTCAACGCCCTGTTCAGCAGTTTCCTGCAGTTCCTGATCCCGCTGATCATCATCGGCCTGGTCACCCCGGCGATCTCGGACATCGGGCGCGGCGCCGGACGGCTGCTGCTGGTGACGGCCCTGCTGGCGTATGCCGACACGGTGTTCGCCGGCCTGCTTTCATACGGGACGAGCGCCACCTTCTTCCCGCGGCTCATCGGTGCCGGCGGGGGAGCGGAAGCCCTTTCCGAAGCGGCCGCCATCGAACCGTTCTTCACGCTGCAGATCCCGCCCATGGTCGACGTCATGTCCGCCCTGGTCTTTTCCTTCACCCTCGGGCTCGGCATGGCGTTCTTCGGGTCCGTCTCCCTGAAGACCCTCTTCAGCGAATTCAAGGACATCGTCGTCAAGACGATCGAAGTGGTGATCCTGCCCCTGCTCCCGGTGTACATCTTCGGCATCTTCCTGGGCATGACGCATACCGGACAGGTCTTCCAGGTTATTAAAGTATTCCTTTCGATCATCATCGTCATCTTCTTGATGCATATTTTCTTGCTTGTTCTTCAGTATTGCATCGCAGGAGCGGTGACCCGACGCAATCCTTTGCGCCTGCTGGGGCGGATGATGCCTGCGTACTTCACCGCGCTGGGCACTTCCTCTTCGGCCGCGACGATCCCCGTGACGCTGGAGCAGACGAAGAAGAACGGCGTCAGCGACGAGGTGGCCGGTTTCACGGTCCCGCTCTGCGCCACGATCCACCTTTCCGGCAGCACGCTCAAGATCGTGGCCTGCGCCGTCGCCCTGATGCTGATGAACGGCATGCCTTTCGATTTCGGCATGTTCCTCGGATTCATCCTGATGCTCGGCATCATGATGGTCGCCGCGCCGGGCGTACCGGGCGGGGCCATCATGGCCGCCCTCGGCGTCCTGTCCTCCATGCTCGGCTTCGGCGAGCAGGAACAGGCCCTGATGATCGCGCTCTACATCGCGATGGACAATTTCGGGACGGCATGCAACGTGACCGGCGACGGGGCCATCGCCCTTGTCGTCGACCGTTTCTTCAGGAAAGGGAAGGCGGACGCCTAGCCGAGCCGCGACAGTTCTTCCGTCCAGAGACGCACCTGGGCGTCCGACGCCATCCGCCAGTCGCCGCGCGGCGAAAGGCTCACCACGCTGATCTTCGGGCCGTCCGGCATGCAGGAACGCTTGAACTGCTGGGAGAAGAAGCGCTGGAAGAACTTCTTTTCCCACTTGAGCAGGGACGCGTCATCGTATCTCCCCCTGAAGGCGCACCGCGCCAGGAAGAAGATCTTCGCCGGCGAAGCGCCGTAGCGCAGGAAATTGTACAGGAAGAAATCGTGCAGCTCGTACGGGCCGATGATGTCTTCGGTCTTCTGCTGGATCTCGCCCTTCGGGTCGCCGGGCATCAGTTCCGGGCTGATCGGGGTCTGCGTCACGTCGATCAGGATCTCCGCCGCGGGGCGGTCGCCGCGGACGGGCGCCTGCGTGAAGACGTTCTCCGCCGCCCAGCGGACCAGGTGCCGGATCAGCGTCTTGGGAACGGAAGCGTTCACACCGTACATCGACATGTGGTCGCCGTTGTAGGTGCACCAGCCCAGGGCCAGTTCGGACAGGTCGCCCGTCCCGATCACCAGCGCACCTTCCTGGTTGGCAATGTCCATCAGGATCTGCGTGCGTTCGCGTGCCTGTGCATTTTCGTAAGTGGAATCCATGACGGCGGGGTCGTGCCCGATGTCGCGGAAATGCTGTTCGACGGCGGGGACGACCGAAATCTCCCGGGCCGCGACGCCCAGGGCGGCCATCAAGTCCTTCGCGTTCGACTTCGTCCGCGGGGTCGTGCCCAGTCCGGGCATCGTGATGCCGATGATGTGCTCCCGGGGGATGCCCAGCCGGTCGAAGGCCATGGCGGTGACCAGGAGGGCCAGGGTGCTGTCCAGGCCGCCGGAGATGCCCAGAACGGCCTTGCGGATGCCGGTATGCTCCAGCCGGCCGATGAGGCCGAGGGTCTGGATGGACAGGATCTCGCGCGAGGATGCCGCAATCCGCTCCGGGTCGCCTTCCGGCAGGAAGGGATGCGGTTCGACTTCGCGCAGCAGCGCTTTTCCGAAATCGGTCGGTGCGGCGGGGCCGAGGTCGAAGCGGGCGTAGAGCGAGGCGTATTCGCCGGCGCCCGTCCCGTCCGGCGCCATGCCCCGGAAGGAATTCTTCTTCTGGCGGAGGATGTCCAGGCGTTCGACGTCCAGGTCGGCGAACAGGATGCCGTCCTCCATCGAGAAGCGGTCGTTCTCCGCCAGGATGCGGCCGTTCTCGCAGATCATCGTCGATCCGCCGTACACGGTGTCCTGCGTGGATTCGCCGCAGCCGGCCGAGCAGTAGACATAGCCCGAGACCGTACGGCCGGACTGGTTGGCGACCAGTTCACGCCGCTCCGCATGCTTGTTCATCACTTCGTTCGACGCCGACAGGTTCAGGATGACCTGCGCGCCGGCGGGCGCCAGGAAGGAAGACGGCGGAACGGGCGCCCAGAAATCCTCGCAGATTTCGATGCCGAAGGTCGTCCTGCCGACGGTGAAGAGCAGGTTCGGGGAGATGTTGCAGCGGATGCCCGCATAGCGGACCGACGCCTCGAATCCCTCCAGGCAGAAGTCCTTCCCGTCGTCCGTCATCCGCCCGGATGTATGGGCGGAAGGGGACAGGAAGTCCGCGCCGGAGGCGAACCAGCGCGACTCGTCGAACTCGGCGTAGGTCGGCAGGTAGATCTTGGGGACGATTCCCTTGATGCCGCCGTTGCGGATGACGACGGCGCAGTTGTACAGCCGGCCGCGGAGCCGGACCGGGGCGCCGGCGACGACGGTGACGTGCTTGCCGCGCGTGCGGACTGCGATCCTGCCTACGGCGTCCTCCGCCTGCTGGAGCAGCAGTTCCTGGGCGAAGAGGTCGCCGCAGGTGTAGCCCGTGACGGAGAGTTCCGGGAAGACGACGATGGAAGCGTCCTGCGCTTCCGCCTCGTCGATCATCCGGCTGATGCCTTCGAGATTGTACGCCACATCGGCGACTTTGACGCGCGGCACGGCGGCCGCGACCCTGATCATTCCGTAGTCTTTCATTTCCTTATGCGTTCTCCGGGTCGTTCTCCCGGTCGGTCCTTTCCTGCTCCTCGCGGCTGCGGCGGATGCGCGCGTTGACGGTCGTCGCGATGCCCCTGTAAAGGAAATACAGGCCGATCAGCAGGATACAGATGTTCGTCGCCGTCTTCCCTTCGCCGGCAAGCAGCAGCCTTCCGCCGAAGAACAGGATGAAGGCGGAGAGGACGAAGTACAGGATGTTCGTGTATTTCATGTCAGTGGATGTTTCAGAGGGATGCGATGAGCCGCTGGAAGAGGTCGGTCATCTTGTCGGCGGCCTTGTCGGCGGCGACGACGACGTCGTGTCCGTCGTTGACGTAGTCCGGCGCATAGTCGTCATGCGCTTCATTGGTGATCACGGACATCCCGAACACGGGGATGCCGGCGTGCCGGGCGACGATCACTTCCGGAATCGTGGACATGCCCACGGCGTCCGCGCCGATGAGCCGGAAGTACTTGTATTCGGCGGGCGTCTCGTAGGAGGGGCCGGTGCCGGCGATGTACACGCCCTTCTTCAGCACGATGCCGCTTTCCGCCGCGATCCCTTCGGCCCTGGCGATCAGGTCCGGGTCGTACGGACGGGTCATGTCCGGGAAGCGGGGGCCGAATTCGTCGATGTTCGGGCCGATCAGCGGGTTCGGAAGCAGGTTGATGTGGTCGCGGATGATCATCAGGTCGCCGATGTGGAAGTCGTAGTTGACCCCGCCCGCCGCGTTGGATACGAAGAGGTACCGGATGCCGGCACGGATCATCACGCGGATCGGCAGCGTCACCAGGTCCATCGGATATCCTTCATAGTAATGCAGGCGTCCCTGCATGGCGATCACGTCCTTCCCGCCGAGCCGTCCCGCGATGAAGTTGCCTTTGTGGCCGATCGCGGTGGAAACGGGGAACTCCGGTACGTCCTTGTACGGGATCACGACGGCGTCTTCGATGCGGTCGGCGAGTTTGCCGAGTCCGCTGCCGAGCACGATCCCCACGGTGGGGCGGAAGCCTTCCAGCCGGTCTGTCAGGTACTCGGCCGCCTGGTAGATCCTTGTCAGTCTTGCGTCCATGTTCGGTTTATTGCTTGGGTTCGAGTTCATTCAGTACGGTGCGGGCGCCCTTCAGGATGTCCTGTTCGCCGAAGACCTTCCGCTCGCGCATGACGAACCGGCCGCCGGCGATCAGCGACGAGATGCAGTCGCTGTGGGCGGAGTACACGTAGTTGGCCAGGAAGGGGGCGGGGGAGAGGAAGAAGGTGTTGTCGGTGTCGACGATCTGGATGTCGGCTTCGTACCCTTCTTCGATGCGTCCGGTCTTCAGCCCGAGCGCTTTCGCCCCGTTGACGGTCGCCATCTCGAGCAGCGGCTGCAGCGGCATTTCCGACGGGTCCTTGCGCCAGGCTTTCTGGAAGAGGGCGGTGGTCTTCATCGCCTCCAGCATGTCGAGGTTGTTGGAAGAGGCGCAGCCGTCCGTGCCCAGGCAGACATTGGCGCCCGCCTGCGCGAGTTCCTTCCACTTGAACTTGTAGCCGGAGGAGAGTTTTGCGTTGGAGTTGATGTTGTGCACGCAGTTGACCTTCCGCTGTCCGAGGATTTCGATGTCCTTCCCGGAAAGCCACAGCGTGTGCGCGGCGATCACGTCCGGGCCGAGCACGCCCAGCTTGTCGAGATACTCCACCGGCGAAAGTCCGCCGTGCGCGGCCTTGCAGTCGAGGTCTTCCTTCTCCGATTCCGCGACATGGATGTGGATCCGCAGCCCGTGCCGCCGCGCGTACTCGGTCGCCCACAGGATCAGTTCCTCGCTGACGGAATAGACGGCGTGGATGCCGATCGTGAAGATCGAGCGCCGGTCCCAGTGGGCCGCGACGCTCTCGTGCATAGCGATGCACTGCTCTTTCTCCCGGGCGGCTTCGGAGGGATTCAGGTGGTCCAGGAACACGTACGACACGGCGTCGCGTATGCCCATCTCCGCCGCGGCGACGTGGGCGGTGGGGGAGAACCAGTACTGGTCGTTGAAGGCCGTCGTCCCGGTCTTGATCATCTCCAGCGCGGCGGCTTTCGTGCCCCAGTAGATGAACGGGGCGTCCAGTTTCGACTCGATCACCCAGATGTGGGAGAGCCAGTCGTCCAGGCGCATGTCTTCTCCGATGCCGCGCATCAGGCTCATCGCGGCGTGGGTGTGCATGTTGATGAATCCGGGCACCGCCGCCTTCAGCGTGCAGTCCATCACTTCGGTCCCTTCGGGCGCTTGGACGGAGCCGTCGCCGGCGCCGCCGATCTTGTGAATGATGCCGTCGCGGATGTCGATGTCCACGTGCCGGCCGTCCAGCAGTATGTTTTTCAGAAGGATGCTTCCCATGGTCGTTGTATGTGTATTTTCACAAATCTACTAATTTTTCTTCAATTGTTCGCTCCGGCGGCGAAAACGAACAGCGCCTTGGGCAGGTGGCAGTATCCGTCGGGATGCTTGTCCAGGTAGTCCTGGTGGTATTCTTCCGCCGGATAGAAATTCTGCAGCGGAAGCAGCTCCACGGCCAGCGGCTCCTGGTACTTCCGCTGCTCCTCCCGGAAGGCTTTCCGGATGGCGGGGAGGTCTTTCGCGTCCGTGTAATAAACACCGGTACGGTACTGGTTGCCGCGGTCTTCCCCCTGCCGGTCGACGCTCAGCGGGTCGATGGCCTTGAAGTAGAGTTCCAGCAGCAGGTCCAGGCTGACGGCCGCCGGGTCGTAGGTGATGCGGACCGTTTCGGCGAATCCGGTGTCTTCCGTGCAGACCTGCCGGTAGGTGGGGTTCTCCACCTTTCCGTTGGCGAATCCGACTTCGGTCGCGGTGACCCCGCGTACCTGCTTGAAATAGTGTTCGGTGCCCCAGAAGCACCCGCCGGCGAGATAGATTTCTTTCATGGGAGGGTCGTCTTTTCAATGTAAAAATAATCAATGATTTGCAAATACGCAATCTTCCCCGTCGACAGCACTTGTTTCCTATGAAAAAACTTGCGATATTTGACAAAAGTCGTGTAATGATGAGCCATCATCCGTCTTTTCTTTTCTTCCTCTGTCTTTCCCTGCTTTTCTGGGGGAAGGCCCCGGCGGCCCCTTTGCCGCCGGCACCCGCGCAGCCGTCGGTCGCGGTGGATACCGTCGACTACGACCCTGCGACCGCCTATCCGAATCAACTGCTGGTCATCCGGCCCCTGAATGCGGAAGGCCCGCTTCCCTGCATCATCTATGTCCCCGGCTCCGCCTGGAAACGGCAGGATATGTCCGGCGCGGTCCGCAGCATGATCCCCATGGCGGAGCGGGGCTATGTCGTCGCCTGCGCCGAATACCGCCCTTGCTCCGAGGCGCTCTTCCCGGCCCAGGTGGAAGACTCCAAGACGGCGGCGCGCTACATGCGCGCCCACGCGGAGGAGTATTCCGTCGATCCGGACCGGATCTATGCCTGGGGATCGTCTTCCGGCGGCCATACCGTCCTGCTGCACGCCCTGACCCAGGACGCGTGCCTGATGGACAGCGGCCGGCTGGGGGAATGGTCCTGCAAGGTCGCTGCCGTCGTGGACTATTTCGGACCCAGCGAACTGGTCCGCGAATTCCGCATCGAGAACGGATACCAGCGGGATCCGGATGCCAACGGCGGGCTGCTGCTGGGCGATCCGGTCTGGGAGAAGCGCGATGTCGCCCTGAAGGCGAGTCCCCTGTATTATGTCCATCCGTACGCGGTGCCCCTGCTCATCGTGCACGGCGACGGGGACCGGGTGGTTCCGCTCGACCAGAGCGACGACCTCGCCCGGCGGTACCGGGAGTGCGGCGCCCGCTGCACGTATCTCGTCCTTTCCGGCGAGGGGCATGGCACCGCCGGCTTCTGGACGCCGCAGGCGTATGACCGGGTCGACGCTTTCCTCCGGGGGCTGGATGCTGCGAAATAGACAATTCTTTAATTATCAATACTATGAAAATGACGAGATTCATGATTCTGCTGGCGGCATCGCTGTGTTTCCTGCTGCCGGC
>JAEEGL014276118.1_pt1 | contig 23418 bp, 25 predicted proteins | sample 9134231 | NCBI WGS metagenome assembly JAEEGL01 (sample SAMN16246548, study PRJNA631951) | gut metagenome | biome: gut microbiome; feature: rumen; material: fiber-attached | host: Bos | place: Iran: Karaj | collected 2018-10
AGCTATCTTCTTAACAGAAGTGCATCGCCTCAGATGGTTGAGAGAATATTTAAAAACGCAGGACTTAACATTGAGCAGGAAGTAGCTTTCATGACAAGACTGTACCAGAATATAGGTGTCCCTAAAGAAAATAAGCAAGAAGAGAGAACAACATGAGTAAAAATTTCAAGTATGGTTTTGTGGATATGCATTGTCATGTGATCCCTGCTGTTGATGACGGCTCCAAAAGTATGGAGATGTCACTTAACATGCTTAGGATTGCCTATGAAAATAATATACGGACAATTATCGCTACGCCTCATAACAAGATTTACGTTAAGTCCGTATCTCCCAAAGGCATCCATAAAAGGGTCATGCAGCTTCAGGAAGAAGCAGATAAAGCAGGTATCGACATAAAGATATATCCCGGCAACGAACTATACTACGACGAAACACTTCCCCAAAGGCTTGAAGAAGGAAATGCCCTTCCCATGGGAGAATCGTCAGATATACTTGTTGAATTTAATCCTTCGGATGAGTACAGCTATATTTCTGAGGGATTAAGGCGCCTGACCTATGAAGGATGGGATCCTATACTGGCCCATTGCGAAAGATATGAATGTTTCTATAAAGATAAATCAAGAATTGACGAAATAATAGATGGAGGAGTGCGACTTCAGATCAATTCCGACAGCGTTATGATGGGAATGTTTAACCCCGTGGGCCGATTTGTAAGAAAGCTTCTATCCCAGGAAAAAATCAGTTTTGTAGGTACGGATGCACATAGAGATACGGGTGGTCGTATTCCTGATATGCTTGATTGTGCTAACTATATAAGAAAAAAATACGGAGAAGATTACGCCAGAGAAATTCTATATGAGAACGCTATGAACCTTTTACGTTAAAAGAGTTTGGAGGTACGTATGGAACAGACTGATGTTAATGTAAGCCAGAATGCCCAAAACGGTAGTGCCGTAATAGAGATTGACATTGGTGAGATCATAGGTGTGATGATTCATCACCTGTGGCTTATTGCGATCGTTGCGATAGGATGCGCTGTTGCAGGATTTGCTTTCAGTAAATTCGTACTTCCTGAAGAATTCAGATCGACTACCAAAATATATGTTCTTGATAAAGACAGCGCGGACTCCAGCAATATCTATACAGACCTTCAGGTTGGATCCCAGCTGACCAAGGACTATGCAGAGCTTATCAGGAGCCGTTACGTTCTTGAATCTGTCATTGATACTCTTGGTATAGGCGACAGATATGATTATGATGACTTTCTAAAAAAAGTATCTGTTAATACCCCTTTGGATACCCGTATCGTATCTATTACAGTAACAGATAATGATCCATATACTGCACAGACAATGGCTAACTACATAAGAGAAGTCAGTGCCCAGCATATCGAAAATGTTATGGACATTGACGCAGTTAACGTTGTAGAAGTTGCAAATCTTCCGACTGAAAAATCAGCACCAAGTTGTCTTCTGTGGACAATTGGTGGTTTTGCGCTTGGAACAATTCTTGTTGCAGCGCTTCTTATCATACATTTTCTTGTAGATGATACAGTTAAGACCTCTGAAGATGTTGAGAGATATCTTGGCATCAGTGCGCTTGGTATCATTCCGTATGATGAAAATGTTACTCAGGATATAGGTTCCCAAAACAACAAAAATAATAAGAAATCAAGAAAGCATGGAGAGTCACGTGAGATCAGCCATATAGGCGTAAGTGAAGCGGATGATTCTGAATCTAATACAGGCTCATAACAGTTTTACCAATAAAAGTTTTTTCTCAAAAAATGTAAATAATAAGTTGATTGTAGCCGATATCTTTAGTGCGTAGGACTTTGATCATCTATTTCATAGTCCTTAAGGGGAGAATACATGCAGAGAGTAATGATAAGGGATAATGAACTTGAATTCAGGACCAGAGAAGCTTATAAGACGCTTCGAAGTAACATCGAGTTCAGTGGCAGGGACATACGTACGATAGCAATTACATCAAGTACACCTAATGAGGGTAAATCGGAAGTTGCATTTGAGCTTGCAAGAACCTTTGCACAGGCTGATAAAAAAGTACTTCTGATAGATGCGGATCTCAGAAAATCAGTTATGAGAGAGCATTTTAAAAACGGCAAGATCAGATATGGTCTTACCAATTTCCTAGTAGGACACTGCAAGATAGATGATTGCCTGTGTCAGACAGATGAGCCCGGATTCTACATGATTTTCTCTGGACCGAACACACCGATGCCATCAGAGCTTCTCGGGGGCGAAGTGTTCGGGCAACTGTTAAAAGAGGCCCATGATGTATTCGATATCATCATTATCGATACACCACCTCTTGGATCAGTTATAGATGCCGCTATCGTCGGCAAACAGTGCGACGGTACAGTTCTCGTTATAGCTAGCGGCAGGATAAGCTATAGATTCGTTCAAAATGTTCAAAACCAGTTACGCAAGGCAGGATGCCACGTACTGGGTGCAGTCATGAACATGGTTTCCATGGATGGAAATAAATTTTATGGTAAGTATTACGGCAAATACTATGGTAAGTATTATGGCAAATACTATGGCAACTACGGAGATTATCAGTAAAGTGTAAGGACTTAACACATAAGGGTTCGAAGGGAGAAGATGCGAATGTACTTCAACTGGAAATGCACTATTTGCTGTCTTATGACATTAACTTTGGTAAGCGGATGCAGTAAGATCGGATCTTTCAGTATAGATGATGAGAACACGCCCTTGTCTGATGGAGCAACTTATCAGTCAACGGTAGAAGTATTGGAAGAAGGGCTTGCAGAAAGCTATATCAAAGATCTTGAAGACGGAGAAGTACTGGTTGGCGGTGCAAGCGATGCCTTCGTATGTCAGGGCACAGTTCCTGATCTTAAACCCGACTGGGACACTATACTTATTGAAAACCCTGATACCGTCGCATATCTTGTCATACCTGAAGCCGGAATAACAGTTCCTGTAATGCAGAAAGCAGGAGACCAGACCTATTACGACACACATAATTCAAAAGGTAATATTCAGGAAGGCGGAGCTCTTCATCTTGATATAGGCAATAACGCAGATTATACAGATCCTAATACTATAATCTACGGAAGTAATGATAATGGTGGCCCTCTTGAATACCTTGGAATATATGGAAATCCTGAATACTTTGAAGCTAATCCATTTATATACCTGTATATCCCGGGATATGTACTTGAGTTCAGAGTTTTCGCTGCAATGAGCGGCGGAGATACAGATATACTCACAAATACTAATTGTTATGATTATGATGTTTTTAGTAGATATATAGAACAGATATATGCATCAAGAAGTATGGATTTACAAAAGACAGATTATCTAAAGGAAGCAGTAATTAACGGCTGGAGAATGCTTACATTATCGGCAGGATCCTCCACAGATTCAACCAACAGATATTTTGTTTACAGTACGTATTCAGGTTCACAGATCCAGTGAGAAATGAGGTATGTTATGAAAAAGAAAATCATGTCAGTCTGGGCAGCAGTTCTCCTTCTTTGCTACACATGTGCATTCAGTACAAGTGCCGCAACAAGTCCTACGACTGCTAATGTAACTATCATCACTAATATATATGTAAATGGCGGTAGCTCCGGCGGCGGTGGTAATTCCGGTGGCGGAGGAGGTGGCGGAAGATCATCCGGCGGAGGCGGTGGAAGATCATCTGTTCCATGTAACAGTATGGGTGCTGCATATGTCATTCCAAGAAGCGGAACTCCTGTACGTATTACATCAACCTATAGCGGAGTTACAGATGGAAGAGCAGTATCAACTGCGATATCACCAAAGCCAGGAATGGATAGCCTTTCAGATACACTTATGTCATATGTTAATGCCGTATCAGGAGGAAAGACTGTAATAGGACCTTTCAAACTCCGTATGTATGTAGCCGGAGTATCGATATGGTCAGGATTTGGTACTTTCACATCAACTTATGGTGTTGGTAACGGATATGAAGGCAGAAGTGTTACTATCTATCAGATACATAAGGACGGATCTGTTACAGCTGCATCATCTATAGTATCAGGCGGTAAAGTATCTGTAACAATGGATGATATGGGAAGTTTTGCGATAGTTGTGAACTGAAACCAAAGTCTCTTAAGGGTAAGGGGGCGATGTATCAGTGCATAGGAAGATGAGAAAATTTAATAAAAGTACATCTCCCCTGAAAGAAGACAACAGCCTTGTAATAGACTACGATATGGGCGATATAATGCTGGATAGAAGGCAAGGCAAGGTTGTTAATCCTGATTTTGAGTTCGAAGATATTAATAGTAAGAAACGCAGAGATATCAGTAACAATGACGTTAATGACTGGGTATCTTCAAATAAAAGTTCTTTAAGGACTACTAATGCAGGTTTATATGTTAGTAACAGGCATCTGTATGAAAGTTCTATTAACAACTTAAGCCTTGATTACACAGAGCCTGAAAAAGAAGAAAAGAAAGAATCAGGGCAAAGAAAGACAGCACTTGAACAGCTTGCGGAGATAAGAGGAGATAATCCTCCACCAAAGCCCTTTGTCAGCAGAGCTGAAGAAGTCAGATACCAGTTTTCAGAAAAGAAGCGCAGAGAAGAAATCAGAAAGTTTGCGCAGGAAAGACAGCGTGAACTAGGTATTAAAAGGCAAAAAGACGAAGACAGGCGAAGGACAGAAGATCTTAAAAAATTATTCGATCTTGATGATGGCGATGAACCTTTGGAGCCATCATATGAAGAACTGAAAAGAAGAGTTAAAGCTTCAAGAGCTGACGATTCAAATATTTTCTTTGCTAAAGAGTTACCAAAAGAAAGAACAAGAGAAAAAGAAAAGACAAGAGATAATAGAAAAGATAATTATCAAGAAAGCTATAAAGACTACCATCAAGAAAAGTATAAAGAGCCAGTAAAAGAAGATGAGGTTGAAGATGATGATTTTATAAATACTCCTGACGGCTTTGATCCAAGTAAGATCAAAAGCAGAGGTTCAGTTAAAACGCAGGAGCATCATCATAGTCACCGGCATCATCACTCAAAGTCTCATAAGATATTAAGAATGTTCAGAAATATAGTGCTCATAGCCCTTGTGGTAGTCATAGGATTTGCAGGAATAGGATATGGCGCATACAGGATCATGGACTATACCGGTGGCCTGTCACTATATGGAAGAACTCAGGATCAGGCCCCTGATCTGTCACAGGCTCCCTTGTATGAGGGAGTTACCATAGGAGATGATCAGATGCCTCTTACAGCATCTGCATCAACCTGGCAGTCCGGATGGATCAGATACGATGGAAAGACCTATGCATATAATTCAAATCTTCTTACATTCCTTGTACTTGGAATTGACAGTATTGACAAGGTTCATGAAGGTGAAGACGGTATAAGCGGCGGACAGTCAGATGCAATGTTCTTCCTGGTACTTGATCCTGACAATAAAGAGATTAAAGTCATAGCTATTAACAGAAATACAATGACAGATATAGATGTCTACAATGAAGAAGGTATATATGTAGGAACGGGAGAAGCTCAGATATGCCTTCAGCACGGATTTGGAGACGGATTAACGCAAAGCTGCGACCGAACAGTTAAGACAGTAAGGAATTTGTTCCACGAGCTTCCAATTAACGGATATATATCTATTAACATGGGAGCTATACCGACAGTAAACAACACAGTCGGAGGAGTAACACTAAAAGTGTTGTATAGTCTTCCGGCGGCAGGACAGTACAGGTCACTTCGTAAGGGAGAAACGGTGACACTGACAGGAGACGATGCATACTGGTACACTCAGCACAGGGATATAAACGTAGACTGGAGTTCTAATGAAAGACTTGAAAGGCAGCTACAGTACCTGATAGAGTTCGTACCGGCTCTTCAGGCTAAAGTAAAAGAGGACCCAAAATCAATTGCTTCAATTTACAGCGCTCTGTCCCCATACATGGTGACAGATATAGGACTTAATGAAGCAGTGTACCTTGGAAATGAAGCGGCACAGTATAGCTTTGATTCTGAAAATATATACCAGATGAAGGGAGAGAGTATCATAGGGAGATCTGGTTTTGAAGAATTCATCTACGATGAAGAAGGTTTATATGACCTTATCTTAGATGTATTCTATACCGAAGTGGATGCTTGATAGAAAAGCACCCATGACTTAAAGGGAGACTTCCTGTGAAGGAACTATTACTCGGCGCCCCGGAACTGGCTTTATTATCAGAATTATTATTTGCTAATAACAAAGCCCCCGGAAGAGATCTCTACCTTGAAGTTGTGGAGATGCCAATATTGCATAGCGCGGATATCATAATTGTAGACGTTATGAAAGGCTCGTATTGATAGAGATACTTATAGTTTGTAGAAATACAATCACAGCCTATAAGGGGGTAATGATATGGCAAAAACAGCAACACTAAGAGCAGAAGCCTTAAGTAATACTTTTGTAGGCCGTAAAATCATTGAATTGAATTATCAGGAGATCTTTGATTACAAGCCTAATATCTACAAATGGATAAAAAGAGCTTTTGATATTGTAGCAGCAAGCATAGCGCTTATATTGCTCTCTCCGATATTTCTTTTGACAGCCCTTGCAATTGAGCTAGAAGACGGAGGACCTGTATTCTTTACTCAGATTCGTGCGGGTCAGAACATGAAGCCGTTTAAAATTTATAAATTCCGTAGTATGTACAAAAATGCAGAAGCGCAGTTTGAGCGTATGCAGGCTCAGAACGAGCAAACAGGACATGCATTCAAGATAAAAAATGACCCAAGAATAACCCACGTAGGCAAATTCATTAGAAGATACTCCATCGACGAACTACCTCAGCTTCTGAACATCATCAAAGGTGACATGAGCATAGTAGGTCCAAGACCCATCCTATATAACCAAATGGAAGAGTGTAATGCCTATGAAAAACAGCGTCTCATTGCAAAGCCAGGTCTCACTTGCTATTGGCAAGTATGTGGAAGAGCCAAGATTAAATGGGACAGGTGGGTTGAACTGGATCTGCAGTATATAGAGGATATGAGTATTCTCAAAGATATCGAGTTGATTTTCAGGACGTTTCCAGCTGTGTTTGGTAAGGACGGAGCTTACTAATCTGGCCACAATATTTTTATATGGTAAAAGAGAATTGAAAGCGTAGATTCGACATGAAATCTACGCTTTATTCTATGACAAAATACTATATTTAGTTTATAATTTATATATGTAATTATGATAAGAAGGGGTGCATGGGGGATTATATAGTGTTTATCATAAAATGTAGCAAATTTCTTTTTTCTTTGGATTAATTGCATGGTTGCAAGAACACTATGTAACGATAATTATTGGAGATATCGAAAATTTTCCCATTACTATCAAATATAGAAATAGCCCTGAAGTTTACCTGAAGAAAAGTAGAGATTAATTTTTCAGAATTCGGATCAGATAAAAAGAATAATGGAACGTTCTATCAGATGAAAAATCTAAAAGAGATTATATGGTGGCAATTAAATACAGAACAGAGAGACGTCATATTCGTAAAGATGAGTGGTCATTAACAGATTAGTATATTGTCAGATGAAGATATAGTAAGGCTTGCTGAGTATGTTCACAGTTTGGTGCCTTAAAATAAACTGTATGCTAGGCATCATACAAGAAGAAATCATGAAACGGTGTTGTACGCAGTTCTTAACTGAAGGCTTAAGATCATGGATGTATGGCAGTTCGCCATTGGAGATTATTATGGATAGAAAACAAAAGAATATTGAAGTGTGCTTTAATTCAAGAGCTGAAGTTGAGCAGGATTGCATGAAATGGGCAGCAGAAATTGAACCGTTTTTCCGACCGGATTTAGTTATTTTTATTGCTAAGAGCGGATTTTTGTTTGCTAGACCTTTAGCGGAGTATTTCAAATGCCAGATGATTGATGTTATTGCAAGTAGACAGGACAACAAGGCAAAAGACTATATTAAGAAAGTTATACCATGGATGCCTAATTGGATTCTGGCACATATGTTGAAAAAAAGAGTTTCAAAGCCAAATTATTATAAAAAGTCCAACAGAGTGGTTGAGGGAACATCACGATTTGAACATTTCGATATTAGTAATGCGAACAGGATATTATTGGTTGATGATTCTGTTGATACTGGATGGAGTTTGCTAAAAGTTCAGGAATATTTGGATAAAAATGGTGCAAAAGGAAAGTATAAAACAGCGAGTTACTGTGTATTAAGCGAAAGCGAGAATAGAATTAAAGTTGATTTTTATAGGTTTAAGGACAAAATAGTGATTACTGCGACGTCAAGATACAGCAGAGAATACAAAGAATTTTTAAATGATTATAGTTTGTGGAAAAAAGAATAGATGACGGTACTAGGGAATGCGTACAAAGACTTGGATTAAAGAATCGATAAAAAAGTTAATCATGGTTTTGTGTGGAAAAGATTTTTTTAGTATGAGGCTTAATCAGGATTATGAATTTGTTTTTTTAGATATTTATGATACTGCAGTTTTCCGTATTGTTGAAAACCCAAAAGATGTTTTTGATATAGTGCAAAAACTGTTTTGTAAAGACCATATATGGAGCTATCCTGAAAGCTTTAAAGATATGCGGATTGAGGCAGAAAAACGTGCAAGAAAAAAATCTTTACATGGAGAAGTGACTTTAAAAGATATATATGACTGCTTTGCTTTATTAGAAGAGAAAGAGAAAAAAACATTGCAGGATATGGAAATAAGTGTTGAAAGGCAAGTAGCATACTGTAACCCTGAGTTTAAACCTTTTTACGAAAATCTTTTAGCGCAGGGAATTGATATTGTTTTTATATCAGATATGTATTTACCGAAATTGGTTATTAAGGATATCTTGAATCGATGTGACATTACTGGTTATAAAAACTTATATGTTTCTTGCGATTATGATGCAAACAAAAAAAACGGAAAACTATTTGATACTGTTATAAGTGATTTAGGTATTAGTGAAAAAAATATAATTCATATTGGAGATAATGCATGGGGAGATTATGTGATCCCTCGTTCGAAAGGGATTAGAGCTTATTTATATAACTTGCAACGATGAGAAAAAAGTGAGGAATCTGATATGAAGGTGTTGCAATTTGAAATATACAAGAAGACAGGGGGAATCGAATCATTTCTTCTTAACTTGAACAGCTATTTACATGGAAAAGTGGATTGCGAGGTGATTTGCCCTTATGAGAACTCGAGTGATGAAATAAGCTTTAGTAGAATTGGAACTAAGGTAATAAAAATATCAGAAACCAGACAGATCATTAGATATATTATTCAAATAAACAAAATAATGAAAAATGGAAAATATGATGTGGTTCACATGAATAAGTGCTCTGCAATTAATATAATTCCAATTTTGATAGCCTATAAAAACAGGATACCAATAATAATTCATTCTCATAATTCTATGACCAGACTTGGTGTAGTGGGCATGCCAATTCATATGCTTAATAGGTGGATAATTGGAAATTTATCAAAAAAAAACTTAGCTTGTTCAGATGTTGCTGGAAAATGGATGTTTGGAAATAGAAGATATACAGTGATTAAGAATGGAATTAATACGAATAGCTATCTATTTGATATGGAGAAAAGAATAAAACTTAGAAATGAATGGGGTATATCTGAGGACAAGATTGTTTTTACTAATTTGGGAGATCTCAGAAAACAAAAAAACCCTATATTGTTAATTAGTATTTTTAATATGGTATGTAAAATAAAAGATGCAGTTTTGATGATTGTTGGTGATGGTATTCTTAGAGAAGAAATGGAACAAGTGATAAATAATAATAATATAGAAGATAAGGTTTTTTTTCTTGGACATAGATTAGATGTATCTAATATTTTAAACGCTATAGATTGTTTGTTGATGCCTTCTCTATACGAAGGACTTCCAATGTCATGCATTGAAGCTCAAGCAAGCGGAATGCAGTTGTTTTTGTCCGATACTATATCGAAAGAAGTTGAGGTGACAAAACACGTTCATTGGTTTTCTTTGAATCAGTCTATCGAAGAAATATCGGATATGATTGCTACTAATTGTACTCAGTTGACCGAAAGTGAAAGAAAAGCTGACAATTTAATTGTAAGAAAAAATGGGTTTGACTATGAAGAAATGTCACAGGCAATCCTAGAAAACTATAACAATACTGTGAATAAGAGGTGACTATGGAATTTTACAATGTATTGTTTTTAGTATTGCTTCTTACGGGAACGGTTGCATTAAAATATGATAAAAAAAACAAAATATTGGCAGTGAGTAATGATGGGAATGCTGTACTTCCCGTTATTGTTTTGTTTTTTGTGCAAGGCTTTAGAGATTTATACGTTGGAAATGATACACATAAATATGCTAGATTTTTTATGCATGCAGATGATCCCGGTAGTTTTCGTTATTCAAATAGTAAAGATATTCTTTATTATGCATGGTGTAGATTGATAAAAATGCTATCTGTTAATGTGGTAGTATTCAATTGCTGTTGTGCTTTAGTTATTTTTTCTGCCTTGTACTTTTTTGTATATAAGTATTCATCTAATAAGACCCTTTCGATATTGCTGTTTCTTACACTCGGTTTGTTCTTTGCTTCGATGAATCAGACTAGACAAGCGATGGCAACATCGATGATTTTATTAGCATTTGACAGAGCTTACAATAAGGACATAAAGTTAACAATAGCCTTGTGTTGTGCTGCTATTATGATTCATTCCACAACGATTGTCTTTTTCCCGATTTTTGTTTTTATTTCTGTATTACCACAGTTTAATAAATATATTGTTGCTCTATTTTCTTGTGGCTCAATTATCATAGTCATCTTTATGCAAACATTTTTAAGAATCTTTGGAATAATATTCCCTGTTTATGCTAAATACTACACAAATTTCTTGTTTAGGGTAAGAGAAGTTACTATTTGGCGTTATGGGGATTGGGGGATATGTATAATTATTCAAATAGGCTTACTGTTATGCCTCTTTTTCGGTAATGAAACCTCGAAAGAGAATCAAATGGGATATATCTTTGCGTGTATTAACTCAATCACATTGGCAGTATCTTATTTGGCAATGAGTATAATGGCGATGGAACGAATAAAACAATACTTTATGTATTGGTATATTGTGATGATTCCATACGTTATTGGGTCATTTTTTAAAAAAAGTAGATTAATAGGGGTAATTGTAGCTTTCATATCATTACTGTATATGTGGCATCTTGGGGTACGTGATGGTCATGGAGTTATTCCTTATAATTCAGTTTTAGTAAACTATATATGGTGAAACCATGGGGGTATAGGATTGAATTATGTATATGCTTTGGTTAGTGGAGAAGAGGACTTCTATTGGGAAGAATGTTATTTATCAATATGTTCTTTGGCTAGACATAACAAAGAGCCTAACGTAATTGTATTGACGGATGATATTACAGAGAAAACCTTGAAAAATGGATTCAGAAAGAAAATATATGATATAGCAGATGTACGGGTGATTCCTTTTGAAAGTAATGTGGGAAAAATTCAAAGGTCAAGATTATTAAAGTTAGGTGTTAGAGAATATGTTAGCGGTAAAATATTATATATAGATACTGATACCATGATTTGTGATAGTTTATCAGAGGTGGAGAATATTGAGTGTGATATTGCCATGGCTTTGGATCATCATGAGGTTGTTTCGAGAAATATAGCAAAAAGTTTTTATTTATTAAATTCAAAATTGACTGGTTTTTCGATTGGGTACAATGATAGGCATTTCAATAGTGGGGTAATGTATGTAAATGATACTGTTAAAGCGAATGAATTCTTTGTGTTATGGAAAAAAATGTATTATGAAGGGGTTAAGAAAGGTATATATACGGATCAGGTATCATTAAATGGTGCAAATAACCAGTATTGTGGGATTATAGAAGAATTGGATGGAATATGGAATGTGCAATTGGATTATGGATTAAAGTATATTAGCAATGCAAAGATTTTGCATTATTTTAATCATAAATCCAACACCAGATTGGATAAGTATAGGGAAACAATTCCTTATATATTATATAACAGAAGTATATTTGAAGAACTAAAGAATAATGGGGTGATAGACGGTGAAATTGAAAAATTGATAGATAATCCAAAAAGCGGAATATTAAATGCTAGGATGATTGCGCCAGATTGTTTGACTAATGAAATAATAGGAACATATCAGTATAAGATAATGAGAGTCTTATATGTAAAACTACATTTTTTGTATCTGTTTAATGAAAAAGTTATTGGTTTGATTTATATGATGATTAAAGGGATAAGAAAAAATAATAAGAAATAATAAACGGATAAATCTTAATTAAAGGGATGAGTGGATATGTTTCTTTGTGTAATGAGATTTTTTTTAAAATATGTTAGGGATAAAGTTAATACTAATAAAGTATCTTGCAAAGCAAAAAAAATACTATATAAAGAGGGGCAGGCAATAGTTGTTAAGAATGGACCATTTAAAGGAATGATATACCCTAGTTATAAAGCTGCTGGAAGTTCATTATGGCCTAAGCTACTTGGAACATATGAAAAGGAATTACAAACTTTTATTAGGGATAGTTTAAAAACAGAATATAAGTATATAATTGATATCGGTTGCGCCGAGGGATATTATGCTGTGGGTTATGCATTAAATGCAAAGTATGACAAAATTATAGCTTATGATGTTGATATAAGAGCCCGAAATTTATGTTATAAGATGTGTAAAACTAATCAAGTGGATATTGAAATTCGAGATTTTTGTACGAATAATGAACTAGAATCTTTTGACTTTAGTAATGATAAAAAGAGTTTGATATTTGTGGATTGCGAGGGATATGAGCGAGAACTACTTACTAAGATTGATTCTAATAAATTGAGAAATGCAATATTGATAGTAGAAATACATGATTGGTGCCAGTATGAAGATGAAACAATGCAGAAGATAACTGATTGTTTTTCTGGTACTCATAATTATAGATTAATCACTGGCTGTGATGATTATGAGAAGGCATATAAATATAATGTCGACGAAATCAAAGATTTGAATATACAGGATAGATTTTACTTATTGCGAGAAGGAAGAAAAAGATTGGGAAAGTGGTTGATTCTTGATCCTAAGGTGGGATTGCCTATCAATGGGTAATACTGTATGAATACTTCAAATGAAGATGTTAATAGAAAAGAATATGTTTTTGCGATAATTAGTAGAGTCATTACCATAATTATGGGGGGCGTTTTTTCAATTATAAGCACGCGATATCTAGGGACGGAGCTAAAAGGAACAACTTCCTATATTTTTAGTATAGTGGAAGCGTCATCTACTGCCTTGACACTGGGCATTCATCATGCTTATCCGTTTTATAGGAATAAATATGGCAAGAATTTATATATAAAGACATTTGTCTCAATGATTATGACAATATATGCGGTATTATCGCTTGTCGCTTGTATAATCAGTTTATTATGTAGAGTTAATATAGTTATAGCAGCATGTGTTATATTGACGCCGTTGTATGCTTATAATAGGGTTTTGGGTTATGTCTTTTTGGTGGAAAGTCCAAATAGAAAATATCAAGTTTATGTTTTGAGTGGATTTTTTGAAATTCTGGTAGCTATTCTGATTTATATTTTTGTTCCACGCTGCATCCCTGTTGCCGTTTTATTGATGGCCTGCATGAATTTCTTTCAAAGCACTGTATATACAAAGTGGGCAATAACTGAAGTGGGGGTTACTCATAGAATTAGTGCTTCATATTATGTGGAGGTACTTAAATATGGATTTTTCCCAATGCTTTCTTTGTTGTTGACTAATCTAAACTATAGAATAGATATTATAATGCTTGGAAATTTTGGAAACGTGCCAATAGCAGATATAGGTATTTATGGATTGGCGGTTCAACTTGCGGAGAAAGTTGGAATCGTAACAGATACAGCCCAAGAGGTTTTGTTATCGCATTTGGCAAAAGACAAAAAGCTTAGTGAAGTGGCACGTGTGGTAAGATCATGCATTTTTGTTACTGTAATAATTGCGGTGGTATTTTTTGCGGTTGGCAAAATACTTATTCCGTTTTTGTATGGGGAAGAGTTTTCGGGCGCATATCATGTGACTTCTTTATGCCTGATAAGCCCTATTGTGATTATAGTATTTAAAATGGTAGCACAATACAATATTGTTTCTTCTCAACAAAAACGTAATGCGTTAATGCTGATGGTTGGAATTGCAATAAATATTGCTTTGAATTTGCTTCTTGTTCCCGCGTTAGGAATAATGGGTGCGGCTTGTGGAACTGTGATTGGTAATACGGTATGTGCTTTTGTATTTTTGGTTTATTTTTCGAGACTTTCCGGTATAAAGGTAAAAGATATAGTTTTTATAAAGGCTGAAGATTATAAGGAATTAAAGAAATTGGTTGGAAAAAGAAAAATGCAAAACGAAAATAGTGACATGAAATAAGAATTAAAGTGAAAGCTGAAAAAGTTGTCAGATCAGTTTTGCGTGATGTTGGAATGGTCAAGGTTTAATGTATTTTGATAATATAATAGTTTTGTTTACTCCTGATGTAAGGTATGGAATTATCTCATATCAGGAGTTTTTTATTTAGATCAAAATTCTTTTTTCTAAATGCAAGAATTCATCTATCCTTGTATTTCGGCGGTGTGCGGTCATCGATATCATCTGGTTTGATGACAGACATATAATAATACTGCAACCTTTCGCGATGAGGATCCCATTTGTCGCCATCTTTTTCATCTGTAGTATAGAGATAACCGTATTTTAAGATGTCGTTTGTCGCTGTAACTATATGTGTTAGTGAAGGATCTGAAGCTACAGTATATTCATCAAATTGATCATAAATATCTGAAGTGGCAGCGCAAATGGTCAGAAAGACAGAGAAATTGCGATTGGCGCTTTCCTGTTGCCAGATCTGTTCCAGCTTATCTACACCTTCATAAAAATCCTGTTTGTTGATTCCGTTGTCTGCCTGGATAGCGACAACAATGTAGATGCTTTCTGATAAGTTCAGGGTTCTTGGCATATCCAGATAATCTTCGATTGTGGTATCTGCATCAAGTTTGTTATCTTCACCTATTCCGGTTACATATATTTCGTGTGTCAGATTTGGATAAACGTCAGCGCAAAGTGATCTGGCATATTCGTTCAGATCATCCTGTAATACCCAGAACATGTAGCTGTCTGAAAATTCAGTAAGATTATTATCACTGTCCCTATAGTAACTGGCCATAAATTGCTGCTTGGGATCATCCTTCGGAACATAGTAGTTACTTACGCGCGCTTCACGATCTGCTGTTGCTACCATGGTGAATTCCTTATTATATTTCTCTTCCAGATAACTCATGATTTGGGATTCAGGATCATGGAATAATGAGCATCCACTTAATAAGAGTGGCAGGCATAATAAAATGCAGATAAATCTTGGCATTGTTCGCATATTAATTCTCTTTCTTAAGAAAAGTACATTAGTCAAAAGAGGTACTATTTTGTTTCTTGTGTATATCCCTCTTAAAGTTATATCTTTTCTAAAATCGGTAGAATTGAATAATCGTTTATGAATGCAACCAAGTAAATTGGCATGTAAATAAATTTTCCATTAACTGTAACATCGCAGTTGGCAAATACATAGGCGTGATCTACATCATATTCTTTGTTTGAAACAACTTTATTTATAGCGGAGTGAACGGTATAATCTTTGCCGCTTTTTACCTCGATTGGCACAACATGAAAATCTTCTTCGATAATAAAATCAAGTTCTCCTATGCTGTGACTATTATAGTAATAGCTTTGGAATCCGTGAGCATGAAGTTCTTGAGCTACAGCATTTTCGTATATTCCTCCAAGATTAACTTTGTGATCATTTGCCAGGATGCTTGCTTTCATTGCTCTTCCGTATTGGCATGTCAGTAAGCCAATATCCGAAGAATAGAGTTTAACAAAAGAACTTTTTTTATTTTGATTAAGAGAAAGCCTTGGCTCAGTTGCATTATAAGTAGAAATAACAACGCCTGCCGCATTAAGCCAAAGAAAACTACTTTCAACGCGCTCAAACTTAAGACCTTTTTGTAGATCAGAGTAGTTAAATCTTTTATTTTGCTTCAACAATTCGGACGGCATCAAATCGTAAATGGAAATAAGTTTTAGTTTCTTTTCTTTGCTCTCATATTTTGTAAAGTCTTGCTTATATAATTCGATTATATTGTGTTGGATAGCATTTACATTACCGATATTTCCGGTTTCTGTATATTCTTTGACTGCATCAGGCATTCCGCCTACAACAAGATATCTTCTGAAATGCTCCATCATTTTGTTATTGATAATGTCTCCGATGGGTGTTCTCTCATTAAAACATTTTTTTAGATATTCAATTGTCTGTTCTGTAACGCCTGATGCAAAAAGAAACTCTTCAAAATCCAGGGGGTACATTTGGATTTCTTCTAAATATCCAACTGGTGCAGATCTGAGATTTTTTAATTCTATACCCAGTAGTGAGCCGCTTAAAATATATTTAAATCGGCCATCGTCTACCCAAAATTTTATTCTGGTAACGATATCTGCAATTTCCTGAACTTCATCAATGAATAATATGGTTTCATTGGGGATAAAGTTATAGTCCGTTAAAGCGGAGAGATTAACAATTAAATCATCAACGCTCATGGCTTTTTCCAGGAGAGGTTTCAACTCTGGTTGTTGAATTAGATTTATTTCAAGATAATTTGAATTCTTCAAGCATTGCCTAATGGTGTAAGTTTTTCCAACCTGACGGGCACCACTTACGAGCATTGCTTTTGATGAATTTTGTATCCAGTTATTGATTGATTTTTCTACTTTTCTTGTAATCATTTTTTAACCTCATGTCGCGAGTGAAACGAGTGACTAATGGTTGAAGTGGTGGAGTTCGCGACACCACTTTGTAAAGTTTGAAAATAGTATAATTTCAAACTTAAACCTCGTGCTCTGGTAAATAGATGTTGTTCTTTATTTTGATTTTAACACAAAATGCCATTTTTGCATAAGAATTCCAAAGAAAAATGCCACTTTTTCAATAGGAATCACATATAAAAAGCCACATTTGCAATGGAAAAACGACTCAAAATGCCACTTTTGCAAAAAATGCAACTATACTTCTACAGAGTTATAATATAATTATACTTCCAGAGAAGTATAGGAGATGTTTATGGAAAAGATCATTTTATATCATGGTTCAGAGAAGATAATTAAAAAGCCAGTTTTAACAGGCGGGAAGATAAGCAATGATTACGGACAGGGCTTTTATTGCACAAAGCATTTAGAACTTGCCAAAGAATGGGCTGTAGATGATGAAAGGCCTGGTTTTGTCAATTCTTATGAAATAGATATTGATAGGCTGAGGATTTTGAATCTTAACAGTAAGGATTATTCTATTTTGCATTGGCTGATTGTATTATTGGAGCATCGTAACGTTAAAATAAATAGTCCGATTGCACGTGATGGACTTGATTATTTAATGAAACATTATCATGTGGATTTAGAAGATTATGATCTTATATTGGGATATAGGGCAGATGATTCTTATTTTTCTTTTGCCAGAGCATTCATCTCAAATACTATCAGTATAACTCAGCTGGAAAAAGCAATGTACCTTGGCGAACTTGGAACACAATACTTTATTAAGAGTGAAAAAGCTTTTTCGAGACTTAAGTTTATAGAGGCTATTCAGGTTGATAATGCATCTTACTACCCTAAGAAAATGTTAAGGGATGAAAATGCCAGAGATAGCTTTTATAACATTTCAAATACTATAGATAGAGATGGCGTATATCTGGTAGATCTGATGAGAAGGGAGAAATAGCGTTATGCATGCATATAATCAAATGTATCTAAATGATGCAATGATGAATCTGGCAGAGGCATTTGATGTAGCTGTGAATGATTACGGCTTTGAAATTGATTTTTTTATGCATCTGTTTATTAATTCAGGTATAGCGGCTCAGTTTGAAGTGGGAAATCCAAGATATGTTGCTGGTAAGTCTGGCACAGAGCTGGTAGAATGTGTTGTTTCAAAGATATACGGAGATGATAGTCTGAAAAAAATAGATCTGTCGTATTCAGAACCAACAAAGGAGTACTGGACGGGATGGGTGCTTGCTTATTATCAATGGGAATCTGGTAAAACATTTAAAGAAATCCAGAGAATCATTACGCCTGCGCAGCTGCGAATGAAATATCATCCCTATCATGAAATGGATGAGGAAAAAGTTGTTGAATATATAAATGAAAAGGCTAAAAATATGGCTTCAGTCAGACGGATTCAGGCAAATAGAAAGCTTCTTGGGATGTCTCAAAGTGAACTTGCAAGAGAGTCAGGAGTTAATCTAAGGACTCTGCAGCAATATGAGATAGGAGCAAAGGATATAAATAAGGCGTCCGTTGCAACTGTTTTAGCCCTTAGCAGAGTTTTGAAATGTGATGTGAAAGATTTGTGCGAGATGTAACCTTTACAAAAACATTTTAAAAAAATCGAAATCAGGTTGTTGACCTGATTTCTTTTTTGTGATAATATCCTACTAAGTCGATAGGAAATATAGTTTAAACATCAAAAGGCTATAAAACAGCCGTTAATAAAAGGAGGACAAATATTATGAAGAAGAATCTATTTAACAAAGTAACTGGACTTGCTCTTGTGAGCGCACTTGCAATGACAGGACTTACAGCTTGCTCATCTACAAACGCTGCAGGTAGTAATACAGCTAATAGTACAGCCTCATCAGATACAGATAATTCAGAAAGTTCATCACAGGGTTTTAGAACACTTGATGAGATCAAGAAGAGCGGTGTTATCAACATCGGAGTATTCTCAGACAAGAGCCCATTTGGATATGTTGATGAAAATGGTGACTATGCAGGTTATGATGTATATCTTGCTGAGAGACTTGGTCAGGATCTTGGAGTTGAGATCAACTATGTATCAACAGAAGCGGCCAACAGAATCGAGTATCTCCAGACAGGTAAGGTTGATATAATCCTTGCAAACTTCACTGTTACAGAAGAGAGAGCACAGGAAGTTGATTTCGCTCTTCCGTACATGAATGTAGCTCTTGGTGTTGTATCACCTGAGGGTGCTGTAGTAGACAGTCTTGATAGTATAGGCGCTGATGATCAGGTTATCGTTATCTCCGGAACCACAGCAGAGACCTATCTTACCAAGAACTATCCTGATATTAAGCTTCAGAAGTATGATGCATATGCAGAAGCTAAGACAGCATTTGAGAACGGCAACGGTGTTGCATGGGCTAATGATAATACAGAGGTTATAGCTTTTTCTCTTGAGAACGAAGGCTATGTTGTAGGTATACCTTCACTTGGTGATCAGGATACGATCGCACCTGCTGTTACTAAGGGTAATGAAACACTTCTTGCATGGCTTAACGACGAGCTTGTAGCACTTGGCAGCGAGAATTTCTTCCATGCAGGATATGAGGCTACTCTTCTTGAGACCTACGGCGCAGATTACGAAGATACACTTGTAATTGAGCCTTCAAAGAACTAATCGGTACTACGAAAAAAGCAATAATTCTTTCATTAGAAAAAAGATAAACAAAACCACAAAGGAAACTGAGTAATGGACTATGCGGTTATAGAAAGCTATCTTCCTTTATATAAGGATGCGCTTGCCCTTACTCTTAAGATAGGATGGCAGGGCATCGCCTTGAGCCTTTTGATAGGCCTTGCGGGCGCTGCTATCTTACATTTTAAGATAAGGATCTTAAAGACCATAACAGGAATATATATCGAGCTTTTTAGAAATACACCTCTCTTGGTACAGCTTTTCTTTTTGTATTTTGCTCTTCCCAAGATAGGGATAAAGATCACAGCCCAGACCTGCGGCGTGCTTGGTCTTGGACTTTTGGGCGGCGCATATATGATAGAAAGCTTTAGAAGCGGACTTGAGTCGATCGCTGTTATTCAGACAGAGAGTGCTCTTAGTCTTGGTATGACAAAGGAACAGACATTTATCTATGTCATTCTGCCTCAGGCAGTATCTATCAGCGTTCCCGGACTTCTTGCAAATGTCATATTCCTGTTAAAAGAGACATCAGTTTTTTCAACCATAAGCCTTATGGACCTGATGTTTACAGCCAAGGACCTGATCGGAATGTATGCTAAAACTATAGAATGTTTATTCCTTCTGGTAGTCTTTTATCTGATAATGCTGCTTCCGGTATCCATTCTGGGTTCTATTTTGGAAAGGAGGCTTCGTTATGCAGGATTTGGGGATTGATGTTTTATTTAAAGGAACCAACTTCCTTCGCCTTCTCCAGGGTTTGTGGGTATCAGCCAGGATCAGCCTTATATCAGTTGTGATCAGCATACTGCTTGGTCTATTAGTTGGAATTTTGATGACTTTTAAAAATCCTGTTCTTCGCGCAGTTTTAAAAGTTTATCTCGAGATAGTCAGAATCATGCCACAGATGGTTCTTTTGTTCATCGTTTATTTTGGAACCACCAGAGTCTTTGGATGGGACTTGTCTGCAGAAACGTCAGCCATTTTCGTATTCTGCTTCTGGGGAACTGCTGAGATGGGAGATCTCGTACGAGGGTCTATCAAAAGTATAAGAAAGATACAATTCGAATCATCTTTTGCACTTGGTATGAACAAGATTCAAACATACAGGTATGTAATACTCCCTCAGACGATCAGAAGGCTGATTCCTCTTTCCATAAATCTTATTACAAGAATGATCAAGACAACTTCTCTTGTGATGATGATTGGAATAGTAGAGGTATTAAAGGTTGCCCAACAGATAATCGAGGCCAACAGGAAGGCATCACCAAATGCGGCATTTGGAGTATTTGCAGTTGTATTCCTCCTGTATTTCCTTGTTTGCTGGCCTATCAGCAGACTGTCAGTTTATTTAGAGAAGAGGTGGGCTCTGTGAGCGAATTATTAAAGGTCAAGAATTTACATAAAGAGTTTGGCAAAAATGTTGTACTAAAAGATATAAATCTTTCGGTAGAAAAGGGCGAAGTTGTTGTTATCATAGGTCCCAGCGGATGCGGTAAAAGTACCTTCCTTCGCTGCCTTAACGGTCTTGAAGAGATTCAGGGCGGAGTCATCACAGTAGACGGACTTCCTGTAGAATCCGGCAAAAAAGAGATCACGAAGCTTCGTCAGAAGATTGGCATGGTGTTCCAGTCCTATGAACTATTTCCACACCTGTCCGTAATTGATAACCTGATCCTTGCTCCTACCAAGGTTCAGAAGAGAAAAAAGGAAGAAGTTATCCGCGAGGCAACAGAGCTTTTAGACAGAGTCGGATTATTGGACAAAAAAGACTACTTCCCGCGCCAACTATCAGGCGGACAGAAGCAGCGTGTTGCAATAGTAAGAGCACTTCTTATGCATCCGGAGATCCTACTTTTTGATGAAGTTACAGCAGCTCTTGATCCTGAGATGGTTCACGAAGTTCTTGAAACAATGCTTAAGCTTGCAAAGTCAGGTTCTACAATGCTTATAGTAACTCATGAAATGAGCTTTGCAGAGGCAGTTGCAGACAGGATCCTTTTCTTCGATAACGGGGAGATCGTCGAAGAGACCGAGGATGTAAAGGGATTTTTTAAAGAACCTAAAACAGAACGTGCTAAGAAATTTTTGAGAACATTTGAGTACGATAGTGCACTCTATATATAAGAAGAAAGGAACCTTTCTGTCTATATGATATGTATCTGGGATTCTGGGTATATATCAATACAGGGAGGTCTTTTTTTATGTTAAAATATTTATGAAATCTGGCTTTAAGGAGAATCCTTTACATGGACTACATTTTTAGTGACATCCAAAATCACTTTAATTTTTCATATATGGTCAGTTCGGGATACATTGCGATCCTTACCATGGCCATATTTTTTCTTGTATTAATACTGCTTATGCCCGGGCGTAAGCTCCATGACAGGATTCTTGTAGCGCTTTTCTTTGGATTTATGTTTATAGTTTATTCACTCACGATCCTTATGCGCGGTTACAGATCAGAAGGAAGAGGAATAATGACGCAGCCTTTTTACTGGCTTATTATTCTTAGACGCACAGGTAGAGCGCAGCTTTTATGGCTTGCGATTGAAAACGTAATTATGCTTATGGTCCCTGCATTTATTCTAGGTATCATTATGAGGCCTGTTAAGATTCCTGCAAGGATTGTTATGATTACTCTGATAATGGCCTTTTTCTCACTTACAATAGAATGTATGCAGTTTGCTTTAAATGTTGGCGAATGCGAGATAGATGATTTTCTGTGCAACACCTTTGGAGGCTTGCTGGGAGCTGCACTCGCTTCGCTAGTGACAGCCAAAATAGTTGGGCGAAAAAATAGTGTGGTGGATGATTCAAAAGGTGATTTTTAATTTGCGTAATAATAGTATTGGTAAAGTTTGTTCATGACGGGAGATAAATCAATGACAATAGCCCTTATAATAGCCGGTGGAAGCGGAGAGAGGATGCATCAGGATATTCCCAAACAGTTCCTTTCTATTAATGATAAACCGGTAATAGTATATACATTGGAAGCTTTTGAACAGCATCCGGAGATAGACGAGATCGCAGTTGTCTGCATCGATGGCTGGGATCAGGTCCTTATGGCCTATGCAAGGCAGTTTAATATAACTAAGCTAAAAACCGTCATCCCTGGCGGAGACTGCGGCCAGGCATCTATAAGAAACGGTGTATACGAACTTGAAAAAAGTCACAGCGCTGATGATATAGTCTTAATTCACGATGCTATACGTCCTCTTGTATCTGCAGAGATAATATCAGACTGTATAAGGGTTACAAAAAAGTGCGGCAATGCCATAGCAGTAATCCCCTGTGCAGAAGCCATGCTGACAACAGATGATGAGAAAGTATCATCAGGAACTTATCCTAGAGATGGTCTTAAGAGAACTCAGACTCCGCAGGGATTTAAACTTGGCGATATATGCGATCTTCACAGAAAGGCTCTTGAAAAGGGTATTACTAATTCTATAGCTTCATGTACACTTATGATCGAGATTGGGCAGCAGGTGCATTTTTCCATAGGTTCTGAAAAAAATGTAAAGCTTACTACTATCGAAGACATAGATATTTTTAAAGCCCTTCTTTCCGCAAGAAGATCTGAATGGCTTAAAAATTAAAGTATTAGTTCGAATAATACATATTTATTGAAAGTAATTCATGCAAAAGAGTTAGGTGGAATAAGCAGAGGAAAATGCATTGATGAATCTCTACCAAAGTAACCTATACATATCAGATCTGGACTACATAATAGAGAATCTGGACATACTGAATGATATGCGAGGAAGTTCAGTTCTTATAATAGGCGCCAGAGGCCTTATATGTTCAGCCATCGCTGATATATTATTTAGATATAATGAAAAAACAGATGCAGGTAT
>JAEEGL015866637.1_pt1 | contig 23417 bp, 17 predicted proteins | sample 9134231 | NCBI WGS metagenome assembly JAEEGL01 (sample SAMN16246548, study PRJNA631951) | gut metagenome | biome: gut microbiome; feature: rumen; material: fiber-attached | host: Bos | place: Iran: Karaj | collected 2018-10
ATCTTGCCATGCCAGACAGTGGCTGTCTCCGCCATCTCGTCGATGTTGCGGCGCATGGCCTCGTTGCGCGCCTTGGCTACATAACTGCTCTCACGTGGGGCACAGTTGATGCACAGACCCTCTTCCTCGTTCCAGCAGTCGGAGCATACCCAACTGTTGCAGGAGGGGCACTTGGTGAACTTGGATTTTACTTCCTCCTGAGCCTCGTCGAAAGTCTCCTCTTGCTCCTTGCGCCACTGGGGACTACGGTCCTCCATACGGTCGCGAAGAAGGTTGGCACCTGTCTCAATGACGTTGCCGATACTGCCTAGACGGCCGCCAAACAGACTGCCAATCATTCTCGCGCCACGACCAATGCCCTCCGTACGCTTGCGGCTATTGTAAGTGGATGACTCCTTAAAAGTGGATTTGAAGCCGTTACCGCAGCAATCGCAGTGGAATTCATACTGGAAACCGGCTTCTGTGGACAAATCGTCGTAATTTCTTGTAAAACTGTGTAACATGGCTTTAGATGTTGGGGTTTTTAATATGGGGCAAAGATACAGTAAATAATTGATATTCTATATAAACTGTATTATTTTTTAATAGAATCGGACATATCTCTACATTTATGCGACCGATAGCAGATGAGTAGAATTCTTCTCAGAAACTGAAGAAATCGTAAAAATAGATAACGGCGACCCAGCGGTTATTGAACATATTGTTCACTTGACCTATCTGGCTGCCGTTTTTGTATATGTCACCGTTGGAACGCACATCGCCTACCTTGCGCCCGTTCTCATAAATCTCACCGTTGGAGCGAACTTGTCCCACTTGCCTGCCGCTTTTGTAAATATCTCCGTTGGAACGCACTTCGCCGGCCTTGCTGCCGCCCACATAGATGTCACTCGAACTGATTCTTCCCGCATTGCGGCCGTTAATCCATATTTCACCGTTTGTCTTGATATTGCCTATCTCACGGCCTTTGTGCCACAGACGCATTTCTTTCTGGGTCTGTGTGGTCGAAGTGCTGCTTGAGGCAGTGGTTCTTGTGGTATTGGATGATGGAGCAGAAGAAATGGTCTTCGTTGTGTTGCTCGTGTTCTGCTGTACAACTGTGGAACTGCTTCCTGTCCGCCTCATTTGTGTATTTGTGTTTCCAGTGTTCTGAGTGGTTGTGTTTCCAGTATTCTGAGTGGTGGATGTGGGGTATTGTGTGGAGTTGTTCGGGCTTCCGGTTATGGCACCGCCAGTCAATATGTTTACTGTGTTGAGGATGCCGGTGGGGTCCAATGTGTTGCCCATTGTGCCGCAACCTGCCAATGTGCCTATCGAGAGCATGCCTGCAAAAAGAATTGTAATGTTATTTTTCATGGTTTTTGGTTTTATGTTGATTGGGGGTATCTTCGGCAAATATAGTAAAAAAGAATGATAGTTGTTGTTTTTCTTTATGGAAAAGTAATGTGCAGGCCAAAAACAGTAAAGGAGGAACGGGCATTGATAATCCGGTTCCTCCTTTATGCTGTCTTGTCGTATGGACAGTGCTTATTATTCTTTTACAGGTATTTTGTCGATACGCTTCTGATGGCGTCCGCCCTCAAACTCAGTGGAGAAATACTCGTCCATAATTTTACGGGCCATGTCCTCGTCGATGAAACGGCCGGGCATCACAAGCACGTTGGCATTGTTATGCTGACGAATCAGGTGCGCTATCTCGGGAATCCAGCACAGACCGGCGCGGATGCTTTGATGCTTGTTGAGCGTCATGTTGATGCCTTCGCCGCTGCCACAGATGGCGATGCCGGGAAATACCTCGCCTTCTTCAATGCCTTTTGCCAAAGCATGGCCGAAGTCGCTGTAGTCACAGGAGGCCTCGCTGTAGGTGCCGTAGTCTTTGTACGGCATGCCGTGCTCTTCGAGATACTGCTTGACAAACTGTTTAAGAGCATAGCCAGCATGGTCGCTGGCTATGCCGATAGTCTTGATGTCCATGGATTTATTTTGCCAAAAGGGCTTTTACTTGTTTGTAGACATTCTCGCCGTTGTAGCCGAGTTTCTCGTCAAGCACCTTGTAGGGAGCGGAGAATCCGAAACTCTCCAGACCCCATACACAGCCCTGGTTGCCCACCAGACCCTCAAGGGTGCAGGGCAGACCGGCGGTCATACCGAATATCTTGGCATCGCGCGGGAGAACCATCTCCTGGTACTCTTTCGGCTGTGAGCGGAACAGACCCTCAGAAGGAACGCTCACTACACGCAGACGGATACCGTCTTCACGAAGCAGTTTGGCACCTGCCTCAAGAGTGGACACCTCGCTGCCGCTGGCAAGCAGAATCACGTCGAAGTCTTCGTCACTGCCTGCAACGATGTAGGCTCCCTTCTCGGCTCCGTTGTAGTCGTTGCCCTCGGGCAGCATCTCGATGTTCTGACGCGAGAAGATAAGGGCGGTAGGAGTAAGGGTGTTCTCCATGGCCATGCGCCAGCAGACGGTGGTCTCCTCGGCATCGGCGGGGCGGAGCACCAGCATGGAGTTGCGGCCGTGGTGGTTCTTCAGCTTTTCCATCAGGCGGATCTGGGCTTCCTGCTCCACAGGCTCGTGGGTAGGACCATCCTCGCCCACACGGAAAGCGTCGTGGGTCCAGATAAACTTCACGGGAAGCTCCATCAGGGCGGCCATACGGACGGCGGGCTTCATGTAGTCGGAGAACACGAAGAATGTACCGCAGGCGGGAATCACACCACCATGCAGGGCCATACCGATGCAGCAGCAGGCCATTGTGAGCTCGCTCACACCTGCCTGGAAGAAGGCACCGCTGAAGTCGCCCTTCTCAAGGTTCTTGGTCTTCTTGAGGAAACCGTCGGTCTTGTCGGAGTTGGAAAGGTCGGCGGAGGCGCAAATCATGTTGGGTACTTGCTCTGCCAGAACGGAGAGCACAGTGGCGGAGGCTCCGCGGGTGGCGGCACCGGCCTTCTGCTCCACCTTGCTCCAGTCAACAACAGGTGCCTTGCCGGAGAACCACTCTTTCAGTTGCTCGGCTTGCACGGGATGACCGGCAGCCCACTCGGCTTTCTCAGCATAGCGCTCGGCCACAATCTTCTTCAGTTCTTCCTTGCGGGCAGCATAAAGTTCTGCCACTTCGGGGAAGATGACGAAGGGATTCTCGGGGTCACCGCCCAAGTTCTTCACGGTGTTCACAAAGGCATCACCTCCGAGAGGGGCACCATGGGTCTTGCAGTTGCGCTCATAGCTGCTGCCGTCAGCCTGAAGGGCACCCTTGCCCATAATGCAGTGGCCGATGATGAGCGAAGGACGCTCAGTCTCGGCCTGAGCGTTCTTGATGGCCTCGCGCAGCTGGTCAACGTCGTTGCCGTCTACTTTCTGAACAAACCATCCCCATGACTCATATTTCTTGGCGGTGTCTTCTGCCATCACCACTTTCGTCTCGGTGGAAAGCTGTATGTCATTGGCATCGTAGAACATGATGAGGTTGTCGAGACCCAAAACACCGGCAATACGGCCTGAACCTTGGGAAATCTCTTCCTGCACGCCACCATCGGAGATGTAGGCGTAGATAGTCTGATTCATCACATTGCCTAAACGGGCTTTCAGGAATTTGGCGGCGATGGCGGCGCCAACGGCGAAGGTGTGGCCTTGGCCAAGAGGACCGGAGGTGTTCTCAATGCCGCGTGCCAATTCGCGCTCGGGGTGACCGGGAGTCACTGAGCCCCACTGACGCAATTGCTTCAGGTCCTCAAGGGTGTACTTGCCGATAAGGGCGAGTTGGGCATAAAGCATGGGTGCCATGTGGCCGGGGTCGAGGAAGAAACGGTCACGGCCTTCCCACTCGGGATTCTCGGGATCGTATACAAGAAACTCTGAATAGAGCAGATTGATGAAGTCAGCACCACCCATGGCACCGCCAGGATGACCTGATTTGGCTTTCTCTACCATCGAGGCGGCGAGGATACGGATATTGTCGGCCGCCTTGTTCATTAACGCTTTGTTGTTCATGTTTTTATATTTAAAATAAGGTTTGTTATTACAGTTCTATAACAGCTATCGACTTGGAGGGTAACTTCACTTTCAGAGTGTTTTTCTTCACCTTTATGTCCTTCATAGCGGTGGGAGACACACGGTCGGGATGCTCAAAGTCGTTGTAGTCGGTAATCGATTTGCATGTGAGCAACTGGCCGGTGGCCTTGTTGGCCTTATAGCCGTCCAGATTGATTTCCACTTCCTGAGCCTTGTTCAGATTCACGTTGGCCAGAGAGATGATGATGCCGCCGTCGGCTTTCTTGGCTGCCGATACGGATACAAAGGGTACCTTGCGGGTGGGGGTGCGGTCGTCACCGCGCACACTCATGGTGTCGGTCTTGACTTCGATGGGCAGATAGGTGGCCTCTTGGAATCCCTTGTACATGTTGAACACATAGTAGGTGGGAGTAAGCACCATGTGGCCCGTACCCTTGGTGTCGGTCAGAATCATCGACTGGAGAACATTCACCACTTGGGCGATGTTGGCCATGCGTACACGGTCGGTGTGGCGGTGGAACACGTTCAGAGTGAGGGCGGCCACTAAAGCGTCGCGCATCGAATTCTGCTGATAGAGGTGGCCACTGACAGTGCCGGGCTCCTCGTCCCACCAAGTGCCCCATTCGTCCACAAGCAGGCCTATCTGCTTCTCGGGATCCTTCACGTCCATGATGGCAGAATGTTTCTTGATTACGTCTTCTATTTCAAGGCATTTGCCCATGGTCCAGTAGAATTCATCGTCGTTGAACTGAGTGGCACTGCCTTTGCTGCCTACCCAGCCTGCACAGGTGTAGTAGTGGAGCGACACTCCATGCATCAAGTGACCCACGTTCTCCATCAGAACCTTTGTCCAGTTGTAGTCGTAGTCACTCGCACCGCTCGCAATCTTGTAGAGCTGGTTGCCGTCGTAGTTGCGGCAGTAGCACTGATAGCGGCGGAACAGGTCGCTGTAGTACTCCGGACGCATGTTGCCGCCGCAGCCCCAGCTCTCGTTGCCCACACCTAAGTACTTCACCTTCCATGCCTTGTCGCGGCCGTTCTGGCGGCGCAGCTTGGCCATGGGGGTGTCACCGTCGCTTGTCATGTATTCTACCCATTTGGCAAGCTCTTCCACTGTGCCGCTGCCCACGTTGCCGCTGATATAAGGCTCGCAGCCAAGCATTTCACACAGATTCAGAAACTCATGGGTGCCAAACGAGTTGTCCTCAATAGTACCGCCCCAGTTGTTGTTCTGCATCTTGGGACGTTCTGAGCGGGGACCGATGCCGTCGCGCCAGTGATATTCATCGGCAAAGCAGCCGCCGGGCCAGCGAAGCACAGGAACCTTAAGGTCTTTCAGTGCCTGGAGCACATCGTTGCGGTATCCATTGGTATTGGGAATAGGGGATTCTGGACCTACCCACAGACCGCCGTAGATACAGGTACCGAGATGCTCGGCGAATTGTCCGTAGATTTCTTTGGGTATCCTCTGGCTGCCTTTGTTGGCCTGAATGCTCACGGTGGCGTCTTGTGCCGCTACCGTGAGAGCGAAGCCACCGAAGATGATGGCAGAAAAGATTTTCTTCATAACTGTTTTCTTGTTTGTGTCGTCATTGATCGGTGACGAGTTTTGAAATCATGCCTTGCACTTCACAGCAGCGTCTTCAATGCCGAGGCCAGCCTTGTAGCGCTCGATATATCTGTTGAAACCTGCCACGTCCTCGGCGGTGGGGGCTATCTCCACACCGGCATTGCCGGCAAACACCTTGTGCTCGAGCCAGTCGGCAAGATTCTCCTTGGCACCGTTGTTCACCACATACGAGGCCAGCAGGGCGATACCCCAGGCTCCACCTTCACCAGCGGTCTCCATGACAGAGATGGGCGAGTTGATGGCGGCTGCAAGAACGCGCTGACCAACACCCTTGGTCTTGAAAAGACCACCATGGCCTGTAATGCGGTCCACTTTGATCTTCTCCTCGTTGAAAAGAATGTCGTTGCCAATCTTCAGAACACCTACAGAGGCATACAGATGGGCACGCATGAAGTTGGCAAGGGTGAACTTGTCATTGGCGGAACGGACGAAGAGGGGACGGCCTTCGGCAAAACCGGTAACAGGCTCGCCGGAGATGTAGTTATAGGAAATGAGACCGCCGCAGTCGGCATCGCCTGTCAGGGCGTTGTTGTACAGCTTGCCGAACACCTCATTCATGTCGACGGGCACACCGAGAAGCTGCTGGTATTCCTTGAACAGGTTCACCCAGGCATTAAGGTCGGAAGTGCAGTTGTTGCAGTGCACCATGGCCACGAGGCTGCCGTCGGGGGTGGTCACCATGTCTATCATTTCATAGGGTTTCGACAGGTCTTTCTCCAACACAATCATTGAGAAAGATGATGTGCCGGCCGACACGTTGCCGGTGCGCTGTTTCACGGCGTTGGTGGCTACCATGCCTGTGCCTGCGTCGCCTTCGGGTGGGCAGAGGGGGATACCTTGCTTCAGATGACCGGAAACATCGAGCAACTTGGCACCTGCCTCGGTCAGGAATCCGGCGTTCTCACCAGCCACCAGCACCTCAGGCAGAATGTCGAGCAGCTGCCAGCTGAAACCCTTCGGAGCTATCAGTTTGTTGAATTTCTCCACCATCGTGGCAGAATAGTTCTTGGTCTCGGGGTCGATGGGCAGCATACCGCTGGCATCGCCGATGCCCAGCACTTTCTTGCCGGTAAGACGCCAGTGGATGTAGCCGGCCAGCGTGGTCAGGTACTTGATGTCGTGTACATGTTCCTCGTTGTCGAGAATGGCTTCATAGAGGTGCGAGATGCTCCAGCGAAGTGGAATGTTATAGACGAAGAGCTCTGAAAGAGCGGCTGCGGCCTTGGCTGTGTTGGTGTTGCGCCAGGTACGGAAGGGCACAAGTATCTCATTGTCCTTGCCGAAAGCCATGTAGCCGTGCATCATGGCGCTGACGCCGATACCGGCCAGAATCTCTATCTCTGTATCATACTGCTTGCGTACGTCGGCGCGCAGATTGGCATAGCAGTCTTGCAGTCCATACAGAATGGCTTCAATGCTGTAGGTCCAGAGGCCGTCGATAAGCTGGTTCTCCCACTCGTGGCTGCCTTGGGCGATGGGCTTGTTCTCCTCGTCGATGAGAACGGCCTTGATGCGGGTGGAGCCGAACTCAATGCCTAAGATGGCTTTGCCTGATTCAATGGTTTGTTTTGGTGTCATATCTGTCTTGTGTGTCTTTGATGGAAAATATGATGGAAGCCGGATCCCTCAGGAATCTGGCTTCCAGTTATGTGTCATTATCTCAACGCTTTGTTGAGCATGAAGTACACCTCGTTGTTACGGAGGGTCTGCTTGAACTCGCTGGTCTTGGTGTCTTTGTTTATCTTGACATATTCAATGCCTAAGATCTCTGCAAAGTCTTCCCAATATTCCTCAGTGATGTCGTATGAGAAAGCACTGTGGTGGGTGCCGCCGGCAAGTATCCAGGCACCTGCGCCTACTTCGAAAGTGGGCTGGGGAACCCAAAGGGCGGATGCAACGGGAAGGTTGGGCATGGGCTTCGGCTCAATGCACTCTACCTCCTGCGAGATGAGGCGGAAGCGGTTGCCAAGGTCAACGACAGTGGCCTTGATGCCGCGGCCCACCTTGGAGGTGAATACCAGACGGGCTGTCTGCTGTTTGCGGATGCCGATGCCGAGGAAATGAACCTCAAGTTTGGGCTTGTCGACAGCGATAAGAGGACATACCTCAAGCATGTGGCTCTGGAGGCAGGAACTGCGGTCGCCGGCAAAGTTAAGGGTGTAGTCCTCAAGGAAGGAACATCCTTGGGGCATACCTTGCTGAATCACCCAGAGTGTGCGGTACAGGCAAGCGGTCTTCCAGTCGCCCTCGGCACCGAAACCGATACCCTCGGCCATCAGACGCTGTGAGGCAAGACCGGGAATCTGGTCGAAGCCTACGAAGTTCGGATCGTCGATGTCGGCGTCACCAAGGTCGTCAAAGTTGGTTGTGAAAGCGGTGGCTCCCTCGTCCTTCAAAACGCGGCGAAGGGCAATCTCTGCCTTGGCGGCGTTCTTCACTTTCTGCCAGTACACTTCTTCGCCACTCTCGTCAATCTTAATGGTGTATTCCTTCTTGTACTCTTCCACCAAAGCGTCGGCCTCGGCGTCGGTCACCTTCTTGAAGTAGTCCATCAGAGAGCTTACGGGATAGTAGTCTACATGGTAGCCAAGACGCTGCTCAAATTCCACACGGTCGCCGTCGGTCACGGCCACATTGTTCATGTTCATGCCGAACATGAGGCAACGTACGTTGTGAGAATCGGCAACACCGGCTGCAACTCTTGCCCAAACGGCAATCTTCTTCTGGACCTCTTCGCTCTTCCAGTAACCGCAAACTACCTTGCGGGCTACACGCATACGGGTGCAAATATGGCCGAACTCGATATCGCCATGAGCACTCTGGTTCAGGTTCATGAAGTCCATGTCCATGGTCTCCCAAGGTATCTCGGCATTGTACTGGGTGTGGAAGTGAAGTAACGGCTTCTGAAGGGCCTGAAGACCCTTTATCCACATCTTGGCGGGAGAGAAAGTGTGCATCCAGGTGATGATACCCACGCACTTGTCGTCATTGTTGGCGGCTTTCATCACATCCTCCACTTCCTTGCTGCTGTTGGCGGTGCCTTTATAGACTACCTTGATGGGAATGATACCGCTGTTGTTCAGACCGTCTACCATCTCTTTAGAATGGGCGTCTACGGCTACTACTGCGTCGCCTCCGTAAAGAAGCTGAGCACCTGTTACCCACCAAATCTCGTAATTCTCAAATGCTTTTATCATAATAGATTTTTTTATTTAGTTGTTTGTTTTTAATTAGGTTTTATTTCTTTTTCTGGCCGTAGTAGGCATTGGGACCGTGCTTGCGGCTGAAGTGCTTCTCCACCAGCAGAGGATTCATGGTGGTGGCGGGATTCACGCAGAATGATACGAAGGCCATCTTGGCCACCTGCTCCATCACCACTGAATTGTAGACGGCATTGTCGGCATCCTTGCCCCAGGAGAAGGGACCGTGGTTCTTCACCAGCACACCGGGTGTGTGCATCGGATTGATGTTGCCCTTGCGGATGCGGTCCACTATCACCACACCAGTCTCTTTCTCATACTCGGCCATCTGGCTCTCTACCATGTCATCGGTGCAGGGAATCTCGTCGTGGAAATAGTCGGCGTGGGTGGTGCCGATGTTGGGGATGTCCTTGCCTGCCTGTGCCCATGCGGTGGCATAGGTGGAGTGGGTGTGTACGATGCCGCCTATCTCGGGGAACTCGCGGTAAAGCACCAGATGGGTCGGTGTGTCGGAAGAGGGATTCAGGTCGCCTTCCACCACTTTGCCGGTGGCAAGGTCTACTACCACCATGTCGCTGGCTTTCATCTTGTCATAGTCTACACCAGAGGGCTTAATCACTACAAGACCTTTCTCACGGTCTATACCTGATACATTGCCCCATGTGAATATTACCAAATTGTGCTTCACCAAGTCGAGGTTGGCACGAAACACTTTTTCTTTCAGTTCTTCTAACATAATAAATTCTTTTTGTATTTTTCAGTCGTATTCTTTCGTTGTATATCTCTAAAATTTGAACGAGGAACTGTTACCCAAATTGCGCTTGTTGAAACGGTAGAGTAGGGCTCCGCGTTTTGAGGTCTGCTTGTCTACAAGACGGGTTTGTTGGATGAATTGCATCGTCTTCACACGCTTGCGGAAATTACGCTTGTCTATCTCCTCACCTAAGATGGCTTCATAGACGTGCTGAAGCTGCGTCAGAGTGAAAAGGTCGGGCAGAAGGTTGAAGTATAACGGCTCTGTGGCAATGCGGCGGCGCAGAAGACCGATGGCTTTCTCCACCATGATGTTGTGGTCGGAGTAGAGTGGGGGCAGGTCATGCACAGACACCCATTCCAAACCATATTCCTGACGAAGATTGTCATCGTAGTCCTTCACGTTGATTAGCGCACAGTAGGCTACCGATATCACTCGCTCGCCAGGATCACGGTCCACGGCACTGAAGGCGCCTACTTGCTGCATATACACTTTTTTTAGTCCGGTCAGACTGAGCAATACCCGGCTCGCTGCTTCTTCCAAACTCTCTTCAGGACCTACAAATCCTCCATAGAGTGACCACTCTCCACGGCCTGGGTCCATCTTGCGCTTGCCTATCAGCAGTTCCAATTTTCCATGGTCGAAACCGAAGATGATGCAGTCTACCGAGACCCAAACTTTGGAATGTTCACCGTAGTAACCTGTCATTTCTTGATTGTTTGGTTGATGGTTATAGTTTATAACTCTCTTCAGGAGATTTTCTAATAGGAACGCTCCTGAAGAGAGTCAGTGGTTGCTTACCACAGGATGGCGTAGAGTAGGAAGGTAATCAGGCAGATGCCTATTGTTCCATACGTATAGCCACGGGTTGTGGAGAACAGATTAAGGTTGATGGGCAGGGCCTTCTTGTCGCGCTGCTTGTCCTTGGCGTTGCTGTAAAGCCATACGGCATTGCAGCCCACAAGAACACCAAAGAAAATAAAGGCCTGGAAACCTATGTCGTTCAGGTAGGCAATGAAGTTGGTGTCGGGGTCGGCACCGGGATTCATGGCGCCAAGAGCGGTTACGATGGCGGCGCACACAATCATCACTAAACCAGCGCATCCAAGCACCTTGGCCCACAGAAGCATCTTTTTCTGGTCGTTGTCAGACGGCTGCTCGCAGCTCACGAACTTCTTGTCAAGATAGCTTACAAGGATGAAGAAGACGACCAGGATGATGAAGATGTAGCCGGCACGGAACTGGAATGCCACATGAGGAAGACATACCTTGAACAGCACGCCCAGAGGGATGGTGATGATTGCGGTCCACACAGCTGCAGTAGAGGAAGCGCGTTTCCACAACAGACCAAGACCGAACACGGTGATGATACCCGGATAAATGAATCCGCTATACTCTTGAATGTACTGGAATGCCTGATCCAGACCTCCAAGAAGAGGCTTCACGGCCACAAGAGCGATGACAAGGGCGCAAACGGCAACCATACGTCCAACATTCACAAGCTGCTTGTCACCTGCATTCTTGTTGATGTACTTCTTGTAGATGTCCATCGTGAAGAGGGTAGAGGTGGAGTTGAACATCGAGGCGAGAGAGGAGATGATGGCGGCGGTAAGGGCGGCGAAGCTCAGACCCTTGATGCCGGTGGGAGTGAAGTTGCGGATAAGCCAGGGATAAGCGTCATCGGCCACGTTGATATTGCCGGCAAGGTTCATGCTGGCAAACTTCTCGGGATCTTGCATGATATAGTAGGCGCAGATACCGGGCAGTACAACGATGAACGGGATGAGAATCTTCAGGAAACCGGCAAAGATAAGACCTTTCTTGGCCTCATCGATGTTCTTGGCTGCCAAACCCTTCTGGATGATGTACTGGTTGAATCCCCAGTAGCCCAAGTTGGTGAGCCATACACCACCTACCACGGCTGCGATACCGGGCACGTTGGCGAAGGCACTGGCATTATGGCTCTCTTGGATTACAAGGTGGAAATGCACATCCTGTGCATGGGCTCCTGTGGTCATGTCGGTATAGACCTGACCTAAGGCGCCAAGGGCGTCAGTACCCATAATCACACCCATCTCTTTCAGGGCTACATAGGCGGTAATCAGACCGCCACCCACAAGGAAGGTCACCTGCATCACGTCGGTCCAGGCCACGGAGGCAAGACCACCGTAGATGGAGTACACACCGGCGATGACAAAGAGGAACAGGATAATCAGCATGCGGATGGATATCTCCATGCCGCCCACGCTCACTGCCAGACCCTGAAGACCCAAAATCTGCTCGATGGCAAGGGCACCCAGCCAGGCTACAGAGGTGAGGTTCACAAAGACATAGAGGAAGAGCCAAAGGATAGAGAATGCCAAACCCACTCCGTCGTTGTAGCGCTCACGCAGGAATTGGGGAATGGTGAAAATCTTGCGGTCAAGCATCACGGGGAGAAGGAACTTGCCTATCACCACGAGGGTCACGGCGGCCATTACCTCATAGGCAGCGATGGCGATACCGTCGCGGAAACCTGTACCTGACATGCCGATAAACTGCTCGGCTGAGATGTTGGCAGCGATGAGTGATGCACCCACTGCCCACCATGTAAGGGTGTTACCGGCCAAGAAATAGTCGTTGGCGCTCTTTTCCTTGCCATCCTTGCTGCGGGAGAGGAACAAACCCAGACTCACCAGCAGAATAAGATAGCACACGAGAATCACAAAGTCGATGGGCTTAAACCCCGACATGCTGATTGCCTCAGAAATACTGTTCATTTGTTAGTTCGTTTTATTGCGTAATTAGGTTATGATTATTTTGTCGAGAATTTGTAGGCAGCGTGGCTGTGGTAGGTCTCACCGGGCTTCAGGGTCGGCTGAACCCACTCTTTCTTGTTGGGGGAGTCGGGATACTTCTGGCTCTCAAGGCACACACTTACGTGCTTAGGATATTTCACACCGTGCTTGCGGGCTATCTGGGCGTCGGGACCTACGCCTTGGAAGTTGCCTGTGTATACCTGCACACCGGGCTCGTTGGTGTACATCTCCATGAAAATGCCGGTCTTTGGCGAATAGAGGCTGCAGCACACTACAGTGTCGTCGCCACCCTTCTCTCTGCTGTAGGTGTTCAGACACCAGTTGTGGTCGTAACCGGTGGCGTTCTTGATGTAGACATAGTTGGTGTCCATCTTCTCAGATATCACCGCGGGTGTGCGGAAGTCCATCGGGGTGCCTTCAACCGACTTTATCTCGCCTGTGGTCATATAGGTGGCGTCAGACGGAGTGAAGTTGTCGGCGTTCACATAAAGCTCCATGTCCATGGCGGGCTGTGAGAAATCACCGTTCAGGTTATAGTAGTTGTGATTGGTCATGTTTACGATGGTCTCCTTGTCGGTAGTGGCTTCCCACACAATGTCGAGAGTGTTGTTGGGAAGAACAGAATAGGTCACACTGGCCTTCACCTCTCCGGGGAAACCATTGTCGCCGTCGGGAGAAATGAGAGAGAGTTTCAGCACGGAGTCGTTGGTCTCCACCACTTCCCATACCTTGTGCATCCAACCGGTATTGCCGCCGCCATGAAGGCAGTGGGCGATATCACCATGGACGTCGTTCTGGCGCAACTGATATTCTTTGCCGTCTACTGTAATCTTGCCTTGGTTGATACGGTTGGCATAGCGGCCAACGGTTGAACCGTAGTCTGAGGGGGTGTTCAGAGTGTCGGCATACTGGGCGATGTTGTCAAAACCAAGCACCACGTCGGTGGGTTTGCCGTCTTTGTCAGGAACCACCAGTGACACAACGCGGCCACCGTAGTTGGTTACACACACTTCCATGCCGTTGGCGTTCTTCAGCGTGAAGAGCTTCACGTCAAGGTTGCCGATGATGGTGTCGAAAGCGGCAGGATCAAGACCGGAAACAGTAAGTTTCGGCTCGTCTTTGGTACAAGCGGTGAACAGCATACCTGCTATTCCTGCACCGATAATAATACTCTTTAAATGCTTCATGAGATTGATTTTAATAGATAAGTAAGATTTTGGGTGTAAAAATACAATTATTTTTAGATATGCGTATACTTTTTTATATGTTATTTAGCATAAAACCGCTATTTTTAGCGGAAAAGTGTACTTTTTACACTTTTTTAACCAAAAGGACCGTTTAGACGGAGATTTTGATGTGTTTTTCATATATAATAAGGGCGCCATTCCTTGCGAAACGGCGCCCTTGTATCGTGTGGAAAATTAGTCCACGGGGATGTCCTTGTTCACATTCTTGCTTCCTATCAAAGCGTAGAAGAGAATGTAGGCCAGCATGGCGATGACAAGCCAGTAGCTGGTGATAGGACCGGCCTTTGCGGCAATTGCCTCTTGGATAAGGGGCATGATACCACCGCCCACCACCATAGTCATGAAGATACCTGAGGCTGCCTCGGTGTATTTACCCAAGCCTTCAACCGAAAGGTTGAAGATACCGCCCCACATAATGGAGGTGCACAGACCGCAGAGGGCGATGAGTACACTCTTTGTGGGCACGGGGTGCTCGCTGATGAACGAAATGGTCATCGTGTTGCTGTCTGACATGAAGATGCTGATGACGAGCAGCAGGATGGCCACACTCGATACGATGGTCAGCTGGGTGCGGGTAGACACTTTGCCGGAGATGAAGCTCGAGCAGAAACGGCCTATCATCATCAGGAACCAGTAGGCGGCAGCATAGGCTCCACCTACTACGGCGGCTCCCTCAAAACCTTGTTCTGTAAGGTAGAAGTTCAGTTCCATGGGGATGCCGATCTCGATACCCACATAGAAGAAGATGGCTATCACACCGAGCAGACAGTGACGGAAGGCGAGAGGGCTGTGCTCATACTTCACATTGCTCTTGCCAAGATTGGGCTCGGGGATGTTCACGCTTCTGATGATGAAGAAGGAGACGGCAAATACGGCCATACCGATGAAGAGCAGAGGTGCCACATTGCTCATGCTGGTGTCCTTCGTCACGGTGCCCACAAGCATACCTGTGAGAAGCGGGGTGAGCGTACCGGTCAGAGAGTTCAGGGTGCCGCCAATCTGAATATATTGGTTGCCCTTGTTGCCACCACCGCCAAGAAGGTTCAGCATCGGGTTGACCACAGTGTTCAACATACATACGCAGAAACCGCAAATAAAAGCACCCAAAAGGTAAATAATCAGGTTCAGTGCAACAGGAGTGCCTTGATAGTTGAATACATAGGTGCCGGCACCCACAAGGCTGGAGAGATACTGGAAGGCCAAGCCAATCAAACCCACGGCGAGGGCGATGAGGGCGGTCTTCTTGTAGCCGTACTTCACCAACATCTTGCCTGCAGGAATACCCATGAAGAGATAAGCGGCAAAGTTCATAAGGTTACCCCATGCTTTGGCAAATGGATAGGTGAATCCCCAAATGTTGCCGAAAGGAGCACCCATGTTGGTCACAAAACTGATCATGGCAAAGATGAAACACATTGTGATAATCGCAACGATGTTTCTGTTTGTACTTGATTGTGCCATTGTCTTAATTTAATGTTCTATTACTTGAAATTTAGGTTTAAATAATCTTTGTAATGTTTTAATACCTATTTAATTAGCACAACTTTCTCGAACCGTCGCTTATCACTACGTCATAAACCTTGGCGGCTCTGTTGAACTTCTCAAAGTATTTCTGGCAGGCAGTCTTTACAAAACTCTCATAGAGCTCGTCTTTCACCAGATTGATGGTGCAGCCGCCAAAACCGCCGCCCATGATACGGGAGCCGGTAACACCGCACTCCTTGGCAATATCATTCAGGAAGTCGAGTTCCTCGCAACTCACGTCATATTCTTTTGAAAGGCCGTAGTGGGTCTCGTACATCTTTTTGCCCACAGTCTCGTAGTCACCGGCTACAAGGGCATCGCAAACGGCAAGCACACGGTCTTTCTCACCAAGCACGAAATGGGCACGGGTGTAGTCTTCCTCACCTACCTCGGCGCGAACTTCCTCCAACTGTTCCCAGGTGCAGTCGCGAAGGGTCTCAAACTTGCCTTCCGGATGCTTGGCGGCAATGTGGCGCACCACATTCTCGCAAGAGTTGCGGCGGTCATTGTAAGGCGAACCGGCCAACTCATGCTTCACGCACGAATTGATGAGCACCAATTTGTAACCTTCTGGATTGAATGGGAAGTACTCAAACTCGCGGCTGCGGCAGTCGAGACGCATCAACTTGCCTGCCTTACCGAATACACTGGCAAACTGGTCCATAATACCGCAGTTCACACCGCAGTAGTTGTGCTCGGTGGCTTGACCGGCCAGCACAATGTCCCATTTCGACACCTTGTTCTCACCGAACAAGTCGTTCAGACCGCAACCGAAGCAGCTCTCCATGGCTGCCGATGAAGACATACCGGCACCAAGGGGCACGTCACCGGCAAAGGCGATGTTGAAGCCTTTCACTGGCACACCGAGTTTTTCCATCTCAAGGGCCATGCCGTAGATGTAGCGGGCCCAGCTGGCTCTCGGACCTACACCGTCATGGAAATCAAAGTCCACACGGTCTTTCAGGTCGATAGAGTAGGCGCGGATGGTGCTCTCTGTGCCGTTGGGGCGCATCTCAGCCATGATGCCTTTATCTACTGCTCCCGGGAACACGAAACCGCCGTTGTAGTCGGTGTGCTCACCTATGAGGTTGATACGGCCCGGCGATGCATATACGTGGCCGGTCTGTCCGTCAAAATGCTTGATAAAGCGACTTCTTACAAATTCAATATCCATAGTCGTTTGATGATTTATAGTTGTTTTTGATAATAATACGCTTGCTTGTTCTTATTTGCGCACGCCAAACTGATAAATGGTCTTCTGCTTGTAACGGCGGCCGGGTTTCAGCACCACGGAGGGGAAGTAAGGACGGTTGGGGCTGTCGGGGAAGTGCTGAGCCTCGAAGCAGACAGCACTGCGACGGGGGAAGGTGGCACCGTGCTGGCCGGAAATACCGCTGCCAAAGTTGTCGGTATAAAGCTGAATGCCAGGCTCGGTGGTGTAGACGTCCATCGTGCGGCCGCTGTTGGGCTCGTAAATACGGGCGGCAAAACTCAATTCTGCTTCCTCACGCTTGTTCAGCACATAGCAGTGATCGAAGCCCGAGCCGTTGCGTATCTGCTCGTTGTCTGCATCAATGTCGCGGCCGATGGGTTTCGGAGTGCGGAAGTCGAACGGAGTGTCCTTCACAAAGCGTATCTCGCCGGTTGGAATCGAAGTCTCGTCGATGGGGAGGTAGAAGTCGGCATTGATCTCGCACTCCAGGTCATCAATAGTGGGAGTGGGGTTGGCAATACCTGCAAGGCTAAAGAATGCGTGGTGGGTCAGGTTGATGATGGTCATCTTGTTTGTAGTGGCAAGATATTCTATCATCAACTCGTTCTCGTTGGTGAATGTGTAAACAACTGTCACTTTAAGCTCACCGGTGAAACCTTCCTCACCATAGGCCGAAACAAGCTCCAGAACGAGAGACTGGTCGTTCATCTGCTGGGCATCCCAAACACGGGCATGGAATCCCTTCGGACCGCCGTGAAGTGCATTGGGACCATTGTTGATGGCCAACTGATAGTCCTTGCCACGAAGACGGAACTGTCCACGGCAGATTCGGTTGCCGAAACGGCCTATCAGAGTCGACAAATAAGGTTCGGGTGAGTTGATAACGTCTTGGATGTTGTCGTGACCTTGTATCACGTTGGCATATTCGCCGTTACGGTCCGGCACCATGATGGCGACAATGGCGCCTCCATAATTGGTAATGGCTACTTCGTTGCCCAGACTGTTCTTCAAAATGTAAAGATCTGTCTGCTTGCCGTTGATAGTGGTCTGGAAGTCTTCTCTCCGCAGGCCACAAAGATTTTCTGTTTCCTTGTTCATCCTATAATTCCTTTAAAAAGTGGATAATATGCAGTCTGCAAAGTAAGCAAAAAAAAACCGTAATAGCAAATCTATTACGGTAAAATCATTTTGCATGATGTGTTAAAAATACTTTAGGTGGGCTCATTCCATGATGTAAGGAAAAAAACTGCTGAATCCGTGTGGATGGAATTCCGTCTTTATCTTGGAAAAATGAATGGGAAATGCCTTTATTGCAAAAAAGACAACAGATCGGCAACGACATAACTGCTGCCGCCTACAAAGATAAAGTCGTCGGCACCGGCGTCCGAGAGGGCGGCGCGGTAGGCTTCTTCCACTGTGGGGTAGCTTCTTCCGCTCAATTGGCATGCAGCTCCTATGCTGGCCACTTCGTCGGCAGGAACAGCGCGTTTCGAGGAGGCTTGCGTAAAATAGTATTCTGCGTGCTTGGGAAGCATGCTCATCACGGTGGTGATGTCTTTGTCGTTCACCATGCCGAACACGATGAGCAGCCGCTCGCATACCTGGGAGGCTATCTGAGGGCACAGGTAGGACCATCCGCCCACATTGTGGCCTGTGTCGCACACCACGGTGGGATGCTCCCGCAGACACTGCCAACGGCCTACAAGGCCCGTGCGTTCCACTACATGGGCCACGCCCTCGCATACACTGTCTCTGTCGGACAGAATGCCCTGGGCGACCAATTGATTGCATACAGCCAGCACGGTCACCATGTTCTTCTCTTGGTAGAGACCGCTCAATTCACCGTGCAACTTGCCGTAATTCACTGTTTCATAGTCAATACCGCCCGTCAGGCATAGGGCGGCGTGCTCTATTTCGCCTTCATCTTCGGCAAAGAAAATCGGTGCGCCCACACGCTCTGCGATGGTGGTGAATACGGGGGTGGTGGCTTCCTGACGTTCACCTATCACCACGGGAACACCGGGTTTCATGATACCGGCCTTCTCGGCGGCTATCAGTTCCAAGGTGCCGCCAAGCAGTTCGGTGTGGTCCTTGCTGATATTGGTGATGACACTTACCACGGGGGTGATGATGTTGGTGCAGTCCAAGCGGCCGCCGAGACCTACTTCCACCACGGCGAAGTCTACCTGCTGCTCGGCAAAGTATTTGAAAGCTAAGGCAGTGGTGAGCTCGAAAAAGGAGGGGTGAAGCGGCTCGAAGAATGAGCGCTCCTGCTCCACGAAATCTACCACATATTCTTCGCTGATGCACTCGCCGTTGATGCGGATGCGCTCCCGGAAGTCAACAAGGTGGGGCGATGTGTACAATCCCACCTTATAACCCTGTGCTTGAAGGATGGAGGCAAGACTGTGAGAAACCGACCCTTTGCCATTGGTGCCCGCAACATGAATACTGCGGAACTGGCGGTGGGGGTGCCCGAAGTGCTCGTCGAAGGCAAAGGTGGTGGAGAGGCCCTCTTTATAAGCACCCACCCCGATTTTCTCGAAAACCGGGGTGCAGTGATACAGATAGTCTACTGTCTCTTGATAGTTCATGCTTGAAATGTCTGACAAATTGTCAGTTGAAGTAGTTCTTGAATTTTTCAAAGATGCTCTTCTTGGTCTTCGTGTCGCTCTTGAAGTTGTCGCTGTCACGCATTTTCTCCAACTCACGTTTCTCGTCACGGCTGAGGGTCTTGGGAACGAAGATGCTGATGTTTACAATGATGTCGCCACGGCCATATCCATAGCCTTCCACTACGGGAAGACCTTTACCGCGTAGACGTTTGGTGGTGCCTGGCTGAGTTCCTGGCTCGATGTTTATTTTCAGCTTGGTGCCCTCAATGGTGGGAATGCGCACCTCCCCGCCTAATGCGGCGGTGGGGAAGTCGAGCAACAGATTGTATATCAAGTCATTGTCCTGACGAATAAAGGTGTCATTGTCCTCTTCCTCGATATACACTTGTATGTCTCCGTTCACACCATTGTGGCGGCCTGCATTGCCCTTACCAGGAACATTCACAACCATGCCGTCGGCCACACCGGCGGGTATCTTGATTTCCACCACTTCCTCGCCTTTCACAACACCTTCACCCTGGCAGTCTTTGCACTTGTTCTTGATGACGGTACCCTCACCCTGACAGGTGGGACAGACTCCCTGAGTCTGCATCATGCCAAACATGGTGCGCTTGGTGCGTACGGTGTAGCCGCTGCCGTGACAGGTGGGACATTGTTCGCTGCTGCTGCCGGGCTCGGCACCGGTGCCGGAGCAGTGGGGGCAGCATACGTCTTTGCGAACCTTGAATTTCTTGGTCACACCGGTGGAGATGTCCTGAAGTGAGAGGCGGACCTTCAGACGAAGGTCGCCGCCGCGGTATTGGGGACGACCTTGCTGACCACCGCCGCCGAAACCGCCGAAACCGCCAAATCCACCATGCCCGCCGAACACGTCACCAAACATGGAGAAAATGTCATCCATTGAGAAACCGCCGCTGCTGAATCCGCCGAAGCCCCCGGGAGCCTCAAAACCAAACTGGTCGTATTGCTGACGTTTCTGTGGGTCGTGGAGTACCTCATAGGCCTCGGCGGCCTCCTTGAACTTGTCCTCGGCTTCCTTGTTGCCGGGGTTGCGGTCGGGATGGTACTTGATGGCTATCTTGCGGTAGGCGGCCTTTATCTCGTCATCGGTAGCCTGCTTGTTCACACCAAGCACTTCATAGTAGTCTCTCTTTGCCATTTTTTATTTCAGAATGGGGTTATTGTCCTACAGCCACTTTGGCATGACGAATCACTTTGTCATTGATGGTGTAGCCGGTCTGAACACAGTCTATCACCTTGCCCTTATTGTCGTCGCCCATACCGGGAACCATCGCGATGGCTTCATGGAAGTCTACGTCAAATTCCTTGCCTACAGCATCGATAGGCTTAACGCCAAGACCCTCAAGGGCTTTCATCATCTTCTTGTATATCAGGTCCATACCTTCTCTGAGCACTTCAGCGTCATCGCTCTTCTTGCCATTTTCCAAAGCACGCTCCATGTCATCCACAACGGGCAGCATGGCCTGAACGGTCTTTTCGGCTCCATTGATAATCAATTCGGCCTTTTCTTTGATGGTGCGCTTGCGGAAATTGTCAAACTCAGCGCGCAGGCGAAGGTATTTGTCTTCCTGCTCCCTCAATTTCTCTTCTAAAAGGTCTTTCTCGGATGTGGCTTTTACGGCATCCTCTGATTCGGCTGCTTCAGCGCTTTCATCAGTCTCTGCTTCGGAGGCAACACCCTCGTTGTCAGATGTTTGCTCAGTGTTTATGTTGGTTGTCTCTTCTGTTGTTCCAACGCCTTCAGTCTCGGCGTTCATCTTTTCTTTTGATTCTTTTTCTTTCATAACGGTGTTTCGTTTTTGTCTCTTCACCCATTATAGCAAAAAGCTTGCCAAACTATTGATTGTTGCCGTACATACGTGCTTTTTGCTCCTTGATGGCATCGTCATAGATGTAGTCATCATACTGCATCAGTTTGTCGATTGTGCCGCTCGGTGTAAGTTCGATGATGCGGTCGGCCACAGTCTGGATGAATTCGTGGTCGTGGCTTGCGAAGAGTATGTTGCCCTTGAAGGTAACAAGGTTGTTGTTGAAGGCTTGGATGCTCTCAAGGTCAAGGTGGTTGGTGGGGGTGTCCAGTATCAGGCAGTTGGCATTCTTCAGCTGCATACGGGCTATCATACAGCGCATCTTCTCACCGCCGCTCAGCACGTTCACTTTCTTCTCCACCTCTTCTTGCTTGAAGAGCATACGGCCTAGATAACCTTTCATGGCCACTTCGTTGCCCACACCGTATTGTGACAGCCAGTCCACAAGATTCAGGTCGCTCTTGAAGAATTCGGTGTTGTCCAAGGGCAGATAAGCTGTCGTGATGGTGATGCCCCATTTGTAGGTGCCGGCATCGGCGGCTCTGTTGCCGTTGATAATCTCAAAGAGGGCGGTCATGGCCTTGGGATTGTGGCTCAGGAATACGGTCTTCTGGCCTTTCTCTATGTTGAAACTCACATTGTCGAAGAGCACTGTTCCGTCGGTGTCGACGGCTTTCAGGCCTTCTACCTCCAGTATCTGGTTGCCGGGTTCACGATCCATGCTGAAAATGATACCGGGATATTTGCGAGATGAGGGACGAATTTCCTCCACGGTCAGTTTCTCCAGCATCTTCTTGCGGCTGGTGGTCTGCTTGCTCTTGGCCACATTGGCAGAGAAACGGCGGATAAACTCTTCCAGCTCCTTTCGCTTCTCCTCGGCTTTCTGGCGTTGGTTCTGGGCTTGACGGAGTGCCAGCTGCGAACTCTGGTACCAGAATGAGTAGTTGCCGGCGAATACGGTCACCTTGCCGAAGTCGATGTCCACGGTCTGAGTGCTTACGGCATCCAGGAAGTGACGGTCGTGGCTCACCACAAGCACGGTCTGCTCCACATTGCTCAGATACTCTTCCAGCCACTGCACGGTGTCAAGGTCCAGGTCGTTGGTGGGCTCGTCGAGCAGAAGGTTGTCGGGATTGCCGAAAAGGGCCTTGGCAAGCATCACGCGTACCTTCTCATTGTTCGAAAGCTCGCTCATCTGTTTCCCGTGCTTGGCTTCTTTCACTCCGAGGTTGGAGAGCAGCATGGCGGCGTCGCTCTCGGCGTTCCAACCGTCCATCTCGGCAAATTTCTCTTCCAATTCGGCCACACGGTTGCCGTCCTCTTCATTGAAGTCGGGCTTCATATAGAGGGCCTCACGCTCTTTCATGTTCTTCCAAAGGGGCTGGTGGCCCATCATCACCGTGTCAAGAACGGTATACTCGTCATATTTGAAGTGATCCTGGTCCAATACCGAAAGGCGCTCGCCCGGACCTAATTCTATGGAGCCTTTGTTGGGCTCCAACTCTCCGCTGATGGCTTTCAGCAGGGTCGATTTGCCGGCACCGTTGGCACCGATAACACCATAAATGTTGCCTGAGGTGAACTTGATATTCACATCTTTGTAAAGTACTCGTTTGCCAAATTGAATGGCCAAATTGGTGAGCGTAATCATCTTTTTTCGTCCTTTTTTGTAGTGTCTCTGATTTTGGCTGCGAAATTACGAAAAAAAAATGAATTTGGTGGATGTGTTACTGTAGTTATTGATATATTATGCTTTAATTTGAGAAAAATCAAGCACAATGGTAAGAAATATCTCTTTTTCTTCTGTTGCAGTGTTTTTTCGTAACTTTTTCGTACCTTTGCACCCATGAAGAGATACAGCAGTCAGAAAGTTGGGGAATATACCCATTACGAGGTAAAAAAGGAGCAGCCGCTCCTGGAGTACCTCCTTGAGACAATTGAAGGTCAAAGCAGGTCAAAAATCAAAGCCACACTGCAGGGACGTGGCATCAAGGTGGATGGAAAGGTGGTCACACAGTTCGATTTCCTTCTGCGCCCTGGTATGAAGGTGGCTGTGAGCAAGACCAAACGCAACGACAGTTTCAAGAGCCGTTATGTGAAAATTGTCTATGAGGACCGTTTCCTTGTGGTGGTGGAGAAGGAGATTGGCATCCTTTCCATGGCTGCCGGTCACGCCTCGCTTAATGTCAAGTCTGTGCTCGACAAGTATTTCGCCCAGACTCGGCAGAAATGTCGTGCTCATGTGGTGCATCGTCTCGACCGCGACACCAGTGGACTTATGGTCTATGCGAAAGACATGGAGATAGAGCAAATCTTTGAGCACAACTGGCACGATATCGTCTTCGACCGCCGTTATGTGGCCGTCGTTTCCGGTGAGGTGGTCGACGAAGGGGGTACCATTGCCAACTGGCTCAAGGACAACAAGGCTTATTACACTTATTCTTCGCCTGTGGACAATGGTGGCAAATATGCGGTTACCCATTTTCATACATTGGCGCGTACCACAGACCACTCTCTCTTGGAGTTCAAACTGGAAACAGGACGAAAGAACCAGATACGTGTCCATGCTGCCGATATGGGACATCCCGTTTGTGG
>JAEEGL013229681.1_pt1 | contig 23416 bp, 48 predicted proteins | sample 9134231 | NCBI WGS metagenome assembly JAEEGL01 (sample SAMN16246548, study PRJNA631951) | gut metagenome | biome: gut microbiome; feature: rumen; material: fiber-attached | host: Bos | place: Iran: Karaj | collected 2018-10
ATAATAATAACTGTAAGAAACCAAAAGAGAAAATAAAGATGCTTGCACTTATTACAAAAGCTAATAGCGATTTCTGGTATCAATTCAAAGAGATTAAAAACATTGAAGATATTTTCAAACTGCATCATCGTTGCATTGTAGAAAAAAACACTTACACGGCTTCTGATGTTGCCTATTGGGATGGCTTTAAAGAAAAAGATATTCCTCTGTTAGAGAAAGCAAAATGTCACATTACTATTTATAATGGGTACATTGAGTAAAGGAGAAAATCAAAATGATGACTACTAAAGAAATTTGTAATAAGCTGGTAGGAAAGACGATTGAAAAGGTTGTTTCTCTTGATGGCTTTGGATTTGAGGTTGTCTTTACCGATGGAACAGAATTTAATTATAGTGCTTCTGATGGCGGTTATTCAGGTTATGACTTGATTGAAAAGGAAGGAGAGTAAAGATGTATCGTATTAATGTTCTTACTCGTGGAAAGTATAACAATGCTGAACTGGGCTATCGTTATTGTTTTCGCAAAAAGTCTGCTATTGAAATGATTGATATTTTCATGGATACAGGCAGTGAAATCACTGTGGAAAAGCTTATTAGGCTTCATGGTGATGTGTTTAGCTGGAATGACAATTTAGAAGATGATAAGGTTTTTAACTATTACTTTGATCGCTTGTATGGTGAAGACTGATAGAGGGGCAACCCTCTATCGCCCGGGCGCAAAGATTGTTAAATAAATAATTTTTAAAAAGGTATTGACTTTTCTATAATTTGTGGTATAATAAAATTACAAAAAAGAAAGGGGAAATAAAAATGGCTGTTGCTCATGTTACTTTTACTTGCTACTACAATTATGAAGTAGAAATTGATGATGAACTGTATGACAAAGATCCAGAAGCAGCTGAAGAACAGGCTCTTGAAGATGCCTATGAATCATACAGAATATTTAAATGCCGTCCCGTTGCAGATACCACATACGACGAGGTAGAAATAGAATTTGAATAAAATTTTTTGATTTTACCTATTGACTTTCTGAAAAAAAGTGTTATAATAATACTTGTAAGAATAAAGAAATAATAAAGGAGAAAATAATATGGCACATTATCAGGTAATCTTTGAGGATTCTATTCATCACACTCAGATCAATCATTTCGAGACTTTTGAAGAGGCTCAGGAGTATTGGGACGATTATGCAGATGTTGAGACTTGCACCGCAGGAGAGATGCTTGACCTCGACAATGATGAAGTCATCTGGGAATTTAATGACGAAAATTAAAATTCCCTCTTGACAAACGAAGAAAACTATGATATAATAAATACAGAAAAAAGATAAAGGAGATTACAAAAATGCTCGAAAACATTATTCAGAAATGGTGCAACACTGAGACCGAGTATCAGGCGGCTATGGAACTTCAGGCGCAGTACGATGCGCTTGATCCCAAGCATGAGAAACTGCCGAGAGTGGTAGTGATTGACTGTCGGGAGAAGTATTAATACTTCCTCCGACTTTTTTGCCCGGGCGCCCAGCAAATTGCACAAAAGACTTGCGTTCTTAATCTGTCGATTTGTGTAAAATCCCATCTTGCAATTTTCAAAAAATCTGCTATAATAATAATTGTCAAGAGGAGAGAGACAGAGAGCAAGTAAGCCGACAGTCTGCCGAAAGCTTTGGTGGCCACCCTCCAATCTCAAAAAAAATGAAAAAACCTCTTGACAAACCCCACAAAGTGTGGTACAATAAAAGAGTCAAGAGGATAGGGGTAAGCGGAAACCGACTCGAGCAACGGCAACACAAGCGAACCGAAAAATTTCAAAAAAAAAGAAATTTCCTCTTGACAAACTCCAAAACCTGTGCTATAATAAGAATGTAAGTGAGAGAGATAAAGAACTCCACTACAAGCCTTGTCCTACTAAAAGGCTTAAGAATCTGGTAGGTAAAAATTCTAAATGAGGTGCATACTATGGCTACCAAGAAGATGTCTTACTCTGTCGCTGTCGAGAACGCTATTAATGGCAACATCACTGATGAGGTTCGTGAGCGCCTTGAGGCCCTGAAGGTCTCTCTAGAGAAGCGAAACTCCCGCAAGTCCAATGGCCCCACTAAGGCTCAGAAGGAGCGGGCTGAGATTGCCGAAAAGGTGATTGCCGCTATGGTTGAGGGTCAGGGCTATGGCTCTAAGGAGATTGCCGCTCTGATTCCTGAGCTTGAGGGTGCAAGCTCTCAGAAGGTGACTGCGCTCATGAAGTCTCTGGGTGAGCGTGTGACCTCTGAGAAGGTCAAGGGCAAGGCGGTCTACAAGATCGCCTAATCCCCAAAAAAAGGCTGTCCAATACGGGCAGTCTTTTTTTAATAAGCAGTTAGAAAAGACTAACTGCGCCCGGGCAAGAATGTGAAAAAAATAACTTTTAAAAACTCTCTTGACAAGTGAATAAATTTTTGTTATACTATAATTGTTCCAAGAGATAAGAATAAAAAAATAAAAAAGGAGACAAAAAACAATGGAAGAACTTATTGCAGTAGTGATGACAAAGAAAACCGAAGAAAATATTTGCATTAAAGCAGATGAAGCAAGAATACTTTGTGCGAGTAAGCTCTCTGAAATTTGTCGTCGATTTATGAAGGAAGCAAATAATGCGATTATAAGTGCAGCTTCTAATGGTAAATCTCAAGTAATCTTTCCTTGTCGTGATTATACAGAAGTAGTCACAATCTTCTGTACTAAATGGCTGAACGAACTTGGATACACGGCCAACTGTTATAGTGAAAGAGTTGTTATTAAATGGTAAAGCGCGCGACCCAGGTTCTGCGATTCACAGAACCTGGGTCTGCCCGGGCACGTAACCGGGTTCGCGCATGTGAAAAAAATAACTTTTAAAAACCCCCTTGACAAGTGAATAAATTTTTGTTATAATTAATTTGTAAGTGAGGGACACGAAGGTAAGCCCCACTAATAAAAATTAAGGAGATAAATAAAATGAATTCTATTCCTGTTGTTACTTCTCTTTTTACTGGTTATGGCAAGAATCCGATGAATTATGCTATGACTTATGCTAATGACATAAAGAAGATTATTGAGCGGTATTGTCTTAAGGAATATTCTGCTTTTGATCTTTTTTGCGAAAGTATGGCAATTGTTGAAAATAAAGATAATGATTATCTTTGTCGTAAGCAATATTTTGATTCTGCTATTTTCCTTTTTGCTTGCTTTGAGGAAGTACGCACAGAATTTGAGTATTGTCCTAATGAAATTGCATTAGCTAAGCGTTTTGCAAGACGTGATAGAAAAAATTTGAATAGCTTTGAAGATGGTATTAATTATAATGCCCCTGAACAGGCAGGACTGTATTTTATTGGTGAAACTCATTTTAATCCATTTACAAAAGAAGAGTTTTATTGGATTAAGATCGGTCTTAGTACTAATCTTGCCAAAAGAATGAAACAGTATAATACTTGCTGCCCAATGCTTTGGCGTATTGCTTTTAAAACAAATCTTAATAAGTGCCTTGAAAATGAAGAAGAAGAATATCATGATAAATTGAGAAAAATTGCTATTGCTTCTTGCAATCATAATGAAGAATGGTTTCTTGTTGATAGAGAGACTTATCTTGAAATGTGTGAAAAAGGTTTTTCCTACTTTGATTAATGTTAGGGGAGTTAGTCTCCCCTAACCAACCCGGGCGCCTTGTTAAAAAAATAATTATTAAAAAGCCCTTGACAAATAACCTATTATCTGTTATACTATAATCACCAAGAGAAAAGGAGAAAAACAATGATTATTATTGGTTCAATAGCTATAGTAATTGGTGTAATAATATTGGTTATCGGATATTCTATAAAAATAAAAGCTACTGAGCTTTTGGAAACACATAAAGACAAATAACCAATTATCTGTTATACTATAATCACCAAGAGAAAAGGAGCAATAAAATAATGCCAAAAATTTACCTTATTAAAACATGGATTGATGATGGGTGGCAGAGATTCACGATAAAGCACAAAGTTCTCGCCTACAATGAACAGCGCGCAAAAGAATTTGTCACTCGCTATTGGCTGAATAAAGACAGCTCTAACATCGTGCGCATTCTGGATGTAAAAGAACTGACTGAATTTGTAGAGGGCGTTATCTGTTAACGCCTTCTAACTGCCCGGGCGCCTTGTTAAAAAAATAATTATCAAAAACCTCTTGACAAATAACTTAACATCTGTTATACTATAATTACCAAGAGAAAAGGAGAAAAAACAATGACTAAGGATTACATGAAGAGAGCCACTATGATGGACTTTACTGCATTCGACATTAAGTGCGGTTGTTACACCCCAAAACATCAGGGTCAGCTCATGAAGAAAATCCGTAGAAGCGCAAGACGTAATGGCAAGCAGTCTCTTGCCAAAATGATTTAAGGGGGAAATAAAAATGACTAAGGTAGAAATGCGCGAACTAATTGCAAAGACTCATTATCAGATTGCACACAATGTAACAAACATGAACGACAAAGAGATAACTTATTACTATACAGCAGTTGCAAATCTTCTTTTGAGTTCTTGCGAGAGCTGGGCGAGAGAAGAATTTCTTGAATCTATTGAGGAGAATTAAAATGATTGATACTATTCGACTTGTTAAACTGATTGAAGCTTTTAGTGAAACTGAGAGCTGTTGTGAGAATTGTCCCGCCTACAAAGAATGCTATGTGGGTGCTGATTGTGAACAAGTTATCTATAATTGGTTAAATAAGGAGAACTAAAATGACTGCTAAATATACTGTATGTTTTTCCGATCCTTGGCAGGGCGCAGTAATGCGAGGCTCTTTTGAGCGTTGGGTCAAGGATGAAGATGAAGCAGTTCAGTGTCAGATCTATTACGAAATGAAATACAAGAAACTCTATGATGATGAGTTTGCGACTGTCGGGCTGGTTAGCGTGAGCTAACTAGTCGCCCGGGCGCACAGTTAGATACCTTTAATTAGCACAATTTAGCGTAATACCCGTGATGACCCCAAACTGGTAATAATGCACAAAAGCAACAATTTTTTGGCGTGTCGATTTGTTGAATTTGCCATCTTGCAATTTCCCAAAAATCTGCTATAATAGTAAGTGTCAAGGGGAGAGAAAGGTTAACCTCGGCAAGCCAATGAGGGACTGGGTTCAAATCCCTGTGAGGACGCTCACGACCACGAAACTTTCTGAAAAACCGCCTAAAGCCGTTTAGTAAAAAAGTTGTGAAAAACCCCTTGACAAACCCAAAAAGATGTGCTATAATAAGTACGTAATCAAGAGAAAGAGTTCTCAAGGGTATCTCTTCAAAAGCCCTATCCCATGAGCAGTTCTTGAAAAAAGCTCTGCTGATAGCTCTCAGACCCGACAGAAAGGGTGTAGGCGAAAGCCGAAGCGAACAAAAGCTTACTCCACAGAAAGTCCTGTGATTCGTACTACTGTTAGACTTCAGGGTCAACAAAAAGTCTTCTCCTTTTCTGATTACTTCTCTCCTCCTTTTCTCTTTTTGTGGGTTAGACAGGCCGTTAGGTCTGTCTAATTCGCCCGGGCAGCCTAGCACTTTGCACAAAAGAAACTCTTCTATCCACTGTTGATTTATGCAATATTCCATCTTGCAATTTCAGAAAAATCTGGTATAATAATAATTGTCAAGGGGAGAGGCTCCCAAAAAAAGAAAATCGCCTGCGGGATTCAAACTGGCGACTCGATAAAAAAATTCTGAAACAAGAAAAAACCCCTTGACAAACTTCAAAACCTATGCTATAATAGAGACACAAAGGGCGAGGGAAGCGCAACCCGAGAGTAACGGGCTGACCCACGAGAGTCGATAAGACACTTCCTCAAGACCCCTACCGCATGGAGTCCTGTTGTGCGGTATACAAGTGTGAACCAAGCGGATGATTCCGCAACCCCATTGCTCTGGAAGGGGGACGGCAGGACGAGCAACCTCTCTTTCTGATTACTTCTATCCTCCTTTCTCTTTTTGTGGGTTAGTGCTGGCATTAGCTAGCACTAATTCGCCCGGGCAGCTTGTTAAATAAATAACTTTTAAAAAGGTATTGACAAGCAGTAATTCATGTGGTATACTATGATTACAAAAGGAAAAGAAAAGGAGATAAAAAATGAATCAAGAATTGTTAATGGAAGTTGTACGCATGCTGCGAGAGCGTGAAGTTTATTTTGATAAAGAGTGGCTGAGAGCGGCGGATGCAGGACAAGAAGCTCCTGCCGCTATGATGCTTGGAAAATCCACAGCTTACAATAGCGCACGACAAATATTGATGGCAGCACTAATGAATAACAGAGAAATTCTGCAAGAGTATGATGTATATCATAAAGAAAATTAAAATATAAAGACTTCACCACTTTACTGTAGTGAAATACTATAATCACAAAAATAAAGGAGATAAAAAATGTTTACTGAATTGAAAAACTACTTTGATTTTCCAATAGTCTGTAAAAAGTGTGGAAAAACCATGCGCTTTGGTATTATTGCCATTCTTCACTGCTTGATTGTCCACAAAGGCATAGATAGAACTACAATCAAGTGGGCGTTGCGCAGAGGACTTGAAATGCGCATTTTGCTTCTTCCTTTCATTCTTGTTTATCTTCTCATCAAAGCTATCTGTTGGCCTTTTTGGTGGGCATACGAGCATCTTTAATACTTTACTGTATTAAAGGCTCTTGCCCGGGTAGCCGGCAAATTGCACAAAAGAAATCCATTTTACCTCTTAATTTTTGTGCAAAATCCCATCTTGCATTTTCAGAATTTTCTGGTATAATAATAATTGTCAAGGGGAGAAAGAAAACAACCTCTCTCAGGCGCATAACCTGATGTAAGTAAAATAAAATCTCTTCAAAAAAATGGAAAAAACCCCTTGACAACCCCCACAAAATGTGCTATAATCAAGATGTCAAAAGGGAAGAGCAAAGCCAAGATTCAAAGTGTGCGCCTTGAAAAAATTCTTGGAAGAGCCGAAAAAAAGTCTTGACAAACCTCTGAACTTGTGATATAATAAGAGTGTAAGAAAGAAACAAGCCGACACGATGAGACAACTGATAGTAGAGAGAAAGAGACACGGTCACTGTTAATACTCTCTCGCTAAGCGACTCGTAAAAATAGCTAAGAGCAAAAACAAAAAACTTAAGTGTGACAAAAAATTTCGATTGAGGTGCATACTATGTCTACTAAGAAAATGAGCTACGCTGTTGCCATCGACACTGTCCTCTCTGGTGCTGAGATTACCGATGAGGTTCGTGAGCGTCTTGAGGCTCTCAAGGTTTCCCTTGAGAAGCGCAATTCTCGCAAGGCCAACGGGCCGACTAAGGCTCAGAAGGCCAACGCTGAGCTGGTCGAGAAGATTTTCGAGGCCATGGAGCCTGATGTGGTCTATGAGACCAAGGCCATCGGCGGTCTCGTGCCTGAGCTGGCTGAGGCGTCTACTCAGAAACTGACTGCGCTCATGAAGCATCTTGTGACTTCTGAGCGGGTCGTGGCCGAGAAGGTCAAGGGCAAGGCTACCTATCGCCTTGCGTAATCCAAAGGCTCTGCCCTATGGGGCAGGGCTTTTCTTTTTTCTTTTAGTTAGTGCTGACTAACCCGCCCGGGCAAACAAAGTTCACATTTAATTCATAATTAGCTATTGACAAATGGTATGTAATCTGCTATAATTCATAATGTCAGGAGGAACTGACAGACCAAATCTCTAAGGAGGTCATACAATGACTTATCGTGAACGTTTTGAGACCGCTATGGAACAGCGTGGCTACAAGGTTTCTCGCCTTGGCCTTATCACTGTGCTTGAGCATAGCGATTACGCCGCTTACCACTACTTCACCGCTGAGGGTGAGCGCAACCTCTCTGAGAAGCCCGTGTGGTTTCTCCGCTAAACCAATAAAACAATCTCCTTTCTCCTTTTCTTGTGGATTGGGCAAGATTTAATGCTTGCCCAATTTGCCCGGGCGCCCAGCATTTTGCACAAAGAAAACTCTTTTATTCACTGTCGATTTGTGTAATATTTCATCTTGCATTTTCAGAAATTTCTGGTATAATAATAATTGTCAAGGGGAGAGGAAAAGAGTGGTCGAAACGCTGTCCTCGAAAAAAAATAAATCAGAAAAAAGTGAGAAAACCCCTTGACAAACTAAAAAGTCTGTGGTATAATAAATACAGAAAGTGAGAGAGATAAAAAATCTCCTCAAGCCTTGCCCCTACTAAAAGGCTTAAGAATCTGGTAGGAAACAAAATTTTTAATTGAGGTGCATACTATGGCTACCAAGAAAATCTCTTACGTTTCCGCTCTGAACACTGTCCTCGCTGGTGAGGAAGTCACCGATGAAATCCGTGAGCGTCTGGAAGCTCTCAAGGTTTCGCTTGAAAAGCGGAACTCTCGCAAGTCCAATGGTCCTACCAAGGCTCAGAAAGAGCGTGCCGAGCTTGCGGAGCGTGTATTCTCTGCGATGACCGCAGGTGAGGGCTACGGCTCTAAGGACATCGCCGCTCTGATTCCTGAGCTTGAGGGCGCAAGCTCTCAGAAGATCACCGCTCTGATGAAGTCCCTCGGTGAGCGTGTGACTGCGGAAAAGGTCAAGGGCAAGGCGGTCTACAAGATCGCCTAACCCAACCCTTTAAAATAGCTGTCCAATAGGACAGTTATTTTTTTAGCTTTAGTTAGTGCCCTCTAACCTACCCGGGCACACTGTTCATAAATCGTTTACATTTTACCTATTGACTTTTTGCTTATCTTTTGGTATACTATAATCACCAAGAGAAAGGAGATAAAAACAATGTTGAATCTGAATCTTATTAATGCGCCCGAATACGCCTATCACTATGAATTTGTGGTTGCCCGTCAAGTTGATGATGATCTCTGGTTTTGGGGAGCCTATTCTGATGGGTTCAAGGCTGAGAAAGCCGCTCGTGAAATCGGTGGATTTATTTTTCACAATGTGCGGATTCAAGGCTACGAGCCTTAAAAAAGCCCTTGACAAGCTAAAGAAAATATGGTATAATAATTATAGAAATTAAAGAAAGAGGTTGATACCATGGCAAACAAGGAAATTTCTTATGAGATCGTTGAGGAAATTGGCGTGCTGTCTCAAGCTGGGGCATGGTCTCTGGAACTGAATCGCATTGCGTGGAACGGTGGCAAGCCAAAGTATGACATCCGCAAGTGGAATGCTGACCACTCTCGGATGGGCAAGGGTGTCACTCTCTCCGATGAAGAGATGGATGCTCTGGTCGAGCTGGTAAAGGGAGAGTAAGCTCTCCCTAACCGCCCGGGCGCCGTTCACAATTTATTTACATTTAACCTATTGACAAAACATTAGACATTTGCTATAATACAATTGTCCCAAGGGAAAGGGAACATAAAAAAGAAAAGGGGTAAAGATAATGAACAAGACTTACAACATTACAATTTATGGCGTAGATAGCGAACTGGAAACTCTGGAAGAATTTATAGAAGAAGCAATTGCTGATGGTGATGAAACGTATTTAAATCACATCCTTGCTGAAAAAGAATTTTTTGTCAATCTTGGCGATAGCAAAGAGGTAGCGACTCTTGAAGAATATTTCACTCTTTTAGAGGAAATTGGCTCTCATACTGATAATCAGTATCGTATCTATAACAATGGTACTGTAATTTCTCTCAACGATTAACAAAAGGGCTTTACGCCCTTTTGATTTGCCCGGGCCGCGTTCACAATTTATTTACATTTGACCTATTGACTTTTGGAATCTTATCTGCTATAATAAGCTTACAAAACAACAAAGGAGATAATAAAATGAAAGATTACGATTTTCTGTTTGTACTGACTGAGTATTCTGAGAATGAGGGTGAAGAGATTCTTGTTGAATGCCCCACTCTGAATGATGCTTACCGCATTCTTGGCTCTCATGGCTTTGAGCCTGAGGAATACGAATTCATTGAAAAGATGAGCGTTGCTGAGGGCGAATTCCTCGGATTGGATACTTATTAAGGGGGATTTAATCAATGACTTATACTGAACTGATAAGAGAGAAAAATAGAATCATAGCTGAACGTGAAAAGCTTGAACAGTATGAAAAAGAGCTTGATGCAAAAATTGAAAAAGCAAATTATTCTTACGCACAAACTCTTCTTGAAGAAATCTGTGAAAAAATAAAAAAGATTGAAGAACTGGGGTTCCGTGTTTATGATGATGAAGACTGGATATCTGATGGATTATCTCTTGAAAGGTATGATTAAAAATGACTGATGAAACAATTAAAATAATCAATGATTTTCTTCAAGAAGTAATTGAACACAGTCACAAATGTCAACATTGTATTTACTGTCATAACAACATCTGTTTTTTTGCGTATGATTGTGTTCGTAATGATTTTCAACATTTTAATGAGGGGGATTAAAACATGTGGATTGAAGATCTGACAAAAGCACTTTATTTTCTCAATGTGACTGAATACAAGTATTCTGTGTGTATTGACAGAATTGAGGGTGGGCTTGTATGGTTCTCTAATCACAAGACCATGCCTGTTCAAATTCTTGCGAATTTGTATGACAATTACATTAGAACTGGCGAGGTAGCAAGGCTTTGGTAAGTCTTGCCTAACTTGCCCGGGCACCCAGCAAATTGCACAAAAAAGATTCATTTGATTGCTTAATCTTTGTGCAATATTCCATCTTGCTTTTTTGACTACTATCTGTTATACTATGTATGTAAAGAAAAGGGGGTATCAAAATGGCAAACTTTGCTGAGTCCGAAATTCTTAAGATGATGAAAAAGCTTGACCTCTCTCGTGCCGAAGCTATTCAGCTTTTGCAGGATGATGAGGATGATGTGTCTGTTGACTTGACTGCTGAACAGAAAAAGGTTGTCAAGAAAATGACGCAGGGTGATCGCAAAAAGGAAGTGACGCCACGCAAGCGTGAACGCAAGGTTGACGTTACGAAACAGCGGTTGCTGAACGACTTTCGGGTATTGGTGGAAGGTCTGGGGGGACAGACTGTCGCTCTGAAATCTGAAACCGAACTTGAATTTTTGTTCGAGGGTGCGTCTTACAGCGTCAAGCTGATTAAGCATCGTGAGAAGAAAGGGGAATAATTCCCTTTCTTCTCAAAAAAAGAATGGAGATTGTTAAATCATGCTAACTTTTTTGGTAAGAACCTGTACTGACAATACTGAAACAATTTCAATTGTTAATGCTAATTCAAAGAAAGAAGCTCTACAGCTTTTGTTTGATGAGCCGAACTTTTTTGATGATGATGTGCTATCTTGTTATGAAATTAACACACTTTCCGCAGGTGTCCAATACGTTCGCACTTATCCGCTTTAATACTTTACTGTATTAAAGTAGGCGCCCGGGCGGCCTAGTCATTTTCCACAATGAAAACTCAAATAGTAATGCTTATTTTGTGCAATTTTCCATCGTGCATTTTCAGAATTTTCTGGTATAATAATAATTGTTGAGAGGGAAAAGAAGTTACGACCTCCAAAAGAAAGGAAAAAATTATGATTACTAAGAACACTGCTGTTATCATGCTCGACACTGAGACCACTAATGATATTGATTGCCCGATTGTGTATGATGTGGGCTATCAGATTTTCACTCTTGACAAGGGTGTGCTGTGTGAGCGGTCCTTCGTTAATGCTGATGTGTTTAATGATTCTGAGCTGATGGCTTCCGCTTATTTCGCTGATAAGATTCCTCAGTATGTTGCCGATATTGCAAGCGGAAAAAGAGTCCTCAAGACTTGGGCTTCTATCAAGTGGCAGATCGCTCAGGATTGCAAGCGTTTTGGTGTGACTGTGGCATGTGCCCACAATGCCGCTTTTGATAATCGGGCACTGAATAACACGCAGCGTTATGAGACTACTTCAAAATATCGTTACTTCATGCCTTACGGTATCGAGTGGTGGGATACGCTTAGAATGAGCCGTGACATTCTTAAGAATGACGCCAATTATGGTGAGTTCTGCTATGAGAATGACTATCTGACCGCAAGAGGTTGCAGACGTTACACCGCTGAAATTATTTACCGCTTTCTCTCTGGCTGTGGTGATTTTGTAGAGTCTCACACTGGTTTGGAAGATGTGAAGATTGAGCGTGAAATCTTCAAGTTTTGCATCGAAAAGTCCCCTAAAATTGACGGGCGTCTGTGGAGAGATTAATTTCTCCCCACTTGCGCCCCACGCGCCCGGGCGGCCGTTCACAATTTATTTACATTTGACCTATTGACTTTTGGCTTTTTATCTGCTATAATAAGCTTACAAAACAAGAGAGGAAATAAAAGATGGTAAAGATTTCTGATATCTGGACTCTTGATGAATGGACACAATCTGTTGATAATCAAAGAAAGGAAGTTAAAAAAATGAAAGCTTTGACTTGGAAAGAATTTTACAAGCTTGCTCTCCGCAACTATAATAATGGCGGTGATGGCATTGTCGAGTGTTGGGATGAGGACACCTTCAATGAATACGTGAGCGAGTTTGGGCCGATCACTGAAAAGATCGCTCTTGACATGTTCGACACCGCTGAAGAAGTTTGGTCTGACATGCAGGGCTATGCTAATTGGTAAAAATTATAAATAAGGAGAAATAAAAAATGAGATACACTTTTAGTTGCGATTTTTATTTTAATGTAGAAGCAAATAACTATGAAGAAGCAGTTGCAAAAGGATGGGATTTTATTTATTCCAATCTCCCTGAATGCTTTAATACAGAAGGTGCAGAACTTTGGTGTGAAGAAAAAGAAGGAGAAGAAGATGAAGGGTAAAATTGTTTACATGACAGTAGTTGAAAAAGAAATTGAAATCCCTGATGAAGTGATTGAAATTTCTAAAAAATCTTGGTTTGATTGGACAGAAGAAGAAGACGAAAAAATGAGAACTTTTTCTGATTGTGCGTGGGATTCTATCGAAGGTAGCTATGACCGTGTTGGCCTTTACTATGAAGAAAATGGCAAAGAATATATAATTGAAGAATATTAAGGGGGTAAAAAATGAAAGTTTCTGTCTGCGCTTCTCTTACTTATTATTATACTGTTGACGTGCCCGATGAATTTTGCGAACTTGAAAAAGATGGTTCGCTGAAGAATGAGGCACAGCTGTTAAATTTCTGCTGTGGCGCTGATCCTCTGGATTATTCGGGCGATGTAGATAATGTAATCGGTGACATCGTGTCAATACACGGTGAAGCTAACGATGAAGAATTTTACATCGGGTATTAAAAATTTTCTTTACCGCTTTACTGCGGTAAAGTTGCCCGGGCGCCCAGCAAAATGCACAAAAAAGATTCATTTTGACCTTTTCATTTTGTGTAAAATCCCATCTTGCAATTTCAGAAATTTCTGGTATAATAATAATTGTCAAGAGGGGAAGCGCCCAGCGATGGGACTCCTACGGGAGATAAGTGTTGTAAGTGAAACTGAACTGCAATCAGAAGTAACTGGTAGCGAATGGGCTGAAAAAAAATTGCAGAGTTTTTTCAAAAACCTCTTGACAAGCTCCACAAAATGTGGTACAATCTAAATGTAATTAAGGGTTGCGACCAACGCAAGAAAGGGTTGATACTATGGCAAATAAGAATGGAATTACTATTAAGGCTGGCTTTGAGAAGGCTCTGGCTATGTACCGTGAACTCGGTGACGCTGAGATGGTTGCTTTCTTTGAAAAGCGTCTGGAACAGAACGCTAAGCGGTCTGCCACTGAGCGTAAGCTGACCCCGCATCAGCTTGAGAATCAGCGCATCAAGGAAGCTCTCGTCAATGAGATGGCTGATGGTGTCGTGTATTCCATCGGTGAGATGTTGGCAAGCTTTGAGTGCTTTCCCGATGGCATGACTGCTAATCGTCTGTCTGCTCTGCTGACTCAGCTTCGTGGTGAAAATCTCATTAAGCGGACTGAGGTTAAGGGAAAGGCTTATTTCGAGCTTGGCTCTGAGGATGAGGAGGGTTAATCCCCATCCTATCAAAAAGATAGGAATTGAAAAATTCCTATCTATTTTTTTTTTTTTTTTTTTTGAGTTAGAAAAAACTAACTCGGCCCGGGCATTTTTCATGCTCTATTCAAATTGGTTTTCACTATTATAAAAGAAAATGTAATCACATGATACTTTATACGTTTTTAAAAAAAATCTTGACAATTTAAATTTAATGTGATATAATCTATTCAGAAAAGAGATAAAGGAGATAATAAAATGAAGATTTGGCTTGACATGGATGGAACAATCGCCGCTCTGTATGCCGTTAATGGATGGCTTGACATGCTGATTGCTCATGATGAAACGCCCTATGCAATCGCAAAACCACTTGTGAACATGTCTATTCTTGCTCGGTATTTGAATAAGTGCCAAAAGAATGGCTATGAAATTTGCGTGGTGACTGCGCTTGCTAAGAACAGCACTCCTGATTATGATGAAAAGGTTATCGCCGCCAAAGCTAAATGGCTTGCTAAACATCTGCGGTCCGTGCATTTTGATGATGTACGTTTTGTTTCTTACGACACTGTGAAAAACTCTGTTAATGGCGGCAATGACATTCTGTTCGATGATGAAGAAAGACACTTGACTGCATGGACTGGTAAAGCCTATCACGCTTCTAAAATTCTTGCGACCCTCAAAGCTCTTGCGGCTTGAGGGCGCGCCCGGGCAAATAATAACACAATTAGCGTTTACCCCGTCTAACTCCCTAGTTGGTGTAGACTAACCGGACGCAATTTTTGTTCGCAAATCATTTATAATTGACCTATTGGCTTTTTACCTGAAAACATTATCTTGCCCGGGCGCTCGGCATTTTGCACAAAAGGTTTACATTTTTAGACTGTCGATTTGTGCAATATTCCATCTTGCAATTTCAGAATTTTCTGGTATAATAATAATTGTCAGGAGGGCAAGGGAAACAAAAGCCCGAAAGAAAAAAATCAAAAAAAAAGAAAAAAACCTCTTGACAAACTAAAAAATCTGTGGTATAATAAGAATGTAAGATAAAGGAAAAGGGAAATATAAAAAGCCACCCTAATCCCAATGCGCAAAAATGCAAGGCTTTGCTTCCATGTGCTTCTTACAAAGTCAAGAAATAAAAAATAAAAAAAGTTCTTGACAAATCCCACAGAGCGTGCTATAATAAGTACAGAAAGTGAAAGAGATAAGAAATCTCCTCAAGCCTTGTCCTACTAAAAGGCTTAAGAATCTGGTAGGCAAAAAATTTAAATGAGGTGCATACTATGACCAACAAGAAAATGAGCTACGCTGTTGCTATCGACACTGTTCTCTCTGGCGCTGAGATTACCGATGAGGTTCGTGAGCGTCTGGAGGCCCTGAAGGTCTCTCTGGAGAAGCGGAATAGCCGTAAGGCTGGCCCCACGAAGGCTCAGAAGGCCAATGCTGAGCTGGCCGAGAAGATTTTCGCGGCTATGACGCCTGACACGGTGTACACCACCGCTGAGATCGGCGGTCTTGTGCCTGAGCTTGAGGGCGCAAGCTCTCAGAAGATTACTGCGCTTGTCCGCAAGCTCGTTGTGGCTGAGCGTGTGACCTCTGAGAAGGTCAAGGGAAAGGCTACTTACAAGGTAGCCTAATCCCCAAAAAAACAGGTAGGGCTTTTGCCCTACTTGTTTTTTAAAAAGTAGTTAGTGGTGACTAACCGCGCCCGGGCCGCTTGTTAAAAAAATAATTATCAAAAACCTCTTGACAAATAGGTCAACATCTGTTATACTATAATTGTTCCAAGGGGAACGGAAAGTTTTGTCAGAGGGAAAAATTACGAGGCAGTAATAGTAAGTCCTCCAAAAGGGTTTGAAACGCCCTCTGACAAAATTTTCAAAAAACTCTTGACAAGTATTACATCATGTATTATAATAAAATTACCAAAAGAAAAGGAGAAAAATAAAATGGTTGTTGTTAATGTTTCTAAAGAAGATATGAAAAAGTTGGAAAATGCATTTGCTCCTTCTGCTTGGGTACAGCGTGGTATTAATAGAATTAACTCAATGACTCCTTATCCTTCAAAGGAAGAGAGAAAGAGAATTTTTACTGAAGAAAAAGCAAAAGGATAATAAGAAAACTCTTGACAAGTGAAATAAAGTATGCTATAATAAATACAGAAATTGAGAAAAGGAGAAAATAAAATGGTTAAGATCAATTACAAGGAAGTTTGCGTTGTTACTCAATGCCCTTTCTGCGGACGTGGTAACGAGGTAGAAGTCAATGAGGCTGATTATTGGGATTGGGATGATGGTGTTCTGGCGCAGGATGCGTTTCCCTATCTGACTGCCACTGAGCGTGAGATGCTCATTTCTGGCATTTGCCCTACTTGTTGGGACAAGATGTTCGGTGATGATAGTCAGTGGAAAGGCATTCACACTGCTGATGAAATCGGTGAAGAGGAGGATGAATAATGAAAACTTTTAACGCAAGAGTAGCAATTTATTGTGACGTGCCGATTGAGGTGCCTGACGATTTCGATTATGAGAATTATGACGCAGATAAGCTGATTGAAAAAGCTTTTGACAAAACGCCTGAGCTGTATAATCCTAACACTGGACGCTCTGAGGAAAGCGTTGAGACTGAAGTGGTTTCAATCTGGGACGAAGAAGACAACTGTCTTTATACATGGTAAGAGGGTTAGTCCCCTCTTACTTGCCCGGGCAGATTGTTAAAAACTTAATTTGCAAAAGGTATTGACAAATTAAAAAAGATTTGGTATACTATAATTGTTCCAAGGGACAGCGAGAAAGTGACTGAGTCTGTTACGAGTCGCATCTGCGGAGGAGCGTACGGCCTCTTTGAGTAGACCCCCAGCCAGTCAGCCAACCTTGTGGAAGCTTCTTACCGAGGAACGCTTTCTGGATAGAATTAGCTACTCTATCCATACAAATTGAATACAGGGAAGACGAAAGAAAGGAGCGAAAAGGCATGGCACTTACATTAAGGTTGCCGCATCTTTAACACTGCGGTAATTTAGAAAAATTTGTAAAACCTCTACTTATTCAGCGGGTAGAGGTATTTTTGCGCCCGGGCGCTTGTTAAAAAGATAACACTTGACAATTTTAAAAAAATTTGGTAAAATAATAATAGAAAAATGGAAAGGAATTGATACTGTGGTTGATGAAAAACGTATAAAATTTTTAATGAAACAATTAGGAATCAGTAGAGAAGAGGCAATTGAATTAGAGGGGTATGATGATGCTGTAGAGCACAACCGCAAAACGGAACATGATTTGACGCCTGAACAAGAGGCCGTTGTCAAAGAGCTTAATCGTAAGAAAGAGCACAAGAAATACGGGCATGTAAATCGTGAAAGAAAGCCGAATGAGACAAAAGAAGGAATTGTTGCGGCTTTGGCTGATTTTCTTGAAAATGAATGTGAATTTGAGTTAAAAAGTGAAGTAATTTACTGTGATGATGTGAAAATCACTAACAAAAACCGCATGATTCACTTTGTTTGCAATGGAAAAGAGTATGATTTACAACTGATTGAAAAAAGATTGCCTAAAAATTAAGCATTTTTCAGGGAAAATTCTACGATTTTCCCTGGTTTTTTTATGTTTTTCAGCACTTTTAACGTGTTTTTGAGGTGTTTTGACATGCGCTTTTCAGGTCAATCCGATCGGTTAAACTAGACTAACCCGCCCGGGCGGAGCTGGTTCGCGCATCTCCCCATCACAAAAAAAAAAAAAAAAAATTAATTTGATTTTACCCCTTGACTTTTTCTGAAATTCTGGTATAATAATACTTGTAAGAAAGAGATAAACAAAAGGAGAAAACAAAATGATTAATCACAATGACGTAATTCTGATGATTGATGTAGAAACTACTAATGACATTGAATGCCCTATTGTTTACGATGTTGGGTATCAGATTTTCAGTCTGTCCGAGGGTGTTCTGTGTGAGCGGTCTTTTGTGAATGCCGACATTTTTCTTGATAAAGAACTCATGTCAACCGCTTATTTCATTGATAAGGTGCCTGCCTATTGGGATGAAATCAAATCTGGACAGCGCATTCTCAAGAGTTGGCGCAACATCAAGAAACAGCTTTGCCTTGATTGTGAACTGTTCAACGTCAAATACGCTTGCGCTCATAATGCTCGTTTTGATTACAAGGCTCTGCACACGACTCAGCGTTACATCACTACCTCAAAAAGACGTTGGGTTCTTCCTTACGGCATTGAATGGCTTGATACTCTCAAAATGTCAAGAACTGCTCTGCCTTCTGAATACGAACAGTTTTGCATTGAGAACGAATATTTAACCAAAAATGGATGCCCTCGCTATACGGCTGAAATCATTTATCGTTGGCTCAGCGGAGCAAACAATTTCGAAGAATCGCATACTGGGCTTGAAGATGTGAAGATTGAGCGACAGATTTTTGAATACTGCCTTGCACAGAATCCTGAACTTGATTGCCACCTTTGGGCAAAGAAAGAGACTGTATAAAATACAGTCTCTTTTGCATAATCGCCCGGGCGCCTGGCAAAATGCACAAATAAATCTCTTCTATCCACTGTCGATTTGTGCAATATTCCATCTTGCAATTTCAGAAAAATCTGCTATAATAATAATTGTCAAGGGGAGATAGACCGAAGCCTTCTGCGGAAGAGCGTCAAAAGCGGGAATACAAGGGCCTCCCAAACACTCAAAATAATAATTGCGCAATAAAATTTGAGAAATCCCCTTGACAAACTAAAAAATCTGTGGTATAATAAATACGTAATCAAGGGTGATGACCGAACATCAGAAAGGAATTGATACTATGGCAAACAGAAATGGAATCACTATTAAGGCTGGTTTTGAGCGTGCTCGTGACGTGTTCGCACAGATGGGCGATACCGAAATGGTAGAGTTCTTTGAAAAGCGGATTGCTCAGAATGCAAAGCGTTCCGCAAGTGAGCGCAAGCTGACTCCGCATCAGCTCGAAAATCAGCGCATCAAGGAAGCTCTCGTTAATGAGATGGCTGACGGCGTTGTTTACTCGATTGGCGAAATGCTCGCAAGCTTTGAGTGTTTTCCCGATGGCATGACGGCAAATCGTCTGTCCGCTCTGCTGACTCAGCTGAGGGGCGAAAACCTTGTCAAGCGCACCGAGGTCAAGGGCAAAGCCTACTTTGAACTTGGCTCAGAGGACGAGGACGCATAAAGCGTCCTTTTCCTTAAAACTGCAGTTAGCTTAGTCTAACCGCGGGCCCGGGCAAAAAGTTACAAAAGAAAGACATTGACATTTTTAAAAAATTATAGTATACTATAATTACAAAAACAAAGGAGATTTTCACATGGATCTGTATCTGATTACTCTTTCAGTGCTTGCCATTATCGGCATTATCACTCTTTACATTGTGGTTTCTTCTTTCTTCAAGAAAGAAAAGAAAAATTTCACAACTTTAAATTTACCTCTTGACAACAAGGGCAAATGGTGGTATAATTAAGTTACAAAAAACAAAGGAGATAATACAATGAATTGGAAACAGAAAATCATTGCAGGTATGGAACTAATTAAACAGGGATGTAAAGAGAATGCCGTATGGGCAGATTGCTACCATTGTCCGTTTGCAGAAATTTGTCATGTTCTCGATCTTCAAGTTGTAAAGACAGACCTTGACTTTGATTTCTATGAACCAATGAATTGGGAAATTGAAAAGGAGTAAAAAATGAAAGCTAATATTATTCTAACTACTTGCGTTATTGTTCTTTTTGCTTTTGTGGTTTTTGTCCTTGGTTGCTTCTTCTGGATTATACACAAAACAGAACAGATTCAGCTCTATCCCCTCACCGCTATCGTCATGGAATTTGACTATGACAACGACCTTGTTACTTGCATTGACGGTGCTGATAACTTCTGGAGCTTTCACGGCGTAGAAGATTGGCACATGGGCGATTTTGTTTCAATGATTATGAGCGACAACGGAACGCCCACTATTTACGATGATGTAATTCTTCAAACAGAATACGCAGGTTATTTTTAAGGGGTTAGCCCCTTAAAACTGCCCGGGCAAAAACCATTACAAATTGAAATTTTTAAAATTATTTGTTATAATAATTATAGAAAGAAAAAAAGAAAAAGAAAGAGGTTTTTGTTATGGGCACTTTTCTTGGTTTTGTAGTTGTATTTCTTCTTTACGATTTGATTGCCAACCGGTAACTATAAACGCATAAAAATGCGGTAACAGTGTATAAAAATGCGCCGCATCCTTTTCCAGCGTCTCAACGCGAAATTGTTAAATATTTAACTAGGGTAAAATTTTGACGGCAAAAGTGTTACAAAAAAGTTACAAAAATTTTTCCTGAAACAGTGCGAAAACCTGCCCGGGCCCCAAAGCCCTAACCTTCCATTATACCATATTTTTTCTATAATGTCAATACCCCCGTAATGTTTTTCTTTTGTAACCTTTGTAACCGTTTTGTTACCGTTTGTAACCGCTCTGTAACTTTTTGTTACCATTTTGTTACTATTTTGTCACCAATTTGTAGCCATGCCGCGCGGTATACCCTAGAAGCCCCATATGCGCCCCCCTCGCGTTGTAAGTTGAAAAAGCGCCGCCCATTCATCGCCCCGCCCACGTGCCCACATATCGGCTCGCCTCGAATTGTAAATCGGTTTAGGTTAGTTTGACCGCATATGCAGACTCGCTTTGTCGTAGCTCATAGTCCCGAAAAGCCAATCGGCAAAGCCAAGCAAAACCGCATATGCAAGCCCTTTTCATTGAAAGTTGAACCTAGTTTTACCACCATATATAGGCTAGCTTAAACTGCATATGCGACTTCATTTCGTTGAAAGTTGGAGCGGGGTTATATACATTACAGCTTGAAATTTTATAAAAAATTTGATATAATATAAAAAAAAGACTTCTTTTTTTAGCTCAACTTGCACCTCAAGCTAGTTAAAGAAGCTCTCTATATCTAGCGTCTGTGATATACTCACAGGCGCTTTTGTATTTTCTTAAGCATCAAAATGATACCCATATAGCTCTGATTAGGTATCAAAATGATACCTTTATAGTGTATAAAAAGTATCAAAATGATGCTCAAAATAAAGCATCAAAATGATACCTAATAACTGCAATAGGGTATCAAAATGATACTTTCAAGGTATCAAAATGATACCCATACACCGCTATAAAGTATCAAAATGATACTTAAAATTAAGCATCAAAATGATACCCAATAACCGTCATGGGTATCAAAATGTAGCTTCAAAGCATCAAAATGATGCTCGCATTAAATTAAAATGAGCATCAAAATGTAGCCCTAGAGCCTCAAAATGATGCTTAAATTTATCTAAATTGAGCATCAAAATGTAGCTCCAAAGCATCAAAATGATGCTCAATTTGGTATCAAAATGATACCCACCACCGCTATTTATCTCTCCTTGCATACAAAAAATGAGAGCAATTATATGCTCTCATTAAAACATTTTAGTAATAGGTTTATAATAAAAATTATATTTCTTCTTTACACTATCATATACAAGATAATGCGCATCTGTTAAATTTGCCATCCCGCGTTGATACTGTAGCTTAGAAATATTATACTTTTCTAAATTCTTATATGTAAGCTCAATCTCTTGAGTATCGCTAGGAAGCGTAATAAAATATGTATACATTTGTATACCAGTCTTGTTTAACTGGCTATATACTTCCTTTAATACCCAATTATAACTTAAGCCATTAATGTTCTTGTTTATCTTGACTATCTGGCCCATTCTTCTTACCATCCTTATCGCTTATTTGCTTCATGGCTTCTGAAAAATAATCAGTCGTAGTAAACACATAAGCATTCCACTGTTTATGATATGGATGGGGAATTACCGCTATAGGCAAAATATTATACTCCCGCTCTAATCTCTCTTTAATTTGTTTAGTATATATAACCGTAGCACGCTTTTGATGTAACATTGACTTACAAATTCCTTTCTTGCCAATCAATCAAGGGACTGTTCATTTGCTCTTAATATGTATTATTTACATATAATTTGACCCTTTAATTATTTTACATATATATTATAACAAAAAAATTTTATAAAGTCAAACCTATAAATACCAATAGGCGACCTTATAAAAACAGTAATAATACCTTTTATAATATTATTTCTTCCCTCCCTCCCACCCTTCTATTATACCATATTTTTCTTATATTTTCAATATATTACTTTTATATTCCAATAGATATAAATGAAAAATCAAGAAGAAATGCGCGTTACCAATTTTTTTACAGTCTACCACTCAGTATACCCTGGTTCGCGCATTATCCTTCTTGATTTACTTATAAAACCGCATATGTCTTTCAGCTTTTCCGCTCGCTTAATAATAATACTCTCCCATTTTACAATACCATTATATCATAAAATTTTTAAAATTTCAAATCATTTGCCGTTTGCCATAGTTCAAAATCCATATGCCCTCTCGCATATTTCACTTTTTAAAATGCCTTCTCAGACTTCAAAATTTTTTTGCCCTCTTGACAGAAATCATTTTTCAAAAGGGACTGTTATATAAATCGAAAATTGAAATGCCCTTTTGGGCAAAAATGATTAAATGATTTTAGAATTCATTTTTTGAATTCAAATTGCCTCACAAAAAATTTTTCTTACTCTTTTCCATTCGTCTACAAATGACTTCACTAGAATTGAACCCAGAAATGCAAATGCCTAATTCTTTTTGGGCTTTGAGAAACAAATTTTGGAAATCATTTTTTGATTTCATTTTATACTTTAGAATTTCTGCTCGGATAAATCAAATATTTAGTTTAATTCAGGAGCCGATATTTCAATTGAATTTGCCTCGCAAAAAAATTTTCTTATACTTTTCCGAGTGTCTACAAAACTCGTTACTATTGTTAACTAGAATGATACTAGAGCCTAATTCATTTAGGGCTTTGAAAATCAAATTTTTCACTTGAAAATTAAAAAATTTTTTGATATAATATAATTAGAAAAAAGAAAAGGAGCAAAAGCGGCAGAAAAAAAAACGGAAAAGGTAGATTAAGGAAAACTAAACGGTAACGATGACGAGGAAATAAAATGAGCCTCATATACGCGGGAGGGCGCACCGCTCATTCACAATTTTTAATATTTTGATATATTTTGGCTCACAATTTTTAATATTTTGATATATTTTAATTTATAATTATATATAATCTTATATACTTATATATACCTATATCTCCTCTTTTTCCTCTTCTCTCTCCCTCTCTTACTTAACCTATCTCCAACCGTCTTTACCTTTCTAAATCTTTATATAGTCATTAACCATATTATTAACCACTTCATTACTATCCTACTATTTGATCTCACCGTCGGAGACCACTTCAAAATTATGATTTATAATATAATTAACGGTAGATTCAGTATTAAAATCCTATTGTTCCCATACATCTAAAATATAATTACCTTCTAAATGTAATAACTAACAAATACAAGTAAATAATTCATATATACTAGATATTAATACTACATTTA
>JAEEGL015850208.1_pt1 | contig 23415 bp, 18 predicted proteins | sample 9134231 | NCBI WGS metagenome assembly JAEEGL01 (sample SAMN16246548, study PRJNA631951) | gut metagenome | biome: gut microbiome; feature: rumen; material: fiber-attached | host: Bos | place: Iran: Karaj | collected 2018-10
AGTTTGCCCATCGTATTATCAAATACATATGAGATACGTGCCATGACTCCGGCTTCTTCGAGCAGGCCGAACACAAGCGTTACGCCGAATACGAACCCTAACATCTTGAAGATATATGAAAACGACTGAATGATGACATCACCGATGATCAGTGTGATGAACTCGGGACATCCGATCGATGCAAGACCTGTCATCACGGGTTCTTTGAGTGCAAGTACCGCACTTCCGATTCCCATGAGCGGTAACGCGGGAATGAATGATGCGATGAGACCGAGCAGTACCGTCAGGATAACGGCCGGCTTGCCCCATGTCCTGCTTGTGAATATCCGGTCAAGCTTGCTCAGCGAAGCCCTGGTCTTTTCGGTCTTTACCGCACCTCCCAGAACGTCATCTATCCATGCGAACTTGCATCCGCCGGTTGCGACCGCGCCCTGCGATCTGTTCTTGATGTCTATGATCTTTACGAATGTATCGGCATCAACCGCTTCTCTGAGTTTAGCAGTCACGACCGCATCATTTTCCAGAACTTTTACGGCCAGCCACATCGATGAATAACCCGGGATTATATTGTCGGGAATCAGATCGCATATTTCCTGATATCCCTTAATGCTCTCATACTGTGCGGACAGAGATTCCACGTTTACTTTTGTGGAACCCGAAAGAGCCCTATCCAGTGTCTTATAGAACACATCGTATGATTTAACATCAGTGGCGGAAAAAGGAAGCACCGGTATGCCGAGTTTTGCCTCTATCGCCTTTGCATCTATCTGCTTACCCTGGTCCCTGGCCACATCAGACATATTCAGAAGCAGAAAACAGGGAACGTCTATCCCGGCATAATCAGCCAGCATGAAAAGGCTTCTCTGTAACTGGGAACTGTCAGCAAGGATACATACGACATCCGCCTTTCCGGATGCGATGAAATCTCTGGTTATCACTTCCTCATCGGAATTGGCCGAGAGACTGTATGATCCGGGAAGATCGGCAACACTGTACTCTTTTCCGTTATGTGTAAATGAACCTTCTTTTTTCTCAACGGTCTTTCCCGGCCAGTTACCTACATGCTGACGAAGTCCGGTGAGTGCATTAAAAAGTGTGGATTTACCTGAATTGGGCTGACCCAACAGAGCTATTGTCGCTGCGCTCATGCCGTCACCTCCTCTACACTTATGCCTTCGCACTCGTTCCTGTTCAATGCGATCATCGTATCGCGTGAATAAACAAGCAGCGGTCTGTTCTTGTCATTTTTGATCACGCTTACCCTGCATCCGGGGGTCAGTCCTATGGATGTGATACGGCTCATGAATCTCGTATCCCCTTTAAGACCGGATATGATCGCATCGGTGTTTTCTTTCACTTCGCTTAAACTCATAATGTCTCCTCTCTTCAGTCAAATCGTGGTTAGTTTCTACTAACTTAAGCCCCTCAAAAAACCGGATCTGTTTATCCGGCTTTGAGTTAGGCTTATCTAACCTTTGATATAATAGCATACCCTGCCACGCAGTACAAGTTTTTTCTTTTGGACGATCTTACACCGGTGATCTGTATATCCTCATGACATCCCCCACGCCGCAGGGTGACCACTCCTTAAACCCAAGTCCCGTGAGGACGCGCACAGAAGCAATATTATCAGGATAAGTGCGTGCGAACACATCGGTAATGCCGAAGTTCTCCCGGCAGTGATCAAGAATGGCCCTGCAGACCTCCTTGCAGTACCCCCGGCCCCACAGATCCTCCGCTATCATAAAGCCCAGTTCCGCGCTGTGTTCATCAAACATCCAGTCATACGGGTACCTGGTCCGGTCTACATCAAATCTCGGCTCCAGTCCCGCTTCACCTATGAGCCGGTTGGTATTCAGGTCGAAAACTCCCCACATGCCGTATCCGTAACAGTCATATATCTCCTCCGCATACTTTCTGCACAGTTCCGCTTCCCGCTCATGATCCGACAGAGGCGGTATATGATCCGTCATGTGCGGACTGTTGTATAATTCAAACTCGGCATCCAGATCGCTTACCGTAAGTTCCCGGATACCGCATCTGGGTGTGCGGATCATATATTCATTCATCAGATTCTTGTTTCTTTCATTTTCATCCCAGTGCGACATCCAGCGCCATCATCAACGTAAAGCCGAGTGCAAACATGACCACGCCGATATTGGAATGTTCGCCTTCCGACATTTCGGGGATCAGTTCCTCTACAACCACATACACCATGGCACCTGCAGCGAAGCTGAGCAGATACGGCATGGCGGGAATGATAATGCTGGCCGCGAGTACGGTAAGTATGACTCCGACCGGCTCGACCGCCCCAGATAATACTCCGTACATAAAAGCTTTACCTTTACTGTTCCCTTCGGCACACAGGGGCATCGAAATGATCGCGCCCTCGGGAAAATTCTGTATGGCGATACCCAGGGCAAGAGCCAGAGCCCCTCCTGCGGTTATGGATGCATTTCCGGAAATGAATCCGGCATAAACCACACCGACAGCCATACCTTCGGGGATGTTATGAAGGGTCACGGCCAGTACCATCATGGTAGTTTTCTTAAGACCGGCCCTCGGTCCTTCCGCTTTTTCTGCATGCATATGTAAGTGGGGTATAACGGAATCAAGTAAGAGAAGGAACAGTATTCCGAGCCAGAATCCGACGGCTGCAGGCACGAATGAGAGTTTGCCCATATGCTCGGACTGTTCCATGGCTGGGATGATCAGGCTCCAGATCGATGCGGCGACCATCACGCCGCTCGCAAATCCGGTAAGGGATCTTTGTACCGGAGTGCTTAAGTCTTTTTTCATGAAAAAGACGCATGCGGCTCCCAGGCTCGTTCCGAGAAAAGGTATCAGAATACCCGGTAAAAGTTCAGCTATCATATTTACCTCCTATCCACCCGACAGATGTCTTAAGTGCTTCGATCGTCTTGGTCTCAAGAACGCATCTGGCATTGAGGCTTTTGGCAAGTTCCAGCCTTGAGATCAGATCGATCTCTCCGTCTCCGAGCGCCAGGTGATTCTTAGGCGGATCCTCGGATCCGTCGTGTATATGAAAATGAATCAGTCTGTCCTTATGACCGGTTATGTACGGGACATCGACTTCTCCGCCGGCTTTTGAATGGCCTATATCCCACGTGAGTCCGAAAACGGGGCTCTCAAGAAGATGGTCTATCGCTTTTTTCTCATATTCACGGAACCCGTCGGTATTCTCTATAACGATCCTGATATCCGAATCGCCGATCCATTCCTCACACTTCGTTCTGAAGACAAAAAAGGACTTCATATACGTATCGAAGTCCCTGTCATACATCTGCACCTTCCTGTCGGGCAGCGTAATATGGATCCCGTGATTCATGTGCATGTTAAGAGTCAGAGGCTGGCTCCTGTCACCATACCTGTCCCGAAGACACACAAGATCCCTGGCAGCCTCGATCGTGCGCCTTACCGTTTCCAGGTATGCATCCGTCACGAGACTGTTAAAATCAGCAATATTGAGATTCTCATCAAGATGTATCGTATAGTAGATCTTCGCCTCTTCAGCCGGGCGTATCAGTTCGTCCGTCCGTTCGAGGCACTCGGTCTGATACTCCGGAAAGTTCATGTTCAGTTCTATGAACTTAAGACCGAGACTTTTGCAAAGTTCCACATTTTCTTCAAGTGTTCGGTTCTCAATGAGTGTCGGCATTCCAAACTGCATTTTCTTCTCCGCTCATGCTCATCGTTTCAGTTTTCTTTATTGTGTACCGACTCAAGCAGTCGGTAGGTATCCTGATATACGCTGTTTCTTCCTTCATCGAGAAGGAATTTGATTTTTTCACGGATCTTATCTCCCGATAACAGGTCGGGAAGCCACGGTGCATAATGTGTCCCCGCACCTTCACATATCTCACCGAACATTTCTTCAAAAGTCTTGCCTCTGCTGTAGCTTCTTCCTATGGTGTCGGTAGCGGCATCCAGACAGTCCGCACATGTAACGATATCGATCAGGGGTTTGATCGGGCTGGTATGTACATCAAAATCCTCGGGATATCCGCGGCTGTTGTCATACCATTTGTGATGTCCTAAAGCCACATCGGCATACTCTCTCGTGCCGGGGAAACGTTTCAGGAGTTCGGCACCGGACTTTGAGTGCGTCTTGATCAGTTCGAACTCCATGTCCAGGAGTTTCCTGCCATAGACGAATATCGTATCCATGATATACAGCTTACCCGCATCATGGCAAAGAGCCGCATGACGGATAAAGTCCAGTATCTTATCCCTGTTCAGTACTACTGCCTCAGCGGTATCGCATCCTAAGACCCCGATAAGGATATCAGGTAAAGTGTCGATCAGATGGTCGCACAGACAGACCGAAAACCGGGAAACCATCTGGGAATGTACATATGTGGGAGGATGCAGGGCCGCCATATAATTTAGCATCATATCTTCAAAGCCGGGCCCGCCGGGGATCTCAACGAACCGGTCGAGATTTCGTGTGCCCATTTCCAGCATAAAAGATAAAGACCCGCTGTTCGGCATGCGGAACATATAGGCAATGACATTGTCAAAGAGTGATATGATCAACCGTTTGTCATCCTCTAAGATGTCATCTCCTCCGATAAGATCTATCAGTTCCACGGGAATCTGAAGGTTTTCGAAGACCGCATTTATATCATATTCATCTTTTCTACGGTCATGATAGAGTTTAAGCAGGCCCTCTCTATACTCTTCCGGCTGTATCATGCCCGCATAGTATCTGTTCTTCAGATATTGAAGTTCTATATAATTCTCCGCTTCATACTCCGAGTAACTGTCCGGATCCGAGTGCCATAACTCATATAATTCCTCCGCCCTGTCACATATTTCGGTTAACTGGTCTTCTTCAAAGCACCCTACATTGGCAAAATCCGTTGACTGAGCAAAATATGTAAGTACCCGCATTCTGTAATATCCCCAGTCAAAATCGGTCATCCTCTCTATATAAAACGGGTCGTCCGCTATAAGCCGGGCTTTGCGGAGCAACTCCAGATTCAGTTCGTTTGTGTCCCTGTCGTGAATATCCTCGTAAAACACGGGCATATATCTGGCGTTCGTAAGAACCAGATCACGCGCCTCTTCGGAATCCAGTTTGATAAATTCCTCTTTCTCACTGAACAATAGGAATATCTCCCCCAGATCAAGGCCCTCTTTCTGATATTTCAGAAAGATCTCCGGATACTCATGCACTCGCGCGGTCATGTTCATCATCGCATAGCAGACGGCTATCTTAAGATCCATGCAGCGCAGTTTCGCAAGCACATCGTTTTTGGTCAGGGCATCCCGAAGCAATTTGTCCGATACGATGTATGCGATCGGAAGATCAAGGTTCTCCGCCCAGACAGGGTTCAGAAGCTGATCGAGAAACCGGCTTACCTCCCCGGTTTCCTCATCGTTCATCACCTCATCCTTCAGGATCAGCGGAAAAAGAGTCTCTTCCAGAAATGCCCTGTTTTCGGTTGCAAGCTGCCCAACCTGAATGAAGTTGGCGCGAAGCAGTCTGCTGTATTCATCGGCATCACTGATACCCTCTATCGAAGGAGTTGAAAGTGTACGGATCCTGATGAGCCGCTGTATATATTTTTCAAATTGAGAATAGTTGATCATGCAGTCTGTCGAAGTCTTTCTCAAGCATTTGTTCAGGTACTTATTATATCAGTTTTTGGTCCCGGTTTGTATTATCAAAGAAAAAGCACATATCTTTCGGATAATAAGTTATAATTATGATATGCGATTTCTGGAAACGGTAGTAAGTCTGATAATACTGCGTTGCGACCGCTATCTGAGCGGCATCGGAGTAAATGACAGCCTTCAGGGTTTCTCTGCCCTGGAAGGTTTCGTCGCACGTCTGGATGACGAAGCCGTTAAAGACTGGGCAAAGATCACTTCCGATGCGGCCCCGGAACAGGCTCCATCTGCGGCCGCCGATATCGAGGCACGGTATCTTAAACTGACAGACCTGATGGGGCATGATGATGTGCTTCAGTCTCTTCTCGATCTGTGTCTCGCGGTCTTCACATGTCCGGAATTTGATGCATATCTGACCAAGCATTTCGGTTATTCCGTCACCCTTCATCTGGCTTATCTCCTGGAAGGGATCCCGTTCCCAGATGAGACCGATATCCTGGACATGATCCGCCGCGCGCAGTTCATATGCGACGTGGACATGACAGCCTGCCCTCTTCAGTATGTACCTCTGGCCATAGACGAAAGGATATATTCATATCTCTCGGGCGATGACAGTATCAACCCGAGGCTTGCGGATTTCACGGAACTGTTCGAATACTCTGACGCTGAAGGTCTTAACCCTCCCTATGTCAATACGGATGCGATCCAAAAAGGTATCGCGTTTTTTGAAGGCGACGGCAAGGTTCTCCATTTAAGCGGAAGCGGAGGACGCAGATACATAGCCAGGCAGATCGCTTCCTCGATCAACAGGGATTTCCTGTTCTTAAATATCGCGGACCTTTTTACCGGCACGAACAAGACCGTTCTGAGCGAACTCAAAGGTGCCCTTATCCGTGAAGCCGTGCTTGACGATGCAGGGATCTGCATGTACGGTATCACGAAGCTCTTTATCGGCGGGTCCGCACAGCCCGATAACGGAAGGACCAGACGCGACCTTGAGATGCTTGAGAGGCTTCTCTTTTCTCCGGTCTCGCAGGCCGGTATCCCGCTAATACTGATAAGCGACATGCCCGTCGTATTGATGCGCTCTCTTCCGGAAAGCGGATACAGGATCATCGAACTCCCCGCTTCTCTGACATATGCGGAGAGGCTCGGAATGTGGAAAGGATTTATCGAACTTCACGGACTGGATATCAGCCCCGAAGACATGGCAGTCAGATATCACATGAATGCCAGTGAGACAGCCAAGGTCATAAAGAGTTACCTGGAGCGGCGTGATGACGACCGCGCTGCCGGCGAAGAACTCATGTCCAGGATCAGCATCGAGCAGCTTGAAGACAATGAGATGCGTGATGTCGGACGTATCATATATCCGAACGTAAGACTTGACAACGTCAAGATCAAAGATGATATACGCAGGATCCTCGATGACGTGGTCAACAGTGTGAAGGTAAGCGCACAGATACTTGATACATGGAAACTCAGGGAGAATTACCCTTACGGCAGATGCGTGAGCCTGCTGATATCGGGGCCTCCCGGAACAGGTAAGACCATGTCGGCCAACGCCATAGCCGGCGAACTCGGTCTCCCGCTTTTTCAGGTCAACATCGCTAACATCGTGGATAAATATATCGGCGAGACCGAAAAGAATCTGGAAAAAGCTTTTTCCTATGCCGAAAAGGCAAACATGGTACTCTTCTTCGATGAGGCGGACTCCCTGTTCGGTACAAGGAGTGAGGTACGCGACTCCAAAGACAGATACGCCAACACGGAGATCTCCTATCTGCTGCAGAGGATAGAATCCTACGATGGTATCGTCATAATGGCGACCAATATCAAGGGAAACATCGATTCCGCTTTTATGAGAAGGATCAGATATATAGTACATTTCGAGACCCCCGATGAAGAACTCAGAAAACAGATATGGAATGACTGTCTGAAGGATTCGATCCCTCACGGAGACATTGATACCGATTATCTGGCAGCCCAGTTTGACAAGTTCACGGGCAGCGTGATCAAAACAGTATTCTTAAATGCCTGTGCCTATGCGGCGAGCATGGGGGATCAGCTTGAGATGAAGCATCTGATCCATGCCGTCAAGCAGGAACTTGAAAAGACGACCAGCATTGGATTTACATCGGATACGATCGGCAAATATGCTTATCTTGTGTAGCATCGGACCCGATATTAAGTGAAACGAGGAATTAACGATGGCGAAAAAAAAGACTATTGAACAATTTCAAAAAGATATTAAGGGCAGCATGGAAGAACTCTTCGGAAACTGCCGGGAATATAAAGATGTACTGCGATCAGTACCCGAGCATCTCGGCGTGATGGATGCTTCCGCGATATTTGAGGTCGCTCTGGAAGCCGGACTAAACCCCGACGCGCCTTATCCCATACTTCACTTCCACACTACCCTGGCTCAGAATATCGATGACTCGATCCTGCCCGGTATCCTGATGGGACTTAATGATCTGAATACCACGATCTCTGCGGGAGCATTCCCCGCTTTCGGGTGCTTCGGATATTATGGACCGCTTAAACAGATCTACTTAAGTTACCGTATGCCGGTCAATCCGGATGCTCTGGATGCGGAACTTGAAAATGCACGTTTCTATCTGGGATCCCTGTATGAGCAGCTGGATCTCTTTACCGATTACATTCTGTTTTTATGCGACGACCCGAATAAGATGTCACTGCAGGATTACATGGACTATCTTGATTCCATTGCAGACTTAAACGATCTGGAAGCCCGCCTCGACGACCTGGAGAAACGTATCGACAGCATATCCGCTTCGGATCCTTCAAAGCGACAGGAGAAATGATATGGCACCTCCGAAAATGAACTTTAATTCCGGTTTTCTTCCGGACACAGCCAATCTGGATGAAACCAAGCTCGACGACTCTCTTCGCTCTTTTATGGATAAAGGCGAGTCGGTCTTTGAAAACGAGGAAGGCCGCGCCAATGTCATAGAGGGCGTAAGAAACACGCTCCTTGCCAGGATGCGCGATGAAAACGCCGAGTCCGAAAAAGAAGCTGACCAGATGGAGCAGAATCATATCCGCTACTCCACCGAGACCATGCTGCCGATAATCGCCAAAGCCAAAAGCGCCAAGAGGTCAGCCGATATCGCTTATGCTGAGTTTCTGGTCGCAAAAAGCCGTCTGGGAAGTGCCGAAGCGGACGAAGCCATATCGGAGATAGACGCGATCGTGGATGCGGCACGCACGGAAAAAGAGGCCCTTACCTTCAAACATCTCAATATCGATCTGAACCCTCAGCTCTCTGCGGGTGTTCTGGTCATGGAAGATAACGGCGATGCCGAAAGTAACGCAGATGAGGGAATGAGAAATGCAGGTGCCCCTCAGCCTGAAGCCGAGGAGCCGGAGGAAGATTCCTTATCAGGACGTTTTGACCGTACAGAGGATTATTACCGTCTCGCCGGTCTGCAGATGCTCGTTCATGAGAACAGAAACAATCCCATGGGAAGCATCATGCGTGCCCTTACTCTCAGCAGCCTCAGGATGAGGAGAGCCAGATCCAAAGCAGACAGTGCCCGCACCGCTGCGATCGATGCAAAGCAGGAGATCTTAGACTGTTCGGAGCGTTGGAGCGAGATCAGAAACCGATACAGGGAGGACACCTTCCGGAAGCGCTATCGTCAGTATGATAAGCTCGCCGGCTCATACTATCGCTTCACCAGAAGCCTTGAGGGAAGTGAGCAAAGGAATATCGATCAGGTAAATTCCGAACTCGGCGGCGGTTCCGCTGCCAAAAACATCGCGGAATATACCGGCGTATATGATAACAGCCAGATCATAAACATCACCAACAACATAAGTTCCAATCCCTACTCTCCCGAGCCCGAATTGAAGCGCGTAAAAAACAAGGCATTGGGTGCCGAATCTCAGAATACCGAGAGTGCGGACAGACCGCTCAAATACCATCGTGCGATCGTCATGCAGGCTTTTGCGGAAGGCATAAAAACCGTATCCGACGAAGCTGAACAGAAAACGACCAGGATACGCATGAAGCTCCTGAATAACTTCCGCGGATACCGTGCCCGCAATCAGTACGACGAGACCGCACTCACCGATTCGGGATTAACCGCGCAGGAACGCGGTAAGAACCTAAATAACGGCCCGGAAGGCCTGACAGCAGCTTCCGAAATGAACCTCGTAGCGGATGAACGCGGCAGAAACGGCGATTTCATCATGTCCGAGAACTCTGCCAGGATCTATGATGCGCGAACCAAAACTTTCGGCGGTGAGACCGTAAGAGGTTTCTTCTTCAACGGACAGTTTATATCCGATAACTATACCGCAATGCAAAACCAGAGCCAGTCTTCCTTCCTTCGCTCTCCCAACTGGAACGATGTGGCCGAGGAGGAACAGGTTCGCATGGCGATACGGCGTTCCGACTTCTTCTACCACGTAAACTCGGGAACCATACAGCACTACATTACTTACCGTTCGGAGGACAATTACAGCAGGGATAATGCCCGTGACCAAATAGAAAAAGCGGACAAGGAAGCCCAGGCAGATACTCTGTTTTCGCTCAAACTGCTGGATGCCTATCTGGATCCGGCTTCTGATGCAGCGACCGAGTTAAATGCCGGACATGATGCCACTACTCTCACGCGTCTGTCCGGTGCTGCAGTTGCAGCGGCCGCCAATGACAAAGGAAAGGTATCCAGACAGCTGGCTGTCATGATGCTTACGGAAGATGATCCGGAACTCTGGAATATCGCAAAGGAAATGGCCGGACAGATGGGCGGCAGATTCGAAGCACGTCTGAAGGGAATCCCTCAGTCCGGTGAAGTGATGAGAATGACACTTCTCGGCGAAATGTCCAATGACCGCGCATTCGACTGGACCAATATAATGGAAAGCCTTCGTCCCGACAGGCTCAATATGCATATCGAGGACTTAAACGCACGACGTGACAGTTTCTTCTCTCTGACCAATCTCCGTCAGAGTTTCTGGGACGGATCATTGCTCGGTACGGCGTCCGGTGCTTTTTCCGCCACCACGGCGGACATCAAGACGTTGGGAGTAGAGGGCGGTATCAAGCAGGTCTGCAACGGATTCAATAAGAATTATGCAAGCATAGTCAGCAGTCTGTCCACCAACTTCGGTCTGGCTGCAGCTCCGGTCCCTCTGATCGTCATGGCATACACCGGCGGTCAGACTGATGAAGGCAAGGTCTCAGACGAGGCCGACAACACCATATCAGGCTTCCGTACCGCACAGAGCACACTGGACTTCATTCAGGACATAGCAGGGATCGTCAAACAGATCCAGAAGATCATCAAATCCAAGAAAAAAGGCGATCCGATCTGGCCCATAGCCATGAAACTGATGGGACTTGTCATAAATCTTATAAACGATGTGATAGATATCGTATCCTACTGGTTGGATACGACAGCCATGACAGTCGTTTCCGGCATCGCCGGGATCGTAAAGAACATATTCAACATTGCTAAAAACATAATCACGATCGTCCGCAGCACCCGGGAGATCAACAAGATAAATACATCCGACGAGAATATCGAGACTGCCCTGACAGAATATAAAGATCAGGCACAGTTACGTGCACAGATCGGAATGGAAGCCACGGAAAACAACCTGTCGACCGATACGGCCAAAATGGGACGGGCAGCCACCGAAAACAGTCAGGGACAGTACTTCCTGTCTCTGGCCAGATCACGCGCACGCAGAGATCGCAAGATGGCCATATCCGGCATCGTGACCAACACCATAAACATGATAGGCGGTATTATCGGAATGGGCAGCAAGGCGGCATGGTTCAATCCGATCGCTTTTCCGTTCAAACTTGCGGGTAAAGTATCCCAGTTCATCGGTTGGTGTATCGGAAAGGTTCACGACAGCAACGAGCTTACCGATAACATCGCGCAGGCGCTCGGGGACAGGAGGCTTGCATCGAATGCGGGATTTGATGCTGCACTCCGTCGTGAAACAGGTATCCGCAACAGGCACTATCTGGTCGATCTGGCACGTATCTTCATGGCGATAGATACGCATCATCTCGTACGCAGCAATAACAAGACCGACGGAGAGACCGCTCTTGCGATCAATCTGATGCATCCGTATCTCGAAATGGTGGGCAATAACGAAGATCGCTATGAGAATCCCGTTAACAAGATCGAGAATGATGCGCGGCTCAAGAAAGTCAAGTTCGACAGGCTGCTCGAAGCTGTAGGCGGTCCCGCCAACTGGAGATCCGTATTAAGAGCCTCCATATCCGGCTGAGACAGTCAGGGAGAATACTATGTCAAAATCAAACTGGAAACCCGGAAACATGCTCTATCCGCTTCCCGTAGTCATGGTCAGCTGTGCGGGCAAAAACAAAAGGCCCAACATAATAACCGTGGCATGGGCCGGAACGATCTGTTCGGATCCCGTAATGGTATCGATATCTGTCAGGAAAGAGCGCTACTCTCACGACATCATCAAGGAATCCGGTGAATTCGTCATCAATCTCGTAACCGAAGATCTTGCATTTGCAACGGATTACTGCGGAGTCAAGTCAGGGCGTGATACGGACAAATTTGCCGATATGAACCTGACTCCGATCGATATGGAAGGAGTATCCGCTCCCGCAATAAAAGAGAGCCCTTTAAGTCTCGCCTGCAAGGTCTGCGAGATCAAAGAGCTCGGTAGTCATGACATGTTCATAGCCGAAGTCATCGGCGTCATGGTAGATGATAAATACATGGATGAAAACGGCAAGTTCGAACTCAACGATTCGAAACTCGTAGCCTATTCACACGGAGTATACTTCGGATTAGGCCAAAGGATCGGCAAGTTCGGCTATTCCGTGAAAAAGAAACCGTAAGTTCTTAATTCAACGAGGCACCGGACAGCCTGATTCATTCGTATGCATTGGTATATTCATCCGACATATGCCAGAGCATCGATGTATCGTAATCTTCCGGCAGATGCATCCAGTTACCTTCATCCGCTTCGATATACCATGCGTCTTCGCCCATGTCGTATTCCATCCATCCGTAATCTCCGTAATCGGAGGATATCCCTTCATACCAGTACTGCCACTGATATGGGGATACGGTATCGTTATAATAAAACCAGCATTCAGTCTGACTGTCGTACCAGTCTTCACCGTCCAGATAACAGGTCCTGCCTATTTCCTCCACATATATGGAATTCTTAACGGATACCGTTTCGTATCCCGCACTGCCTGACCGGATGTTTGCGACGCCCATTAATCCAAGAGCAAAAATGATCAAAAAGAATGGCATCGCGAGGAATGCAACAAAAGTGATCACAGCGATCTTACCGATGACGGGGATACCGCTCCAGACTGTCTTAAAACCTCTGTCGCCTGTACTGCCTCTACCGTCGATTTGGCGGTTAGTCTCTTTATCCGTAATATCTATCCTGAGCGGAGCACCGCACTTGTCACATACAGGCACATCTCCTTCTTTCCACTTATACACCATGTGGTTTCCGCAGTACTCGCACTTCAGCATCGTTTCGGATCCGGCCATGACCATGTTGCCGTAATACCGGCCGCTCTCATCATAGTATCCCTCTTCAAAATACCGGCCGTCCGATGCTGTCCATCCCTGCGGATAATAATCGTAATCGTGGGTCACACCGTAGAAATGTCTTATAGTGGCTTGACCGGCATTATTCCAACCGTACGGCTGCGAGGTGCGTGCACGATGATATACGGTATTGCTCCTGTAATTACTGCGTGCAGGTGAAACATACGAGCTGTGATGGCTCGATGAATGACTCGAGTGACTGCTGCCCGAATAGCTGCGGCTGCTCGAATGACTGCTCGAATGATGTGACGAGCTGTGAGAACTGTGATGACTGCTGCTGTGATGTGAACTGCTGTGTCCGCTTGGTGGCATTATTCGGACCTCCCGTTTTTCTCTTTGAGAAAAGCTATGAACTCAGGCTCGGGGATGGGTCTGGAGAAATAATATCCCTGTATGAATTCGATCCCGAGCTCCGTCATGACCTTCATCTGCTCTTCCGTTTCGATACCCTCTGCGACTATGTTCATGTCCAGCTTATGAAGTATATCCATCATTCCGGACAGAACATATTTGGTCTTGTCGTTTTCAAAGAACCCGCGTGTGAAGGTATAGTCGAATTTAATGTTCTTAACGGGCATGTTAACGAAATAATCAATGTTCGAACGCCCTGTACCGAAATCATCAAGTGAAAAGTCGATACCCTTCTCGATAAGCCTGTTCATGTTCTTGAGCATGAAGTCGCGGTTTTTGGCGGCAGCGGTTTCCGTGATCTCCAGATTGATGCGCGCAGGATCCACATTGTATTGTTCCAGTATCTGCATCACGAACTTGGCGGGATTATCATAGTCGAACTGAGCAGCGGATATATTGACCTCGACCTGCTTAAGGCCGTACTTGATCGCTTCTCCTTTTGCAAGAAACTCACAGACTTTCTCAAACACACGGATGCCGAGCGGAATGATCTGTCCGGTTTCCTCTGCGATCGGTATGAACTCACCGGGCGGAACTATGTCGCCATCCTCAGTCCGTATCCGCACCAGTGCCTCCGCAACATCAAAGCAGAATCCTTTGACGTTATAGAACGGCTGGTAAAAGACCTCTACCCTGTCCGTGCGGAGTGCTTCATCGATCAGTTCCTTGATCCTGTTCTGATCGCGGAGTTTCTGTACCAGTTTCTCATCAGCGATCGTTATCTCCTGCTCGGTCTCAAGATAATTGTGCAGGAAACGGAAAAACTCGTCCGGCCCGCTCATGATCGAGCTGTCAGGTATCAAAAGATATGTTCCCTTTGCCGGCAGATCGGTAACTCCGTCTTTTTGTCTCTTGATATTGGCTGCTTTGTCGATCATCCGCTCCTTGGAATCATAAACCACACAGAACGTATCATCATCGATACGAAAAGCGGGTTCCGGTCCGAGAGCGACCAGCGCTTTGGCGGTTCGCATTACGGCAGCCTGTTCCATATTGTAATCCACATAATTGGTCAGATAGTGGATCTGTGCGGTAAACAATGAAAAACTCTTATCGTACTTGTATCTGTCGTGAACATACGCAGAAAGAGCATTCATGGTGAAAAGCCCCGTGGAACCATCGATATACTCACTCGGATTCTCCAGCTGGATATACAGGATGACCATTCCGAAGGATGATGCAAAACCGACAAGCAAAAGCTGGGGCTGTGCAAACTGTATCGCAGCTGCCAGCAGCCAGAGTCCCTGCCACAGGAGCATGGCGATGAATCTTCTTCCGGGCATATGCTTTCTGTATGCGATCGAAGTGATGATGGTAGACAGGATATAGATAGCTGAGAGAACATATGCTACGGATGTGGACGGTCCGTATGAATAGACAATGCGGCCCGATGCGGTATATCCGATGGGAAGTATCAGCATCATCATCTCTCCGATAACAAATATCAGATGTGACATGTACTTGACGATCACCGCCCACTTTTTGTCTCCGGGAAGCAAGCTGGTTGAAGCATATACATATCCGAAATAACCCTGCAGGACAAGGAGCATGATGTAGAACTTACATACCATCTCGGTCAGGGCAACACTGAACCCGGAGTGTACGGATAGATTGATCAGAATAACAGACAGGATATCGAAGATCAGACATGCAAAACATGCAAGAATGGCTCGCTGAAAAAGCTTGCGGTTCATAAGATCAAGCTTCTTCTCACGTATGAACATGACTGTGATCGCAAATATTATAAATAGCGCACAGCACTGAAGTTCAATGTTCATTCTTTCTTCCTTTGTTCTTCGCTTAGGATATTATATCTATTTTACCACTTTTTCCCTGTATCTGCTCGCGCTCATTCCATAGAATTTCTTAAATGCGGAAGAAAAGTGCTCTACGGATGAATATCCGAGTTCATCGGCGATCTCGGTGACAGTCTTATCCGGCAGCCCGAGCATGAGTGCGGCCGCGCTCATCTTGGCTTCGGTTTTCTTGCTCTGAAAGGTCATGCCGTAATGTTCGGCCAGAAGCCTCTGTGTCTGTCTTGTGCTTAAGTTTAATCTTCCGGCCAGGATAGGAAGCGTCAGCGTGGCATATTCATACAAAAAAGCTTCCTCTATGATCAGGTACTGGTTATCGGACCGCTCTGTCCCTTGTAAGTCACTGCTTTCCTCTTTTACGGAATAATTCCTGACGCAGGCGATGATGATCTGCCTGATCAGGGATTCAACCACAGTCCTGTAACCGATACTCTCTTCACCGAGTTCGGCAAACAGAGACCTCATCAGTGCATGTATCCCGTATCCGTCCTTTCCGTACCATATGCTCATCTCCCTGAACAGTTTGAGCGGGGATAATCCGCTCCTGCCGGTTTTCCCGTCTGGTGAGAGTTTAAGATATATGCAGAACTCCGACAGCGGATCCTTATCATCCGGTACCATCGAATGTTTGACATGCGGTCCTGTGATGTAAAGCGTACCGGGCAGCGTATCGTATTCCTCTCCCGAGATCGTAACCATGCCATGACCCGATGAAATATAATGGATCTCATAGCTGTTATCGGAATGTGAATGCATGGGTATCGATCTGTGAAAACATTCGTACACGATGTTTCCCACGGATACAGATTCCCCGTCCATCAGGAAAGCGATGTTTCTGTCATTATATGCTGTCTTATCTCCCATATCCGCATATACCTCCGCCGGATCACTCTTGCGATTATAATAACACCTCACCTGCGAAAATGCGACATGCAGATCCGTATCCTGTCATAAATATCTCTTATTGAAAGACCGGGTAATGCTTATACTTCAGGTTAGAACGTAATATGTTCCGAACTGAAGTTATTTGTTTCTGAAAGGAGAAGGTATCATGGCTGTAAAAATGAGAGGTGCGATCCTACCGGGTAATTCCACGGTTGAGTTAAAAGACTTTGAGGTTCCGAAGCCCGGATTCGGACAGGTACTTATCCGCACCAAAGCAACAACTATCTGCGGCAGCGACATCCGCTGCATCTACAGAGAGCACACCGGTAAAGGTCCCGAAGGTTATATTCCGGGCATGATCGCCGGACATGAGCCCTGCGGTCTGATCATCGAAGAAGGTGAAGGCCTCAAGCGTTTCAAGAAAGGTGACCGTGTCATCGTTTATCACATCTCCGGCTGCGGCGTGTGCAACAACTGCAGAAGAGGTTATTACATCTCATGTACATCCAAGTTCCGTGCAGCTTACGGCTGGCAGAGAAACGGAGGAATGGGCGAATACATTCTGGCTGATGAGAAGGATCTGATCGCACTTCCCGACGAACTGACATATAAGGACGGAGCACAGGTTGCCTGCGGTTTCGGTACCGTATATGAAGCGATCGAGAAGATCGGTGTCAGCGGAAACGATGCGGTTCTGGTCACAGGCTTAGGTCCCGTGGGCCTTGCTGCTCTGATGCTCAGCAAAGCACTCGGAGCCAATATGCTCATCGGCGTTGAAATGAACGATTATCGTATAGATCTTGCGAAAAAGCTCGGTCTGGTCGACTACGTATTTAAACCCGGTGACGATACCCTGGATGAGATACTCAAGCTGACTCGCGGACAGGGCGTTGAGAAGGCTATCGACTGCTCTGCTGCCGATCCCGGAAGACAGCTTGCGATCCGTGCCACACGTTCATACGGCAAGATCGCATTCGTAGGCGAAGGCGGCACATGCACCTTCAATCCCAGTCCCGACATCATCCACGGTCAGAAGACCATCTACGGTTCATGGGTGACCTCACTGTGGAAAATGGAAGAACTGGTTGATAAACTGGTCCGCTGGAACATCCATCCCGACAAACTGATCACACACGAATTCCCGCTTGATCAGGCACCCGAGGCATATGCTCTCATGGCATCCGGAAACTGCGGCAAGGTAGCCGTTGTCTTCGGTGATCAGGACGAAAAATAAGGAGGCCGATCCATGAGCGAGTTTATTACAAATGTTCCGGCATATACCCTAAATACAGGTGCGGTAATGCCCGCTGTAGGTCTGGGTACCTTCGGCTCCGATAAGTACACTCCCGATCAGATCGCCGCTGCGGTGTCAGGAGCCATCCGCATAGGATACAGAATGCTTGACTGTGCTTCCGTTTATCAGAATGAGGATCAGATAGGTCAGGTTCTCGCAGGGCTGTTCAAAGAGGGTGTCGTCAAAAGAGAGGATCTGTTCATCACGTCCAAGGTATGGAACGATCAGCACAGAGAAGTCAGGAAAGCCTGCGAAAAGAGTCTTAAGGACCTCGGCCTCTCCTATGTTGATCTCTACTTTGTACACTGGCCTTTTCCGAACTATCATGCACCGGGTTGCGACGGTGATTCACGTAATCCCGATTCAAAGCCTTTCTCGGTTGATGAATTTATGGATACCTGGAGACAGATGGAGGAATTGTATGATGCCGGTCTCGTCAAAGCCATCGGCATGTCGAACATGACGATCTCCAAACTGGATGCAGTCCTTCCTCTGTGCAGGATAAAGCCTGCTGCCCTGGAAATGGAATGCCATCCCTCCTTCCAGCAACAGGAACTCTTCGATTATGCCAAAGCACATGATATCGTTCCGATAGGTTTCTGTCCCATCGGTTCTCCGAGCAGACCCGAAAGAGACAGATGCGAAACCGATGTGGCCGACACGGAGCTTCCCGAGGTTGTCAAAGTAGCGGCAGACCACAACATCCACCCTGCGGTCGTATGCATCAAATGGGCAGTCCAGCGAGGCCTGTGCACTATTCCTTTTTCCGTAAAAGAGCCTCAGTATATCTCCAACCTGAAGTGCACTACTGAGGATCCACTCTCTCAGGAAGAGATGGAACTCTTGAAGAAGGCGGACCGTGACTGCCGTCTGGTCAAGGGCCAGGTATTCTTATGGCCCGGCGCGACCGACTGGAACGAACTTTGGACATAAGTTAAAAGGAGGAAGATCATGTTAAAAGGAATACCTAAAATACTCTCTCCCGAGCTCCTGAAGGTTCTGTGCGAGATGGGACACGCAGACCGTATCGTGATATCAGACGGTAATTTCCCTGCGGAATCCGTTGGTAAGAATGCGATCGTAGTCCGCCTCGACGGACACGGAGTACCGGAGATACTCGACGCCATACTCACGGTTTTCCCTCTGGATACCTATGTGGAGCATCCGGTAAATCTGATGGAAGTAATGAAGGGAGATCCTGTTGAAACACCCATATGGGATACCTATGCGGAAATACTTGAAAAGCACGATAAACGCGGAAAGGATATGATGGGCTATATAGAACGCTTCGCCTTCTACGAGGAAGCTTCCAAAGCCTATGCTATCGTGACCACGGGTGAATCCGCTCTCTATGCAAATATCATGCTCCAGAAAGGCGTAGTGGTCTGAGCATTTTGACACTCATGTAAGGAGTCCGTATATGCGAAGAAAACTCGAAAAAATCAGTGAAGATATCTCTAAAGTGACTATATCCCCGTCTGCAGACAGAGATGACGCTCTGTTCGATGCAGAGCCGATAGACTTTACCCTAAATGGCAAACGCCTGCTCAGCCAGATGAAAGTTTCGTTCACTCCTCTCACCGTTTACAGATATGAAACGGATGACTCCGCTCTCATGAAAAAACAGACCGCAAACGGTGAGGTCGCATATACGGACAAAAAGGTGAAGATCGCCGATCATGATGCTTACTCGATAAAGCTCGATCTAGCCATCGGCAGCGAAGAACTGCTGCTTGGGATGGGACAATACGAAGACGGGATATATGATTACCGTAACCGGACCGAATATCTGTATGAATCCAATATGAGGATCGCCATCCCTTTTCTGGTCACTACCGGCAACTACGGAATCCTCATAGATTCGGAATCCTCCATGGTATTTACCTCCGAGGGGAACCGGATCACCTTCACGATAGACTGTGCCCGTGAGCTTAGGTACTATATCATAACCGGTGAAAGCATCAGCGATATCATCAGTTCATATCATCGGATCACCGGTATGCCATCCATGCTCCCAAGATGGACATTCGGATATATCCAGAGCAAGGAACGATACCAAAGCGGCACAGAACTCGAAGACATCGTATCAACTTTCCGCGCAAAAAACATACCGGTCGACTGCATCGTCCAGGACTGGTTCAGCTGGGAAGACGGACTCTGGGGCGAGAAGAAATTTGACAAAAAGCGCTATCCCGATCTGCCCTCCACCGTCAAAAAACTTCATGACGCACACGTTCATTTCATGGTGAGCATATGGCCTAACATGAGCACCGACTCGGATAATTATTCCGAATTTGCCGATGCGGGGCTGCTTCTGCCCAACTCAAACCTCTATGACGTATTCAGCGAAGATGCCAGGGATCTGTACTGGAAGCAGACTCAGGAAGAGATCATGAGCAGCGGAACCGATGCATTATGGTGCGATAACGCCGAGCCTTTTTCCGATGCAGACTGGAACGGCGAGTTCAAGAAGCCCGAGAATGAGCGCTACAGAGTGGTCAAAGAACTGTCCGAGCAGTCCATGGATCCTGAGTTTCTCAACTCATACGGCCTCTATCATGCAAAAGGAATATACGAAAACTGGCGTAAGAGCCTGCCGGATAAACGTGTCGTCAACCTGACCAGATCCGGATACACGGGCATACAGAAGTACGGTACCATCCTGTGGTCCGGCGACATCTGCGCGACTTACGATACCCTTCGCAGACAGATCACGGAAGGCATCAAGATGGGGCTTACGGGCATGCCATACTGGACACTCGATATCGGCGGTTTCTTCGTCGTCAATGATAAATACGAAAACCGCGGATGCAACGATCAAAGCCATACTCCCGTATGGTTCTGGCACGGCGACTACAATGACGGCGTGCTAGATGCGGGATACCGCGAGCTGTATGTACGTTGGCTGGAATTCGGAACCTTCCTGCCGATCTTCCGTTCACACGGGACCGACACGCCGAGGGAACCATGGAGATTCGGCGATGAGGGCGATATGTTCTATGATGCGATCATAGCTCATATCAGATTAAGATACAGCCTCATACCCTATCTGTACTCTCTGGGAGCGGCTGCACACCGTAGCGGTGATACGATCATGAGAAGTCTTCTGATGGATTTTGCGTACGATGAAGAAGTACGCGGGATCAGTGATGAATATATGCTCGGACCGGCTTTTCTCGTGGCTCCGGTATATACTCCGATGTACTATCAGCCCGACTCTGTGGAAATACCGGATCCTGTCCGGAAAAGAAAAGTATATCTGCCCAAAGGATGCGGCTGGTACGACTTCCACACCGGAGACTACTATGAGGGAGGAACCTATATCGATTCAGATGCTCCTATCGACAGGATCCCTGTATTTGTACGAGAAGGCTCGATAATACCGATGTCGTCAGATATAAGCTATGCGGATGAAAAAGGCGGTATTCCGGACGTCATACGTGTATATGAAGGCCGCGACGGAAGTTTCACGCTGTATATTGATGATGGTGACGGATACGGATATGAAGACGGACACTGCTGCGATCTTCAGCTTACTTATTCCGAAGCAGATCATGAGCTGACCGTCTCCAGATCCGGAAACTATCCCGTCCGGGATTCATTTGCAGTAGAATATACTTCAGCTGTTTTGAAGAAATGAAAGATCGATCAGTGTTCCCGCATTCTTCTTAAGTCTCTTAAATACATACACCTGAAGCGCAAACGCGAGCGCTATCGCTACGACAACCATGATCATACCAAAGACCTGCATCACTTCATCTCCAGCAGTTATCAGCTTATTAACAGCTAAGGTATCATAGATCGTGTGAACAGCCACGGGAACAAAATAGGCAAGAAGATATTCCTTCCATACCGATCCCTTGCCTGTAACCTTGTTATACCTTGCCAGTCCGAGATGCCTTCCCATGGCAAATCCAAGCATCATATGAAAGGTTACGGTCACCACGCGCAAGATCATGGAAGCAATCCCGGAACCGTATACGTATTCTTCTACGATGGTAAAACCAAAACCAACCGCTCCACCTATCAAAATGTACTCATATACATTTTTTATGTTTTTTCTGAAAATAATGATCGCTATCAGGATCATTATCAGTTTTGCCAGCTCTTCATTCACGGCAGCTGCCAGCAAAGCCGAGGTGAAACTGGCTAAAAGAAGCGGTCCGTCTCCAATTGAAAATCCAAAAACATTTTTACATGTATATCCGATGAACAAGAAAATAGCAAAAGAAAGCGGCAAGGATAAAATGCCAAGACCTACCGGTAGAATTGCCTGTGCTCTTGATATCTTAAGAGGAGATTCCCAATCAATCAGCTTTTTGTACAAAAAGCCCAGAACAACTATTACTATGACGGAATAAATAAATGTAAACGGCATGTTTTACCTCCTCTTCAGATAATCGACCATTTATCGTTCCACAGTTCATTTGCTTTGACAGGTTTATTTTTTTTGAGCAGCCAGAGCGAAGCGACACCGATGATCACAGCCAGAACAAGTTCATACACCAGCTGCCCCGTTCCATACTGCTGTGTAATGATTCCATCCGCGGAAAGTGACGGATCTGTTGTAAAAGAGATGTAATCATGCAATCCGTGTGCAAATATGGGAAATACTGCACTGCCGGTTTCCAAGTACAAATAGGTTAACAAAAAAGCCATAAATGTTGAATGGATCACCTGAGCGACTGTCATAAGCGGATCTGCACCCTGTGTCACATTTCCCGCATGGGAAAGTCCGAATATCACTGCAAGGATGATCATTACAGCGAATCTCTTTTCTTTCTTAACATATCTCATGACAATAGCCAGGGACAAAAGCCTGAACATTGTCTCTTCTCCGAATCCGGCAGCAAGCCCCATAAAAACCGCACTGAGAGATGGATTAAAGTAAAACGGACGCTGCAGGAATAAAGGCTCGATCAGAGTAAAGATTTCAAGAAGCCCCAGGGGGATCATTATGATGCATATATCCTTTGCCGGACACCCGGGTTTAACGAATCCTTTTAATTCCGGCGAAAACCAGCGCCAGAAAACAAGCATCATTATTACCGCAATAATACACAAGCCTATATTTCCGGCATCACTTGAAATCTTCTCACATAATGATCCTCCTATTCCCAAAACGAGCATAGGAATGAGCATGCTTAGTATAACTGCGATATAAGGCATCTTTTCACACAATGAATGTGTCCTTGTTTTGTTGTTCATCTGATCCCTCCTGTGATAATACTTCCTGATGTCATGTAATTATTTGTGTTAATGCCTTGATGATACCATGAATAAACCCGTCATTCAAAGGAGGTTTAAACCAAATCCCCGTTCGTGTAAATGCGAATCTTGCGCAAATCCCCGTTCGTTCGATGCGAGGTTTAACTCAAATCCCCATTCACATTCCGAATGTAATCTTCCGCGGAAATCATGGGGGTTTCCAGAGCCGCCACTGTTTCAGCAGCGAGACACAGATTCGCTGCGTATTCCGCCCCGGCCTCCTCAAACCGCTTAAGCAGCGGATCGGCCACGATAGCCGCAGCCGGCACGTTCAGCATAGGAGTTTCGGGCACGCAGATCATCTCCGGATTGCCAAAACAGGTTTTGCACATTTGTTTGAGACCGTCAAAATTCCCTTCCCAGTGAGGGAAGCCGCAGCCGCAGATCACCACCGTGTGGATGCGTGAAAAATCCACCAGCGCTTCGTGCTGCACAGTACCGTCCGGTTGCTGAACCATCTTCATTTTGACCAGCGGGATCGTGCGGTCAAGTACCGCTTTCAGGTGGGAGG
>JAEEGL014762294.1_pt1 | contig 23414 bp, 21 predicted proteins | sample 9134231 | NCBI WGS metagenome assembly JAEEGL01 (sample SAMN16246548, study PRJNA631951) | gut metagenome | biome: gut microbiome; feature: rumen; material: fiber-attached | host: Bos | place: Iran: Karaj | collected 2018-10
CTGGATGCTCCAGGTGCCGTTTTTCTCCACCTCGCCCTCGGTGGTGTGGTGCACGGTGGTGTAGGTGCCGTCGGCTCTGAAGGTAATCTCGGCGGTCTCACCCTCCCCGAGAGCGGAGTAGGTCTCGGGACTATCGTTGTCGATGGTATGGGTTACGGTAGACTCGTCCTCATTCCAAGTGCCGATGATGAGTTCCTCAAAGTCCTTCTGACACCCGGTGAGGCTGAGGGTCAGAGCAGCAACAACCACCGCCACGATGGTCTCCAATGTCTTTTTCATTGTTTTGATGGTTTTAACAGGCTAATTAATTGAGTTACATTCTCTCAAGGCAGGTGTGCATCACACCTCTATCTCGCCGCTGATGCGGTCGTCGCCCCAGACGGCATACATGTTGGAACGGCCTTCGTGGAGCGTCATCTTGCCCTTGGCCTCGAGGTGGAGGCGATAAAAGACACACTGCTCCAAGTGGGCGCGGTCGCAAACCACGTCGGTGGCAAAGGCCTCGCAGGTGGGTGCGCCACACACACCGCAGTCGATCTGCGGCAGGTGGCTCTTCATGCGCTCGATGCGCTCCATCTTCTCCAGCGCCTTGCCGATATTCTCGTCGAGCACCATCATCGAACGGGGCTGCACCTCGTCGACCATCGAATGGTCAATCAGGTATTCCTGGTACTTCTCCATCTCGCGGTCACGCGGCATCTCGCCGTTGCGTTCGCGTTCGGCAGCCTTGCGGGCACGGGCATACATGCGTTCTCCGCAGAGGAAACGGTTGTCGACCGAAAGGAGGGCTCCGGCACACGACTGGTCACAGGCGCGGAGTTCGAGGAATTCCACACCCTCCACCTCGTCGTTCTCGAGCTTGTCGAGGAAGTCCATCACATTCTGTATGCCGTCGATAGAATAACTGCGTTTGGCGGTACAGATGCGGCGCTCGCCATTGGTGAGGGTCGAGAGGATGGCATCGGCCGAAAGACGCTGACGGGTCAAGGGCTTGTATTGATGGTCCTTACCGTTGTCTTTCATACGTTTATAGACACGGTTGAAGAGGGAGTTCATATTGATGACGCCGTCGATGATAGACTTCTCCTCGCCGACAGGGGCTTTGACGGCGGCCACCTTTGCAGCACAGGGAGTAATATAGAAGAGGCCTATCTCCTCACGAGGGATGCCACGACTCTGCAACTCCTCGAGGGCATACATGGCGCTCAGGTCGAGGGGCACCTTGATGGGCATAACATTCTCAGCCAACGACGGATACTTAATCTGTATCAGTCGAACGATAGCGGGGCAGAACGACGAGATGAGGGGTCGGATGTCGGGGTGCTCGCGGGCGTATTTCTCCTTGGCCTCCTTATAAATCATCGCCGCGCTCTCCACCTCCATCACGTGGGCGAAGCCCAATTCATAGAGGGTGGCATAGACTTTCGACACGCTGACATCGTCGGGGAACTGACCGATGAACACCGCCGGCAGCAGGGCCACCGAATGGGGATACTGGCGGAACGACTCAAAGTCGTCGTCCTTGATGGTGATGGCCTCGGCCGGACACACCTCGTAGCAACGGCCACAGTCGACACAACGGTGCTCCTGTATCGCGGCCTTGCCACCATGGATACGGATTGCCTCAGTGGGGCATATCTTCATGCAGCGCGAGCATCCTATACAATGCTCATCCTCAACCTGTAATGCGTGATAAAAAGCCATCTTCTACATTATTCTATACTAAAATCTACTGGAAGTTCACTTCCATCTCGACGGTGGTGCCCACGCCCACCTCGGAGGTGACGTTGAGCTTGTCGACATTCTTTTGCATGTTGGGCAAACCCATGCCGGCGCCGAAGCCCATGTCGCGCACTTCGGGGCGCGCGGTGCTGTAGCCCTCCTGCATGGCCAGCGCGATATCGGGGATACCGGGCCCTTTGTCAGCCACCACCATGCGTATCTTGTCGGGGTCGATGTCGACGAGTACCTTGCCGCCATAGGCGTGAGCGATGGCATTGACCTCGGCTTCGTAGAGCGCCACCACCACACGTTTCACCACCTGCGGATTGACATTCAACTGCTTAAGCGTCTTCTTGACCGAACTGGAGGCCTTGCCGGCATTGACGAAATCGCCTTCTATAACTGTGTATTCTTGATGCATTTCACGTGGGTTTTTAGAACAACGGTTTCATGCCTGCTTCGTAGAGGATGCCGCAGGTCTTGAACATTGAATACTGGCAGCAGATGAGCACCATATCGTTCTCGTCGGCCAGCTCGACCATATCCTCGGTGGGGCGCTTGCCGCGCACGAAAATCACCACCTCGAGGTTGGCCATGTCGCAGGTGCGGATGGTCTGCACATTGCACAAACCCGTGATCAGCACCGGCGTGTCCTTGAGCGTCAGCACGTCGCTCATCAGGTCGGAAGCGAAACAATGCTCCACTTCCATATCAAGCTTGTCGGCCCCAAGGCCCACCGTAGCTCCCAACTTGTCTACAATCTCTTTTAAAGTCATAATAGTTCTAGTATTATTTAACTGATTTTTGAGAGTGCAAATATACGAACATTTTTCCAATCCACCAAATCTTTTTTTGGCCCCACCCAGAAGAGAGGTTAAAATGGGCACCCATAAACACCAACCTTTCAACGGAACTTGACCATATCAAAACCTACTTTTATCCTACAAAAATAACAGATAGTAAGGAGGTGGGTAGGAGTTGAGTAAGAGTTGAGTAAGAGATAGTCCCGTATCAACACTGATTTACAACCTGTTGCAAAAGTACTTTTTTAGCGTTTTTCGGACACCTTTTCCGTTTTTTGTACGTTTTTTTCGAAGGGATGTTTGAAGCCATATATAACACTAGAAATCAAGCATCTACAACCGTCACACAATAAAACCGCCGCCGGAGCGTTATGAAATGCGTTATGAAATCGATACCTTACCTGCATGCAGGCGACCGAGTGGCGCTGGCAGCACCCGCCCGGGCCGTAAGTGCCGACGAGATGGCTCCCGCCATCCGAATGCTCGAATCTTGGAGACTGCAAGTAGTTGTTCCTGAGGGTCTTTACGAGCGCGAAGGACAGTTGGCTGGAAGCGACGCCCATCGTGCCCGCCTGATGCAAGGACTGCTTGACAACCCCGATATCCGTGCAATATTTTGTTGCCGTGGTGGTTACGGAACTGTACGCATCATCGATCGGCTCGACTTCACCCATTTTGCCGAACAGCCTAAATGGATTGTCGGATACAGCGATATCACCGTGTTGCACAGCCACATACATCGCGTCTTAGGCCTCCCCACACTCCACGCCACGATGCCCATCAATATGCACGGCGAGAATACTCCGGCCACACGCTCGATGCACGACTTCCTCTTCGGCCGCAATCGCGACCGTATGGCTTACGAGTGGGAACCCACGGCGATGAACCGCGAAGGGGTGGTCAACGCACCAGTGGTGGGTGGCAACCTCTCGATCCTCTACAGCCTCTGCGGCTCTTGTTCCCAGATAGATACACGCGGAAAGATACTCCTCATCGAAGATTTGGACGAATATCTATACCATATCGACCGTATGATGCTGAATCTAAGGCGTTGCGGCATGCTCGAGGGGTTGGCGGGACTGCTTGTGGGCGGGTTGACCGACATGCATGACAATACGGTGCCGTTCGGCCGCACAGCCATGCAAATCGTGGCCGATGCGGTGAGTGAATACGACTATCCCGTCCTCTTCAACGCCCCGTTCGGCCATCTGGGCGACAACAACTTAGCCCTTCCGCTGGGAACAAAATGCACCCTGGAGGCCTCCAATTCGAAAAAATGTCGTATCTTTGCACCTTGAAATGCTGCTCATTCACGTTCCAAAACTGACCAACCGGCTAGGCTACACGCTCAACATCCTGTTCCACCACGTGTTGCATACCGAATTCAGCATCACCACCGACGAGGAGTACTTCCTGGCCAGCGGTGGTGCCAGATTGTGCTATGGACCGCGTCGGTTGGGCGACACATTGCATATCAAGAGCAGTAAGTTGTTGTTTCAGACCTCGATCGACGAGCAAAACCCCAATCCTTTCGAGCGCGATGGGCAGTGGATGTTGTTCCCCGTCTATGGCAGCGACCAGGACCTGCCCTTCGACCCCTTGGCGGCAACCTTCTACATGGTGAGCCGCTACGAGGAGTATCTGCCTCACCGTGAGGACGAACACGGGCGTTTCGCCACCGCCGGACACCTGGCCGTGGAGGCCGGTTTCAACGACGAACCCGTGGTGGACCAGTGGGCTTGCATGCTGCGCACCTTGCTGATGGAACGCTATCCCGACCTGGCGATACCCGAACGCAGCTACCGCTTCGTGCAGACGGTCGACATCGATGCTGCCTGGTGCTACAAACACAAGGGCTTTTTCCGAACCGTGGTAGGTTCATTGCGCGACCTCATCGTGCGGCACGACCCCGCCGAGGTTGGACATCGCTTCCGGGTGCTCCTCGGTCGCGAAAAGGATCCTTTCGACACCTTCGACTACATTCTGGATCAACATAGGCAAAGACCCGGTGACAAGTTGATATTCTTTGCCTTAGTGGCCGATTACGACCAATACGACAAGCCCGCCAACTATCAAAACCCGCACACCCGCGACCTGCTGCAACACCTCGACGACTATGCCAGTATGGGCGTCCACCCAGGATATGGCGCCTTGGAAGAGCCATCGAAGGTGGATATAGATACTCGTCGACTGGAAAACATCTTGCATCGGCCTATATCCAAATCGCGCTACCACTTCTTGCGGCTCCACATGCCAAAAAGTTATAACATACTCATCCATGCAGGATTGAAAGACGACTACACCATGGGCTATGCCGACGCCACAGGCTTCCGTGCCGGCATCAGCTCGCCCTACCCTTTCTACGACCTTGAGCGCGACAAAGAGACCGAACTCACCATACACCCCTTCTGCGTGATGGATACCACCCTACAGAAGTACCTGAAAATGACGCCAGAAGAAGGCATCGAACGCTATCGTACGTTGATAGACAAGCTGCGGCGCGTGGGTGGCACCTTCTGCTGCATCATTCACAACCAGAACCTTTGCGAGCGATTCGGATGGCAAGGCTGGCGCCAAACCTACGAAGCAATGCTCGACATAGCCAAATCGTAACACCCATGATAAACTACAAGGAGAAACTGCATGCCGTCAGAGCCTTCGTGTTCGACTTCGATGGAGTGATGACCAACGGCGACGTGTGGGTCTATGCCGACCGCGAAACGGTTCGCTGTGGCAATATAAAAGACGGATTTGCAGTGCAGTATGCCGTCAAGAAAGGCTATATTGTTGCCGTCATCAGCGGAGCCACCTCGGCCAGCATCGACAACCGCATGGCCATGCTGGGCGTCGAACAATGCTATACCGGTTGCGGAGATAAGATAAAAACATACGAAAAATTCCTGAAAGATAATAACTTGCGTAACGAAGAGGTGCTCTATATGGGCGACGACTTGCCCGACTACCCCATCCTGAAACAGGCCGGTGTGAGCACCTGTCCGGCCGATGCTGCTGTAGAAATCAAGGAGATGGTCGATTATGTGTCGCTCTACAAAGGCGGACACGGGTGCGTGCGCGACGTCATCGAGCAGGTGATGCGGCTCCACGGCCAATGGTTCCACCCCGACGCAGTGGTATGGTAGCCCTTGGATCATCCAGAGATACCGGACGGGTCAGCGGGCTCAGGCAATCCATCCTCCACTGGTGGATGCTGTGGCTGGTGCTTCTGCCGCTACCGCTGACGGCACAAAACTACTCGGTGAGCGACACCGTCACCGAGTACCCCAATAAAGGCACTTTCTATCACGACCGCTTCGAGGGTCGCAAAACCGCCAGTGGCGAGGTGTTCGACCAGAACAAGTTTACGGCCGCCCATTGGCGCATCAAACTAGGCACATATGTGATGGTGACCAATCGCAACACCGGACTGCAGGTCATCGTGAAAGTCAACGACCGCTGTCCCAAACGGGGTGTGTTCGACATGAGTCATCGCGCCGCCACCGCCATCGGCATCCGCGGAATGCAACCCGTCACTGTGCGCATCCTGCCCGAGGGCTATGAGGACCAATGGGCAGCACAAGAGACAAAGTTCGACTCGGTTCGGTCGCGGCTTTCGCCCCAGGCCCAGCCCGCATCTGTCGCCATCGAGAAGCAACAATCCATTGTGACGACGCCAAAGAGCGTCAGTGGCGACTGGAGTTTGCTGCTTGGGAAAGCGTCCTCTCACAGCGAAGTATTTTCGTTGATACGCCGTCTGCCCGCCTCCTACCGCGACATGGCAGGTGTGGAGACCATCGAAGCCAGCGACAGCCTCCGCGTCACCCTCGACCTTCGTACCACCCGCAAGCAGGCCGAACAGGCAGCACGCACCCTGCGAAGCACCTTCCCACAGGTAAAAGTCATCCCGTCGGAGAGTGACGAAAGGTGACCTAACTGTCATCGACGGCACCCATTCTACCGACATTCCCAAGGCCCTTCAAAGAAAAAAATTAAACTTTTTTTTGCCATTTTAATAATTATTATTATCTTTGCACAATCAAAACCAAACCCCAAAGTGGGCTTTGGATTTGATGTAATAAGTGTATAATGGATTAAAAAACAGGCCATTGTGGCGATAAGGTATAAACAAAGAAACTCTCGTGAAACACGAAAAACGGTGTCATTTTTTGTAATGATGGCTCTGTTTTTGTCTTTTGCCAACGCTCAAAACGAGGGTCAGTACACTCATTTTATGTTCAACCAGCTAAGTTACAATCCCGCTTATGCTGGTAGTCAAGGAGCGCTGTCTTTCTCACTGCTCTACAACAACCAATGGATGGGGCTTGACCTGCAATCCTCGACGCCCGACGTTGAAGCCGGTGTCACGCCCACCAACTACCTCGCCTCATTCGACATGCCTGTCACCTTCCTGCATGGCGGCATCGGACTGCTTTTCAACTCGGAAAGCATCGGTTTCCATAGCAACACCACGATCAACCTTGACTACGCATTCCGTATCTACTGGGGCCGCGGCAATCTGGCCGCCGGTATCGAGGCCAACCTCTACAACTTCTCGTTCAACACCGAGAACCTGCGTGGCGCCGAAGATTTGACCGGCGACCCGACCAACCCTTCGAGCAGTTCTGGCGACCCCTCCATCAACGGACAAGAGGTTTCGGAATTCATGATTGACTTCGCCACCGGCTTGTATTACCAGGTGCCCGGCGAATACTACATTAGTTTGTCGGTCAAGAACCTACTGGCCTCGCATAGCGAGACACTGGCTTGGACCAACGCACGCACGCTGTATCTGATGGGAGGTTATGAGTACGCCTTCCCGTACAATCCCTCGTTCAAGTTAAAACCCAGCTTTATGGCCAAGACGGCCGACTTCTCCATCTTCCAGGCTGAAGCGGCCCTGCTACTCGACTACGAGAGCGCATTTTGGGGTGGTCTGGGTTATCGACTGGGCGACGCCTTCACCTTCCTGGCTGGTGTAAACTGGAACTTCTCCAACCTCAACTGGCTCCGAATCGGCGTGGCTTACGACATCACCGCCTCACAAATCGGCTATGGCAAGGTGGGTCGCAGTTTCGGATCGCTGGAGTTTTTCCTCAACGGCACCTTCCGTATCATCGTACCCGACCGTCCTCCGACGGTATCGCGTACCACTCGCTTCTTGTTATAATAAAAGATAATAATTCTTAAATAGGAAACATTTTTTTAAAACATACGTTTAAGAAAATAATAAAAAAGTGATAATATGAAGAAGTTTGTTCTCATCCTCGCCGCCTCGACAGCCCTCTTTTATGGCTGCAGCTCATCCAACAAGGGTGAACTAGTGGGCGTGAACGACCGTCCTTACTTTGAAGACATCGACCTGAAAGGTATGGTGTTCATCAACCAGGGCAACTACACCATGGGCGCCGGTGTACAGAACGTCACCTACGGCGAACCCCTGCAGCCCCGTAAAATGCAGATTGGGTCGTTCTTTATGGACGAAACCGAAATCACGAACAACGAGTACCGTCAATTTGTATATGCTGTACGCGACTCTGTGGCCCGCCGCATCCTGGGCGAAGCTGGCATCGACGGCTTCTTGGTTGAGGAAGACCAGTATGGCGAACCCCTCGATCCGCCTATCTTGAACTACAAAACAAAAATCGACTACGCCGACGCCGATGTACGTCAGGCTCTTATCGATGGCGGATTCTACCTCATTGACATCAACCACCGCCGCGTGGTCGACGTTTCCAAAATGAACTATGAGTACTATCATATCGACTATGCCGACGTCTCGAAGAAAGAGAATGGCATTGCCGGTAAGAACGAGTACCGTGGCACTTCGTTTGCTGTGCGTCCAAAAGGATTGAACAACCGCTCGAGCCAGATTCTGCGTGAGTACATCAACATCTATCCCGACACATTATGCTGGGTGCACGACTACACCTATTCGATGAACGAGGACTACACTCGCAGTTACTTCTCGTCGCCTGCTTTCGACAATTACCCCGTTGTGGGTGTTAGTTGGCGTCAAGCCAAAGCCTTCTGCGTATGGCGTTCGAACATGCTGAACCAGTATCTGGAAAGCATCGACTACTCTACCTTGAACGACTTCCGTCTGCCCACCGAGAGCGAATGGGAATTTGCTGCCCGCGGCGGTATCGCTTCCCAGAGCTATCCCTGGGGTGGCCCCTACGTGCGTAACCCCAATGGTTGCTTCCTGGCCAACTACGAGCCCCTGCGCGGCGCCTACGACGACGATGGTGGTGTGAAGACCCTCATGGTGGGCCACTATGCCCCCAACGACTACGGTCTGTATGATATGGCCGGCAACGTCAGCGAGTGGTGCCTCGATGCATATAACGAGTCAACATCCATCCTGGCCAATGCACAAAGTCCTTACTATAACTATGACGCAAAGGATGACGACGAACTGGTCATGAAACGCAAAGTTATTCGTGGTGGTAGCTGGAAAGACCAGAAATACTTTATCCAAGTACAGACCCGCGATTACGAATTCATGGATACCGCCAAATGCTATATCGGTTTCCGCTGCGTGCAGCCCTACCTGGGCCGCGTGAAGGGTGACAACCTGCGCACCGCCAGCAATGTGGCACGCTAAACATTAAACACACAGACACATTTATACAATCAAGCAAACACAATTAAAACTTAAGTTATGAGCTTCATAGACAATCTCGTTCGCAGCAAGACTTACAAAACCTTCATGGGTTATCTTTATGGTTGGGGTGCCGCCGTTGTTATTTTCGGTGCTCTGTTCAAAATCATGCACTGGCCCGGTGCTAACGCCATGCTTATCGCTGGTATGAGTACTGAGACCATCATCTTCTTCCTCTCGGCTTTCGAACCGCCTCACAAAGAGTGGGACTGGAGTTTGGTATATCCCGAACTTGCCGGCATGATTGAAGAGACTCCGACTTTGGACGAGAACGGTACGCCGGTCGAGCTGCCCATCAGCCAGGATCCGCTGAGCGCAAAGCTCGACAAGATGCTGGAAGATGCTAATATCAGCCCTGAACTCTTAGATCGATTAGGGCAAGGTATGCAGAATCTGGCCGAAAGTGCCAACTCCATGAACAACATGGCCAATGTATCTGCTGCAGCCGACAAGTTTGTCAACAACCTTGACGGTGCTGCCAACCAGGCTGGTAAACTTTTGGAAAGCATGCAAGGTGCCCCCGAGGCCATCTCGACCCTTTCCACTATCTACCGCGAAACCGCCGAATCGCTGGGTGGCGAAGTTAGCTATGTGGATGAGATGAAGAAGATGTCTGCCAGCTTGAGCAGTATCAATGCCATGTATGAAATGCAAATCAACAATGCCTCGACACAGATTAATCTCAACAAAGAGTTTGAGGAGAAGATGGGCACTATGCTTGCCAACTTCACCGACTCGGCCGACGGCATTATGAAGTACAAAGAACAAGTCGACGCCCTTACCCGTAAAGTGGCTGAACTTAATAACGTCTACGGCAATATGCTGGCAGCCATGCAGACTCGCCTGTAATACACCCCCCGTCTAACCAATACCTAAAGTGTAACTAAAAGAAAGGAATAGACAATGGGTGCAACAAACTGTCCGGAAACCCCGAGACAAAAGATGATTACGATGATGTACCTCGTGTACACCGCAATGCTTGCCTTGAATGTGTCATCGCAAGTGGTTGACGGTTTCAAAACCGTCGGCTCTGCCATGACCAAGAGCAACGAAAACTTACAGGTGAAGCTCGATGATACCTACGCCAACTTCGAAAGCGCTCTCGCCAATAGTAAAGATAAGGTTCAAGAGGACTATGATAAAGCACAAGAGGTGCGCCGCCTGTCTGCCGAGTTAGGTAACTATATCGACAGCCTTGAGTTTGTCTTGATGGCAAAAATCAGTCCCACCGCCGAAATCCATCCCGATCCTGAAAAGCCCAAATACAGCTATAAGATGAGGGTGGTAAACGAAGACAAGTCGCCTAACTTCGACAGCATTAGAAAAGCTATTGATTTGGCCGGTTTCCGTTGGATTAAGATGGACGAGCTGCATGAGAGTACAAACCTTTTCTCTTCTGAAAACGGAAAAGGCGGCAAAGGCATCGAATTAAAGAACAAGATTATTGAGTATAAGCGCAAAATCAAAGAGATACTTGGAGAAGATTCCTCCAGCGTTAATATTGCTCTCAATGTGGAGAACAAAGTGCTTGACCCCGACAATAATCCTCAAGAATGGGAAGTCGTCAACTTCTACGAAGTGGTCTCTGGTTCCTCGCTGGTTACTCTTACCCGTTTGAAAGCGGAGACGATGAATGCTGAGTTTGATGCCGTCAACACCCTTTACAAGCATGTCAGCAAAGGAGACTTCTCGTTCGACCAGATTGCCATGATTTCTCGTCCCAAATCCACCTATATCATTCAAGGTGGTGTTTATGAGACGGATATTAATGTTGCAGCTTACGACTCCAAACAGCACTTCACTGCTACCGTGAATGGTCAACAGTTGAACTCGAACGATAGTGGTTCGGTGCATTACCGTACCGTATGTAACTCTCTGGGCGTCCAGCGTGTGATTGGTACCGCCTATGTCACAAACCCCGATGGTGGTGTCAAAGAGTATCCTATCAGCGACAACTACTTTGTTGCCAAGCCTGTGGCCGTTGTGTCGCTTGACAACATGCAGGTCATGTATGCCGGTATTGAAAACCCCTTTACCGCTTCTGTACCTGGTGTTGACGGACGAAATGTCAAAGTGTCTATCGTCGAAGGCAACGGTAAACTCTCTCCTGGTGAAGGGGAAGGTAAGTACAATATCACGCCCGCCAACGGATGCAAGAAGATTGTCCTCGGTGTTGATGCTGTTGTAGACAAGAAAACGACACGCATGGGTGCTCCTGTATTCAAAGTGAAGGAGATTCCTGCACCCACCATTACCGTCGGAGGCTTTACCAACGGCGCCAAGGTGTCAAGATCCAGCTTGGCTTCTGGTGCCACCGTTATTGCACGTCCGCAAGATGGATTTGAGTTCAAGATACCCAAAGGAAGTATCCGTGTGATGAGCCTCGAAGTGTTTGTTGGTAACAAACCCTTCAACATGAACGGCAACAGCTTTGAGCCTGACCTGCTCAGCGCTATCAAGCGAGCCAACCGTGGTGACAAAATCTATGTTGATGCTAAGGTCATGATGCCCGATGGTGTACCTCGGACCAGCAGCTGCATCCTCACTATCAACAAGTAACAGCTAACGAATTTTAAAATCAACAGAATATGAAAAAGGTTTTGTTAAGCATCTTCGCACTAGCGGCAATGACAATGGCCGTTAACGCACAGAGCATCATTGATGCCGAAGACGGACGCAACCCTAACGACTTCTATCAGAAAGAGATCATTGTTGGCAAACACGCCATGCCCTACCCTCACCTCAGAGGTAGTGATATCGTATGGAAAATGCTTGTCTATCGTCAGATAGATCTCAATGAGAACTTCAACCAGTTCTTCTATTATCCCATCGAGCAAGGCAAAAATGAACAAGGCCGTATCAACCTTGTCAACCTTATCATGAATGCCGCCGCCAATGGTGAGTTCGATATCTATGAAGATGACGATATGAAGGTTCCGCAAGAGTGGAGCAAAGCCCTCACCAACCTCCAAGGTCGTCAGCTCAAGGTTCGTTATGGCGAAGAAGACGAATTCGGTGATCAGGAAGTCTTCAACGACACAATTCCCGAGGATTTCGATCCGGCAACTGCACGTCTTATTAAACTGAAAGAATACTGGTACATCGACAAACAGGATTCCCGTCAGAAAGTACGTATCACCGGTCTTGCTTTCCGCTTCGCTAAGAACATCCTGCGTTCTGGTGAAAGTGAAGAAGTTAACGAATGGAGCTTCTGGGTCCCCATGAACGACATGCGTGTCCGTCAAGTGCTTGTTAACGCCAATGCTTATGACGAGCACAACGACGTAGCTGAGCGTACCTACGACGACATCTTCATCCAGCGTTACTTCGACAGCTATATCACTCGTGAGAGCAATAAGTATAACCGCGAAATCACTCAGTACCTCACCGGCGAGGACGCCATCCTTGAGTCGCAGATGATTGAAGACAAAATCTTCGACATCGAAAACGATATGTGGGAGTACTAGTTTGTTGAACAAACCCTACAAATAAGGAGTTAGACGTTAGGAGACCACTCCTAACATCTAACTCTTTTATTTTAAGATGATCAAGACAAAACATAGCCTACTCCTTCTTGCTCTATTGCTTACAACAATACCTGTTGTCGCACAGTCTTCCAATGATCTTTCTGCTGGAGAGTTTTATCACGACAACATAAGCAATAGACAACAGCCCATGCCATTTCCCAATCTTCGGCAAAGCGATATAGTATGGAGTACGATGCTCTGGAAAACTATTGATCTTAACGAACTGTTCAATCAATTCATCTATTACCCTATTGATGAAACGGACCCTTCTGGTAAAAAAAGTTTAGCATACATTCTATGGAATGCCATCGTCAACAACGAGATAACCATCTACGAAGACGATGAGCTAAAGATACCCATTGACAATGAAATCTTTGTCAGAAACTATACGAAAGCCGACACCATACAGCTGGAGATAGGTTATGACGAAGACGACAACGAACTATACCAGACCATCATTCGTCCACACGAATTTGATGGAGCCGAAATACTACAGTACTCCATTCGTGAAGCATGGTATGTCGGACGTCAAGATACCCGGCAAGACTCTCGACGTTTGTCACTGGCGCCACTCAAACAATCATACCACAAGTTCGCCAATACCGAAGAGCTTATCTATCTAGGCAACCTGCCTCTTTTCTGGGTACCGATGCAAAACCCTTCCGTTAGGTATTTACTCGCACGTCATTCCGCTTACATAAACGACAATAACCTTGTCGGACAACCTACATGGGATTGGGTGTTTTTATATCAGCATTACACTGCCTATATAACGCGAGAGAGTAATATCTACTCTCGTTCCATCTCACACTATCTCACCGGAGAAGACGCACTTGATGAGTCTGACCTCATCGAAGAAAAACTATACGACATTGAAAACGACATTTGGGACTATTAAACAACTATGCTTAAACTATTAACAGTCATTGGCGCACGGCCACAGATTATCAAAGCAGCTGCTATCAGCCGAGCGATACACTTGCATTTCGAATCCCAAATGGAAGAGTGTTTGTTGCATACTGGCCAGCATTATGACGACAACATGTCAAAAGTGTTCTTCGACGAGCTAGGGATTCCCAAACCCGACTTTAACCTCGGCGTAGGCTCTGGCAGTCATGGATGGCAAACGGCCCGTATGCTGGAAGGGATAGAGCAAATACTATCAAGCAACCGCTACGACGGTCTGCTGGTCTATGGCGACACCAACTCCACCCTTGCCGGTGCCTTGGCAGCTTCCAAGCTCCACATACCCGTCTTCCATGTTGAAGCCGGTCTTCGGTCCTTCAACATGGATATGCCCGAAGAACAGAACCGTATCGTTGCTGATCATTTAGCCACCCGTCTATACGCTCCCACACAGACTGCCGTTACCAACCTCACACACGAAGGGTTGAACGATCGGACTTTTCTTTCGGGAGACATCATGCTCGACAACGCCCTTCATTTCCTTCCAAAGGCCATCAGCGGAGATATTCTACAACGCAATAGTCTGTCTGAAAACAACTACATCCTAGCCACACTTCACCGCGACTTCAACACCGACAATCCCCAACGGCTTCAATCCATCCTTCAGGCACTGGCACAACTCTCCACATCCTACAACACACCGGTTGTCTTACCCCTTCATCCCCGTACATCTGCACGCCTTCAAAACCAAGGTCTACATCTTCCCGAAGGCATCCTCCAGCTACCACCCGTTTCATACCTCGAGATGCTTGCCCTGGAGCATGGTGCACGCATTATCCTGACCGATAGCGGTGGGGTGCAGAAAGAGGCCTACTTCGTGCAACGCCCTTGCATCATCCTGCGTCCCGAAACCGAATGGCAGGAGATTGTAGATGAAGGCGCTGCCATCCTGGCCGATGCCGACTCCCAGCGTATCCTCCAGGCATGCGACCAACTGTTAGGCAAACCCATCGTCAGACACGACCTCTTCGGCGACGGAAATGCAGCACATCATATTATCAACGATATAATCAAACATATCCAATAAAACCCATTATGGCAAACTTCGCGCTCATCGGTGCCGCTGGCTACATCGCCCCACGTCATCTGAAAGCTATCGCCGACACTGGCAACAACCTCGTAGCCGCCTTCGACCACTTCGACAGCGTGGGCCGTCTCGACTCCTCCTTCCCCGACTGCTTCTTCTTCACCGAGCAAGCCCTCTTCGACCGTTTCTGCACCAAACGGCAACAGACCGGCAACCCCATCAACTGGCTAAGCATCTGTACACCCAACTATACCCATGATGCATTCATCCGCTATGGTCTCCGACTCGGATGCGACGTAATATGCGAAAAGCCCGTCGTCCTCAATCCTCATAATATCGACAACCTGATGGAAGTTGAGAAGCAAAGCGGTCATCAAGCCTATACCATCCTGCAACTTCGCCTCCACCCTGCCATCATGGCCCTGAAGAAAAAAGTCGACGAAGGCCCCAAAGACAAAATCTACGACGTCGACCTCACCTACATCACCTCCCGTGGCAAATGGTACTATGCCTCCTGGAAAGGCGATGTGCACAAGAGCGGCGGTGTAGCCACCAACATCGGAGTCCATTTCTACGATATGCTGCAATGGATATTCGGCCCTGTGCAGAAGAATATCGTACACGTGATGAACCATGACCGCGTAGCCGGTTACCTTGAATTGCGCCAAGCCCGTGTACGCTATTTCTTGAGCATCAATGCACTTTGCCTACCGCCCAATGCCGTACAAGGTGAGAAACGCACCTACCGCACATTGAATATCGACGGCGAGGAGTTCGAATTCAGCCAGGGATTCACCGAACTGCACACCCGCAGCTACGAAGAAATCCTCTCCGGCAATGGTTTCCGCATCAGCGAAGCCCGTCCTTGCATACAGATAGTCAGCGATATCCGTCGTTCCACTCCCATAGGCTTGAAAGGCGAATACCATCCCTTGGCCCGTTTGCCGCTTACCCCTCATCCCTTCGGATGGGACGACATGAAATACTAATACCGCTTAAAGCACAGGACCTATGGAGAACAAGATACCGATGGTCGACCTTCATGGCCAATACCTAAAGATCAAGCCCGAAATCGATGCAGCCCTGCAACAGGTAATCGACAGCACCGCATTCATCGGGGGCCCAGCCGTCACCTCCTTCAGCGACAACCTCTCCGCCTACCTCGGAGGGAGCCATGCCATCACCTGTGCCAACGGTACCGACGCTCTGCAGATAGCCCTCATGGCCCTGGGGCTGCGACCCGGCGACGAAGTCATCGTGCCGGCCTTCACCTACGTCGCCTCGGCCGAAGTCATCGGTCTGCTGGGTCTCACCCCGGTCCTCGTCGACGTCGATCCCGCCACCTTCAACCTTACCGCCGAGGCGGCCGCCCAAGCCATCACTCCGCGCACCCGCGCTATCATCCCCGTCCACCTCTTCGGTCAAAGCTGCGATATGGAGCCTCTCCTGCAATTGGCCAAGACTCACAACCTCTACGTCATCGAAGACAACGCCCAGGCCATCGGCGCCACCTATCGCTTCAGCGACGGCCATACCGCCAAAACAGGCACCATGGGCACCATTGGATGCACCTCCTTCTTCCCCTCCAAGAACCTCGGTTGCTACGGCGACGGCGGTGCCCTCTTCACCAACGACCCCGAGCTGGCCACCCGTATCCGCATGATTGCCAACCACGGCCAGCGCATCAAATATCACCACGACATCATTGGATGTAACTCGAGGCTGGATAGCATACAAGCCGCCATCCTCGACGTGAAATTGCGCCACCTCGACGAATACAACGAGTCCCGAAACGATGCCGCCCACTACTACACCTCGTGCCTGAAAGAGCTCGCCCAGGTCGTCTGTCCGGCCGAACTCCCAGCAAGCACCCATGTCTATCACCAATACACGTTGAAAGTAGAAAACGGACTACGCGATGCCCTCAAAGCCTACCTCGCCTCCTGCGGCATTCCCAGCATGGTCTACTATCCCCTACCCCTGCAAGAGCAGGCGGCCTTCCGCGACATCGCCCGCATCGGCGGCACCCTCGACCACTCCACCCGCTGCGCCGAGAACGTGCTGTCCCTCCCCATCCACACCGAGTTGACTCACTCCACTCAGGACATCATCATCGAAGCCATATTCAACTTCTTTAAGACCCACTGACCGATGGAAAACAAATCCTATTTCGTACATGAATCCTCCTACGTCGACGATAATGTCGAGATAGGCGAAGGAACCAAGATATGGCACTTCTGCCACGTGCAGAGCGGCGCCCGCCTGGGTGCCAACTGCTCTCTCGGGCAAAACGTCAACATCGGCTACAACGTGCGAATCGGCAACGGTGTACGGATACAGAACAACGTCAGCATCTACGAAGGCGTCGAGCTGCAAGACAATGTCTTCTGTGGTCCCTCATGCGTCTTCACCAACGTACCCACCCCCCGTGCCCACTTCCCCGTCCACGGCGTCTACACAAAAACCCTGATCAAAGAAGGTGCTTCGCTAGGTGCCAACAGCACCGTCGTCTGCGGCCATACCGTGGGCCGCAGCGCATTGGTCGCCGCCGGCGCGGTGGTCACCCACGACGTCAAAGACCACGCCCTTGTAGCCGGCGTGCCGGCCCGACAGATAGGATGGGTGTGCGAATGCGGCCGTCGTCTGGACGCAAGCCTTGTCTGCTCCTGCGGGCGCCATTATGAAGAGCACCCCGAAGGCCTGACCCCTAAGATTTCCTAGATTTCCTTTGCGCCGCTTGTGTACCGCCTCCAGCGGTCGAGACAAGCAGCGAAGTCCGTCGGCAACGGACTCTCGAAATGCATGTGCTCCCCTGTACGCGGATGCTCGAAACCAAGCACCCGGGCATGTAACGCCTGACGTGGAAGCACCTCGAAGCAGTTTTCCACAAACTGACGGTAGCGGCTGAAGGTCGTCCCTTTAAGGATGGCATCGCCGCCATACGAAGCATCGCTGAAGAGCGGATGCCCTATGTGACGCATGTGGGCGCGTATCTGGTGTGTGCGGCCCGTCTCGAGGACACACTCCACCAGGGTGACATATCCGAAACGTTCCAGCACATGCCAGTGGGTGACCGCATGTTTCCCATGTTCCTCGTCACATACATCCATAATGCGCCGGTCGCGCGGCGAACGGGCCAGGTTGCCCACCACCGTGCCGTCGTCCTCGTCAAAGTCGCCCCACACCAAAGCATTGTACTTCCGTTCAATGGTGTGGTCGAAAAACTGCTTGGCCAGCACCACCTGCGCCTCCTCGGTCTTGGCCACAATAAGCAGGCCTGAAGTGTCTTTGTCGATACGGTGCACCAACAACGGCCGCGCCTGCTCGTTCTCGCCGAAATAATACAGCAACCCGTTGACCAAGGTGCCCGTCCAGTTGCCCACGCCGGGATGCACCACCAAACCTGCCGGCTTGTCGATGACAATCACGTCGTCGTCCTCATAGACCACCTTGAGCTCCATCGGCTCGGGCAGCATCTCGAACTCGTGCGGCGGCTCGGGCAGCAAGACCGTGATGACATCAAGCGGCTTGACCTTGTAGCTCGACTTGGTCTCCTTGTCGTTGACGCGCACACAGCCTGCCTTGGCGGCAGCCTGCACCTTGTTGCGCGAGACGCCTGTCAAGTGCGTCTGCAGGTAAATATCGAGGCGCACAGCCGTCTGGCCACGGTCCACCACAAAACGATGATGCTCGTAGAGTTCCTGCTCCTGCTGTTCTATTTCGAGGGGTTCGTCAGCCATAGTCAATGTTTGACAATTAGTTTGGTAGCATGTGCCTCGCCGCGTCCGTCGATGGCGCGAAGCAGATACAGCCCGTCGGGGAACGATGCCACATCGATCGTGCGCGCCTGGCTGTCGAGCAGCCGACGCCCTTGCATGTCATACAGCTGTACCCTGCTGCCTTCGGCGACGCCGTCGATAAAGACGCGCTCCGAGGCCGGGTTGGGATAGACCGTCCACCGGCCGCCCTCCTCGGGCCGTTCATCCATACCCACCGTGGCGGCGGCGCCAAAGCAAGGCCGAAGCATCAAGCTGCCGCTGAGGATGCTTTGTTGCCACTCGGTGCCGGTCAGGTAGTAAATGCGCTCAGCCGTGTTGTAACTCCGGTCGAAGCCCAGATTGATATACTCGTTGCCAGTCTGTTCAAAGCCGACGAAAAGACTCCCTTCCACCACCACCGGTGCCTCCAGCACATAACGCCGGTAGCCGTCGAAAGCCGCCATGCGACGCTCCTGGTCGCTGTAGATGACCTCGTCGGGCCGTCCGTCGGCACCCACGCTCCAGAGGGTCAGATAGAACGGTATGGCGCCGTTGGCATCGTCGAGCGTGCGGTTGAAATAGAGGTCCACCGCCGTCAGCGTATCGGCACGGTTCAGGTCGAACCGATAGGCCAGGAAGAGTTGCGAGGCCGTCGAGGTGAGGCCATAGCCGTTCTCGGGGCTTCCGTCGTCGTAGGCATAGTATTCGCCGAAGTGCTGTAGGTAGCGCACCGTGTCGTTCAGCGGGTAGGCGTCGCCGCCGGTGCCCTCACGCACCACATGGACGACGGTATAGTCGGTAGCCGCCGTCATCGACGCGAAAGCGCTGACGCCCGCCGGATGGCAATGCGCGGCGATGGTCTGCAGCTCCTGCGGAGGAGCGTTCTCGAAGCCGCCGTCGTAGTTGTAAACCTCGGTGCCGGCGGCATCCTCCACGCTGTAGCTGTACTGCATGGCCAAGGGCGAACGGTAGCGGTTGATTATCTTGATGTCGAGGTTGGAGGCCAGGTCCTGCGCACCACTGTACTGGCGGAAAGGCATGGCACGGTAGTCACGCAACAGCGTCGGGGCCGGCGCCGCGAAAGCCACATCGCGGAACGAAGGCTGAGCCGTGGCATCACGTCCGCGGTCCACCATCACATAGTCCACATGCCAGAAGTCGCAGTTGCCCACACGGCTCGCCTTGGGGCTGCTCTCCAGACTGGCATAGCTGCGGAAACGGAAACGGAAAGCGCTGTCGAACCACTCGGGCCTGTCGAGCGGCAGAGCCACATACTGCCAGGCCACGCCGGTTTGCGCCATCAGGGTATCGACACTGACGCCGTCACGGCTCCACACGGTCACCCAGGCGCTGTCGACCGCACTGAAGAAGTCGACAAAGAGCGAGTCCTGCCCATCGGGCGTGTCGCCCACACGTTCCCACATATTGCCCCAGCCGCCGCCGGGGAGGTAGAAGAAGCTGAGCACCACCGAGTCGGCCGTCGTGAGGCCGGCGAGCTGCAACGGCAGCGAAGTCAGCGTATCGGCTCCAAAGAGCGAGGTGACGGCATGGCCGTAGAGATTCCCTTCGCCATCGAGGGCGTCGAGGGTGGCCACCCCCACCGTCGGGGCCAAGGGGCTGACGTCCTGCGTCAGCATGACGCCGCCGCCGGACTGCCACAGGGCACCGTCGCGCGTACCGGTCGCAAAGTCGTCGAAGAAAGGCAACGCCACGGCACCTGTCGCCTCCTTGGCGACACGCACCGGCGCCACCACGGCACGCTGCAGGGGCAAAAGCACCTCCTGTGCTGCCATCGTCAGGGGCAACACCGTCAGCAGTACTATGAGCCAGCGTTTTACCATGCCCAGTCGTCGCGGCTGTCAATCTCGTCGGGCGACGGACGCCCGTCGTCAATCACATTAGGGTCTTCTATCTTGCTCGAGTCCACCTTGAACTCGCGCACCATACGCTCCACATCGGTCTCGTCGGCATCGATATACCACAACTCGACCGACGTGCCATAGGCATATTTCGACACCCCTGTATAGTCGGGGTCCTGCTGACGCACCACCGCCGTGGAACGGTCTTTCACGCCGCCGAAGTGCTCGCGCCCCACGTTGAGCGAGGCCGCCAGTATGTCGCGCCGTGCGCGGTCGGCCGTCTTGCCGATGACGAAAGGCACCACACTGCTACCCGTCCCGTCGCCGAGGCCCACCACAAGGTCGATCACCGAACCGCGCTCTATCTGCTGGCCGGCATAGACGGTCTTGCCCTTGCAGGTCTGCTCGATGACATTGTTCTTATAGGGGTCTTCCACAAACTTGAGCTTTCCGGCCTGCAGACCGGCGGCCTGCAGCTCGCTCACAGCCTGACGCACCGTGAGACCGGCCAACTCGGGCAGCACGGCATCCTCGGGCGTATAGGCCGTCATGGTGATGTAGAGCTTGCGGCCATGCTTGACCATGGTGCCCCCCTTGGGGTCTTGGGTCAGTATGCGGCCTCCCTCCTGCCCCGGACGGAAGACCGAGTCGAGCACCACGATGTCAAGCCCAATAGGGTTGTCGGCCACCAGCTCGCTGATGTTCTTGCCCACCATATCGGGCAACTCATACTCCTCACCCTGACGGGCGTAGAGGCGCAGAATCTGGAACACGACGACCAGCACCACGAGCGACACACCCAGCATCAGCAGCAGATGCAACACCCACGGATATCTCTTCAATATGTTTTCTTTCTTCATAACGCGATTACAACGATATCAGTCTATATAACGTAACTACGAGAGTTATATTGTTAGTTCAATTCCACTAAACACTGAACACTAAACACTAAACACTAAACACTCCCCACCAGTTCTCCCAGCAGCGTGGCGGCGGTGCAGTCGACAACGCGCACCATGCGGTAGGTGCCGGGCACGGCGTCGCCGCGGTCGAACACAATCACCTTGTTCTGGCTGTTGCGGCCGAAAAGGCGCTCCTTCGAGCGATGGCTCTCGCCCTCCACCAGCACTTCGTACTCACGCCCCACCTCGGTGCGGTTGTTCTCGAGGGCTATCTGGCCCTGCAAGGCGATAATCTCGTTCAGCCGCCGCGTCTTCTCCTCGTCGGCGATGTCGTCGGGCAGGTGGCGTGCGGCGTAGGTGCCCTCGCGCAGCGAATACTTGAACATGTAGGCGTAGTCGTAGCGCACACGGCGGAAGAGGTCGAGGGTGGCCTGGTGGTCCTCCTCGGTCTCGCTGCTGAAGCCGGCGATGACGTCGGTGGTAATCGAGCAGTCGGGCAGGTAGCGTCGAATGGCCTCCACGCGGTCCAGGTACCACTCCACGGTGTACTTGCGGTTCATCAGCTTGAGCATGCGGTTGCTTCCGCTCTGCACGGGCAGGTGGATGCAGCGGCATATGTTGTCGTGTGCCGCCATCACCTGCAGCAGCTCGTCGCTGAGGTCCTTGGGGTGCGACGTGGCGAAGCGTACCCTCAGCGCCGGGTCGATCGCGGCCACCCGGGCCATCAGCTCCGGAAATCCCACCTCATTCTCACCTTCTTTCCACTGGTACGAGTTCACATTCTGCCCCAGCAGGGTCACCTCGCGGTAGCCACGCTCGAAGAGCGAACGCGCCTCGTCGACCACGGTCTGCGGGTTGCGCGAGCGCTCACGCCCGCGGGTGTAAGGCACCACACAGTAGGCGCAGTAGTTCTGGCACCCACGCATGATGCTGATATAGGCCGAGATGCCGTTGCTCCCCAGGCGCACCGGTTCGATGTCGGCATAGGTCTCGGTGGTGCTCAGCTCCACCTCGGCGGCCTGCTGCCCATCGCGCACCTGCCGCAAGAGGTCGGGCAGACGGCGGTAGGCGTCGGGGCCGCACACAAACGACACATTGTCCTCCTCGGCCATCAGGCGGCTCTGCAACCGCTCGGCCATGCAGCCCAGAATACCTATGCGCAACCGGTGGCGGCGGCCCTGCAGGGCACGCAACTCGCGCACCCGATGGCGCACTCGCTGCTCGGCATTGTCGCGTATGGCACAGGTGTTGATCAGCACAAAGTCGGCCTCCTCAATCGTCGGGCTCAGCTTGTAGCCCGCCCCTTCAAGGATGGCACACACCACCTCGCTGTCAGCGAAATTCATCTGACAACCATAGGTTTCTATATATATCTTCTCACTCATGACGGGCCGTATTGAAGATGCAAAGATACGACTTTTTCCCGAATGCACCAAGAACTTTCTGTTTTTGGGCGCTTCTTTTTATCCTTTGTGTTGCATTACCAACTTGCAATCAAGGGCGGGGAGCCCGAGGGAAGGGTCGCCCAACCTACGGCATTTCTTCTACTGTTCTTCTACTGTTTTACGGTTGTTTTACGCTTTTTATTGAAGAACAGTTGAAGAACAAGCGTTAAACAATTGTAAAACAGCCGGTGTCAGGGGTTGGCTAAACTGGTTAAAATCTGTTAAAATCCAACCTCCCCGCCTGCGGCGGTAATCCATAAATCATATAAATTATACACAAGAAACCTCCCTGGCCTCCGGCCAGTAATCCATAAATCCATTTATCTCTAGATTTCTGGATTTCGTGAGCCCAGCGAGCAGGAGAATAAAGCCTCCCCGCCTGCGGCGGTAATCCAGGAATCCTGAAAATAGCCGGTTAAAGGTTAGAGGTTAGAGGTTAGAGGTTAAAGGGCTTGCGCATCATCATTCCGCGTCGGCCTCTTTAACCTTTTTTAATATATAAATATTTTTTTTCGTATCTTTGCAGTTACGTTTACTAGCATATTATCCCCTATGGAAGATAACGAAAAAGATATTATTCAAGAAGTTACCAATAAGGAATACGAGTTCGGGTTCACGACCGACATCGCCACCGAGACCATCCGCAAGGGCTTGGACGAGGATGTGGTGCGCCTGATTTCGCAGAAGAAAGGCGAGCCGGAGTGGCTGCTGGAATTCCGCCTCGAGGCCCTGCACCGCTGGCAGAAG
>JAEEGL015300933.1_pt1 | contig 23414 bp, 19 predicted proteins | sample 9134231 | NCBI WGS metagenome assembly JAEEGL01 (sample SAMN16246548, study PRJNA631951) | gut metagenome | biome: gut microbiome; feature: rumen; material: fiber-attached | host: Bos | place: Iran: Karaj | collected 2018-10
AAAGGGAAAGATTCTTGTTTCCGATGTTTCCAGCTGCTTCCTTTCAGAGCCTGTTGACGTTACCAAATACGGCGTTATCTACGGCGGCGTACAGAAGAATATCGGACCTGCAGGCTGCGTAATCGCAATCATCAGAGAGGACCTTATCACCGATGACGTCCTTCCAGGAACACCTACCATGATGAAGTGGAAGACTCAGGCAGATAACGATTCACTCTACAATACACCTCCCTGCTACACCATCTATATCTGTGGCAAGGTATTCAAGTGGCTCAAGAAAATGGGCGGACTCGAGGAGATGAAGAGAAGAAATGAGGAGAAGGCTAAGATCCTTTATGATTTCCTCGATTCTTCCAAGCTTTTCAAGGGAACCGTTGTTAAGGAAGACAGATCTCTTATGAATGTTCCTTTCGTAACCGGTAATGAAGAGCTTGACGCAAAATTCGTCAAGGAAGCTACCGAAGCCGGATTTGTTAACCTTAAGGGTCACAGAACCGTTGGCGGAATGAGAGCATCCATCTACAATGCTATGCCTAAAGAGGGTGTTGAGAAGCTTGTAGAGTTCATGAAGAAATTTGAAGCTGAGAACGCTTAAGTTCCTGCTTGGTTGAAAGGAGTCTTTATGTTTAAGATCAATTGCCTTAATCCCATTTCACAGGTAGGCCTTGCAGGTCTCACCTCAGATTTCCAGATCACCGACAAAACCGACGATGCTGAAGGAATCCTTGTAAGAAGTGCATCCATGCATGAGATGGAACTTCCCGATTCTCTTCTTGCGGTAGCAAGAGCAGGCGCCGGCGTTAATAATATTCCTCTCGATAAGTGTGCTGAGAAGGGTATTGTAGTTTTCAATACTCCCGGAGCAAATGCAAACGGTGTTAAGGAGCTTGTTATCGCAGGTATGCTCCTTGCAGCCCGTGATATTGTTGGCGGTATCGAGTGGATCAAAGAGAATGCTTCCGATGCTGATATTGCAAAGACTGCCGAGAAGCAGAAGAAAAATTATGCAGGAACCGAGATCGCAGGTAAGAAACTCGGTGTCATCGGACTTGGTGCCATCGGTGTTAAGGTTGCTAATGCAGCCCATCACCTTGGAATGGAAGTATACGGATATGATCCTTACTTGTCCGTAAATGCCGCATGGAATCTTTCAAGAAGCGTTCATCACGTTGAGAAGGTAGAAGATATTTACAGAGAGTGTGATTATATCACCATTCATGTACCTCTTCTTGATTCAACCAAGGGAAGCATTAATCGTGAAGCTATCTCTCAGATGAAGGATGGCGTTGTCGTTATCAACTATGCAAGAGATCTTCTTGTATCAGAGACCGATATGCTTGAGGCGCTCAAGAACGGCAAGGTTGCAAGATACGTATCGGATTTCCCCAATCCCACCACCGCAGGCCAGCCCGGTGTTATCCTTACCCCTCATCTCGGAGCAAGTACCGAAGAATCTGAGGATAACTGTGCAAAGATGGCAGTTGAGGAGATCATGGATTACCTCAACAACGGAAACATCAGAAATTCCGTAAACTATCCCGCACTTGATATGGGTGTTTGCACCAAGAAGGGCAGAATTGCCGTATTCCACAAGAATCAGGCCAACATGATCACTCAGTTCACAGCTGTTATAGGTGCTGAGAAGATCAACATCTCCGACATGATGAATAAATCAAGAGGAGATTATGCGTATACCATGCTGGATCTTGATGATGCACCTACCGAGTCTCTTGTCGAGAAGCTCGCTGCTGCTGAAGGTGTATTCAGAGTAAGAGTTGTAAAGGGCTGAAAATAAGGCATAAAAATACGGGAGCGGTTATCCGCTCCCGTTTTATTTTTTCTTTATTCGTTTATTTTTCTTGCATCACCCATGCCGGGTATGTCTTTCAGGGATTCCTGGAGTTTGTTCTCCATTTCCGTAGCGGCTTCGCTGGCAAGATCCATATATTCAATAAATACATCACTTAGAGATTTGCCCTGTTCCTCACCGATGGTCTTCATAATGGGAGTGAGCATATCCAGCTGATATGAGATGGGGGTCTTCTGAGGATCGATGTCCGGCATGACCTCCTCCGCATATTCATTTATTCTTTTGAGCATTTCTCTTTGTTCTGAAGTCATAAAATAAAATCCCTCTTAAGAAAAATAGTTCCGTCAGTATTTATATCGTCTTGACATGGCAAATACTTTATAAGGGCTTTTGCCTTGTTTGAACACTCTAATAATGATAAAATATTTTTGTCCTTATAGATATTAAAAAATTCTAAACAATTCTGAAAGGGTACAAAAAATGGCAGATGTCAGACCTTTTAACGCCTACAGACCGAAAAAAGGAATGGAGAGCGTTATTGCTGCACTTCCCTATGATGTCTACAACCGCAGCGAAAGCTGTGAGATCGTAAAGCAGAATCCCGAATCATTTCTTGCAATTGACAGAGCCGAAACACAGTTTGACGATGACGTGGATACTTATGATGAAAGAGTATACCGCAAGGCTGCCGATATGATCAGGGAGCGCATTGATGACGGACGTTTTGTACAGGATGAAGGAGATCCCGGTTATTATCTGTATGAACTTACCATGGACGGACGTTCCCAGACCGGTATAGTTGCCTGTGCCTCCATCGATGATTATCTTAATAATGTTATCAAGAAACATGAGAACACCCGTGCCGATAAGGAAGAGGACCGTATCCGCCATGTGGATACCACCGGTTTCCAGACAGGCCCTATTTTCCTTGCATACAGAAATAACGATACTTTAAGAGCAATCGTTTCTTCTGTAAAAGAAGAAGAACCTGATTGTGACTTTACTTCCGATGACGGTATCAGACACAGAGTTTTCTCCGTAAAGGATCAGGATAAAGTATCTGCCATAAGAAAAGCATTCGGAGATACTGATGCTCTCTATATCGCTGACGGTCATCACAGATGTGCCAGCGCTGTAAAGGTCGGATTAAAGAGAAGAGAGGAAAATCCCGGATACACAGGGGATGAAGAGTTCAATTATTTTCTGAGCGTTATCTTCCCCGATGATGAGCTTAAGATCATGGATTACAACAGAGTTGTAAAGGATCTTAACGGACTTAGCGAAGTGCAGTTCTTTAATGAAGTCATAGACAGATTTGAAGTATGTGATGCCAAGAGGCTTTATTCTCCCGAAGATAAGGGACTTTTCGGAATGTATTTTTCCGGAAAATGGTATAAATTAAGAGCTCATCATGACCTTAAATCCGATGATCCCGTTAAAGGACTCGATGTATCTGTTCTTCAGGACGGTCTTCTGGGCCCCGTGCTTGGTATCGGTGATCCCAGGACCGATAAGAGGATTGATTTTGTGGGTGGTATCAGAGGACTTAAAGAACTTGAAAAAAGATGTTCTGAGGATATGATCGTTGCATTTTCCATGCATCCCACATCAATTGAAGAACTTTTCAATGTGGCTGATGCGGGATTGCTTATGCCTCCCAAGTCAACCTGGTTTGAACCCAAGTTAAGAAGCGGACTTTTCCTTCACAAAATATAATGGAACGCTGGGACGGTTCCTTCGTTCCATTACCTGATTCCAAATAATCTTTCAGGAGTATTTTCTTATGAACAAGAGACTTTATAAACTGATGGACTGGGCTTTCATTGAAGAAGTGATCTATTCCGAGTGTTCTCATCCTCAGGATCTTCTGGGACCTCATGCAAAAGGTCAGACTACACTTCTTCAGGCATATTTTCCCGGAGCTGATTCTGTTGTAGTCAGATGGAAAGACAGGGGAGAACCCGGAAAACCTGTTGAGACCAAAATGGAAGTGGCGGATGATGACGGTTTTTTTGCACAGCTTCTTCCCACCAAAGATCCCGGTGCTTACAGCTATGTGGTCACTTATGAAGAGAGACTTGAGGACGGAAAGACTCTGAAAAAGAAGGTCTTAAGGTGCGGTGATGCATACAGACACAGGGAGATTATTAAAGAATCCGATCTTTCAAAGTTTACCGATGGCATCCTCGATAATGCAGATGATGTACTCGGTGCGCATTTTATGACTCTTGATTCCGAAGAGGGAACCCTTTTTGCGGTATATGCTCCTTCAGCCATGAGAGTCAGTGTCATCGGAGACTTTAATTCATGGGACGGACGTATGCACCAGATGTGCAAAAGAGAAGGATCCGGAGTTTATGAGCTTTTTGTTCCCGGTGTTAAGGCAGGAGAAAAGTATCAGTATGAGATTAAGTTCAAGAACTATGAGATTCACAGATCAGCCGATCCCTTTGCCCATGAGGTGTCCGATGAAAATGAATTTATCTCCGTTGTAAGTGAACCGGTTAAGGCTGCAAAGACCACAGGCTCCAAAAAGAAGGATACTTCGGATCTTCCGCTGAGCATATATAAAGCTGATGCTTTTGCTTATATTTCCGAAGGCGTTTCCGCATTTACTTCCATGGGAGATAAGCTTGTTCCCGTATGCAAAGAATGCGGATACACCCACGTAAATATCGGAAATATCCTTTCAACTTCAAGACATTCCGTGGACAAGACAGTTTCATATTTCGCTATTGATAAAAGACTCGGCAGTGCTGTGGAGTTTGCAGGACTTGTTGAAAAACTTCACACAGCCGGTATCGGAGTGATCCTTGACTGGATTCCTTCGTTTTTTGCACCCGATGAAGGCGGACTTGTCAGATTTGACGGAACAGGACTTTATGAGCATATAGATCCCAGACAGGGATATGCGGATGATATCGGTGCGGGACTGTTTAATTATTCAAGTAAAGCGGTCAGCAACTTCCTGATGTCTTCCGGTTTCGGCCTTGTAAAGAGATTTGGCGTGGACGGTATAAGGATCATAGGCATTGCCAGAATGCTTTACCTTGATTACAGCAAGAGTGACTGGGTTCCCAATATCTACGGTGGAAATGAGAACCTGGATGCCATTGCTTTCCTTAAGAATTTTAATACCGCCATCAAAAAGAAATACCCTGATATCTGTCTTGTTGCCGAGGATTCCTCGCTTCATCCCGGAATCACCGATGATATTTCCGATAATGGTCTGGGATTTGATTACAAATGGAATGAAGCATTCTTTGATGATTTCAGGGGCTTCATAAGTCAGGATCCTTTATTCAGGGGACAGAATCTTCATTCTCTTGCGGATTCTTACGTTTATGCATTTGTCGAAGATTACATTCTTCCCTTTGCCGTATGTGACAGCCATTTATCAGGTGATGATTTCAAGGCTTCACTTCCCGGGGATGATGATATGAAGGAAGCTCAGCTAAGGCTTTCCCTCGGCTATATGTATTCATATCCGGGCAAGAAACTCATCGGTTGTGATATCACGGATAAAAACGCAAAATTGCTCGCTGATCTCAATGACCTCTATAAAAAAGAGCCCGCTCTTTATAAGAATGAATCCGATCCCGGATGCTTTGAATGGCTCAGCAATATGAACGCCGATCAGGCCTGCATTTCCTTTGTCAGAAAGACGGACGATCCCGAAGATATGCTTGTATTTGTGGTCAATTTCTCCGGAATCGAGCAGAATTTCCAGACCGGTGTTCCTTATGAGGGAAAATATAAGGAGATATTTACTACTGACGACAAGGCTTACGGCGGAACTTCATCTGTATCCAGGACCGTAAGAAAAGCTACTGATAAGCGCCTTGACGGCAGAACCCAGTCCATCGCAGTGAAGATCCGTCCCCAGAGCATGATCATCATGAAGTTCATTCCTTATACCGAGGCAGAACTCGAGAAGGTGATCGAGCAGAGGATCAGGAATTATACTCCCATTAAAAAGAGTAAGTAAGCAGACTATTATTCCTTGATTTTTAGACCTTTAATCTTTATAATCAATTAAGTTGTGGAACGTGGGGACGGTTCTTTCGTTCCTGTGGATTGCCGGAACGAAAGAACCGTCCCCGCGTTCCGCTTATCGCCGGAATGGCTCAGTTGGTAGAGCGAGGCATTCGTAATGCCTAGGTCAGGGGTTCGAGTCCCCTTTCCGGCTTAGGACCGAAGAAATGGTTTCTTCGGTCTTTTTTTGCTTAAAAAACATGGTTGACAATGCCACTGTAAGTAGTAGAAAATAGATAGGATAAACTTTAGAGAAAGGGTGATCCCAATGGCACAATTATGGGGCGGAAGGTTTACCAAACCTACCGATGAAAAAGTATACGCTTTTAATGCCTCCATCGGCTTTGATAAGAAGATGATCCGTCAGGATATCTGCGGAAGCATTGCACATGCCAGAATGCTTGGAAATCAGGGGGTTATACCTGCTGAGGATGCAGCACTTATCGAAAAGGGCCTTAAGGAGATATATGAAGAGGTATGCTCCGGCAAGCTTGAGATAAGCCATAGTTATGAAGATATCCATTCTTTTTGTGAGTCTGTTCTCACTGACCGTATAGGTGATGCCGGCAAGAGACTTCATACCGGAAGAAGCCGTAACGACCAGGTTGCTCTTGATATGAGGATGTACACAAGGGGAGAGGTATGCGTTATCGATTCGCTGCTTAAGGAACTTCTTGATGCCATTCTTGTTATCATGAAAGATTATACAGATACTTTCATGCCGGGATTTACCCATCTTCAGAAAGCCCAGCCTGTTACTCTCGCTCATCACATGGGTGCATATTTTGAAATGTTTAAAAGAGACAGATCCAGGCTTTACGATATATATAAGAGAATGAATGAATGCCCTCTGGGAGCCGGTGCCCTTGCGGGTACCACATATCCTCTGGACAGGGAATTTACAGCTTCGGAACTTGGATTTGACAGGCCTACCGCAAATTCAATGGATTCCGTTTCGGACAGGGATTATCTTATCGAATTCCTTGATGCACTTTCGATTATAATGATGCATCTTTCCAGATCCTGTGAGGAGATCATCACCTGGAATACCAATGAATACAGATTTGTTGAGATAGATGATGCTTATTCTACCGGATCCAGCATCATGCCTCAGAAAAAGAATCCCGATATTGCGGAGCTAGTCAGAGGCAAGACCGGAAGGGTTTATGCTTCACTTATTGGACTTCTTACAGTTATGAAGGGACTTCCCCTTGCATATAATAAGGATATGCAGGAAGACAAGGAAGGTGCATTTGACGCTTTTGAAACTGTGGGAAGCTGCATCGACCTTTATACCGGAATGATCCGTAGCATGAAGTTCAATAAGGATGTTATGGAAAAGAGTGCTGCCGGCGGCTTTACCAATGCAACCGATGCAGCCGATTATCTGGTTGTTAAAGGAGTTCCTTTCAGGGATGCTCATTCCATCGTAGGCCGTATGGTGCTTGAATGCATTGATAAAGGCATCACCATTGATGAGATGAAGCTTGAAGATCTTAAGGCTTTGTCAGATGTGATCGATGAAGATTTCTACGAGGCTGTAAGCATCAGAACCTGTGTGGAAAAGAGATCCACTAAGGGTGCTCCCGGTCCTGAAGCCATGAATGAAGAGATCGCGCTTTGTGAAAAATATTTATCTGATACAAAGGTTTTAACCGATCCTTTGGAAAAGATTCTTGCATAAAAAGTTATAAAGCTCGGAAAGAGGAGGATATATTATGAGCGATAAACTTAGAGTTGGTATTCTTGGCGGAACCGGAATGGTTGGTCAGAGATTTATTTCTCTGCTTGAGAATCATCCCTGGTTTGAAGTCTGTGTCATTGCAGCATCACCCCGTTCTGCAGGCAAGACTTACGAAGAGGCTATCGGAGACAGATGGAAGATGACCACTCCCATGCCCGAAGCTGTTAAGAAGATCGTGGTTAAGGATGTATCAAATGTTGACGAAGTTGTTAAGGATGTTGATTTTGTCTTCAGCGCAGTTGATATGACCAAGGACGAGATCAAGGCTATCGAGGAAAAGTATGCCAAGACCGAGACTCCCGTTGTATCCAATAACAGTGCACATCGCTGGACTCCCGATGTTCCCATGATCGTACCCGAGATCAATGCTTCTCACATTGATGTTATCGAGTCCCAGAGAAAGAGACTCGGAACCACCAGAGGTTTTATCGCAGTTAAGCCTAACTGCTCAATTCAGTCTTATGCTCCCGTGCTTACCGCATGGAAGGATTTTGAGCCTACCCAGGTTGTTGTATCAACCTATCAGGCTATTTCCGGTGCAGGCAAGACCTTTAAGGACTGGCCTGAGATGGAAGGAAATGTAATTCCCTACATCGGTGGAGAGGAAGAAAAGAGTGAGAAGGAGCCTTTAAGACTCTGGGGTAAGGTTGAGAATGGTGTCATTGTTCCAGCAGAAGCTCCCCTTATTACCTCACAGTGCATAAGAGTCCCCGTTCTTAACGGACATACCGCATCTGTTTTTGTAAACCTTGGAAAGAAAGCGACCAAGGAAGAGCTTATCGAGAAGATGGTCAATTTCTCCGGCGAGCCTCAGAAGCTTGGACTTCCCAGTGCTCCTAAGCAGTTTATCCAGTATCTTGAAGAGGATAACAGACCTCAGGTAAATCTGGATGTTGATTTTGAAAGAGGTATGGGTATCAGTATTGGAAGACTCAGAGAAGATACCCTCTTTGACTGGAAGTTTGTCGGTCTTTCACACAACACCGTAAGAGGTGCCGCAGGCGGTGCGGTTCTTTGTGCAGAGCTTCTTAAAGCAAAGGGATATATTTCCGCCAAATAAAGAACGATGATCTTTCGAGGGGAACATGGAAGAAAAGAGTTTTCAACTGGATCTTCTGAAAGCTAAATACGACAAATTATCCAAGAACGAGCACATTTACAGGATCATCTGTGAATCCTCGGATTACGGATATATCTATCAGAGCCTGGGCACGGATGAACTTCTGTGCCTTGGTTCTTTTGAGATAATGTTTGGAAGATCTGTGGGAAAAGTAAGGGATATTGATGATTTCCTGGAATGTTTTTCCGCAGATGACCGTACGCTGGTTCGGGATACCATAACTGCTGAAAATGCAGGCAAAGAATTTGCTTCCTGTGAATGCCGTTCCAATAATGAACGTACCTGGTACAGAATCTATACACGTATCGAGGAAAACCGGGAAGAGGATATAATCTATCGCGACAAGATAGTTACTTTTATAGATATCACCAAGGAAAAAGCCAGAAATTCAGATCTTCTGTATATGGCATATTACGATACCATGACAGGTATCTATAACAGAAATTATTTTGTATCCCTTCTTACGGAATATATTTCAAGAGCTGAAAAGGAAAAGTGCAGAGTATCACTTCTTATGATCGATATTGATGATTTTAAGAAGATCAATGATGTTCAGGGTATTATTGTCGGAGACGAACTTCTTCAGCAGATAGGCTTTTTCCTTAAAGGCCTTATGGTAAAGGACAGACTTATCTGTTCCCATATCAATAATGATATTTTCTGTGTTGCGATATATGATCCCGTTGGACAGTATTCTGTTGAAACTTTCCATGCCGAACTGAAAAAAAGATTCTCGGAAAGCTTTACCATGAGCACGGGGCAGGAGATAAGTATAACCGCCAGTATCGGTGTTGCGGAATTTCCCGAAGCCGGTGCTTCCGCACTTGATCTTATAAACTGTGCCGATATCGTGGTCTATAACTGTAAGAAGATGGGTAAGAATATCTTACAGTATTTTGAAGCACCGATCCTTGATGATTTCCTGAAGAATGTAGATATTGAAAATAAGCTCAAGGAAGCTGCTTTTTCCAATAACTTTGAGATGTACTTCCAGCCCCAGTATTATTCGAAAACAAGAAAGCTCAGGGGCGTTGAGGCGCTTATCAGGTGGAGGGATGATTCCGGCAAGATGATACCGCCTTCTGTATTCATTCCCATAGCGGAAAAGAACGGGCTCATCGATCATATAGGACGTTTTGTGGTTCAGGAATCCCTTTGCCGGTATAAAAGGTGGTGCGATCTTTATGAGAGCCATTTTAAGCTTTCCATAAACATCTCAGCGCTTCAGTACAAAAAGGATGACTTTGTTGATTCCGTAATGGGACTTATTGAAGAGACAGGTGTTGATCCTGCTTATGTGGAACTTGAGATCACTGAGAGTATTCTTATCGATGATTTTGAATCAGTTACCACAAAACTTTCAAGACTCAGGAATTTCGGAATAAGTATTTCTCTTGATGATTTCGGTACGGGCTATTCTTCACTGTCTTACCTGAAGAAATTCCCCATCGATACATTGAAGGTTGATAAGAGTTTTATTGATACCGTTCTTGATGATGCATCCACAAGGATTATTACCGAATCCATACTGAATATGTCCCATGCAATGGGTTTTGAGACCGTTGCAGAGGGTGTAGAGAACGAAAGACAGTTTAATTATCTGACCGGAGCAGGCTGTGATGTCATTCAGGGATTCTATCTCGGAAAGCCCCTGCCCGCAGAGAAGATCGATGAACTGTTGTCTTATATACATTAAAGGTTAAGTTTTGTCCAAAAATCTCTTTATCGCAGAAAAACCCAGTGTTGCAGCCCAGTTTTCCCAGGCGCTTCACGAAAACATGAAAAGAGGGGACGGATTTTTCGAAAGCGATTCTTATGTTGTTACCTGGTGTGTAGGTCATCTGGTAAGCATGAGTTATCCCGAAGAATATGATCCTGCTCTTAAGATGTGGAGATATGATACTATCCCCTTTATTCCCGATACTTTCAAGTATCAGGTTATTGCGGATGTAAAAAAGCAGTTTGAGATCGTCAAGAGGCTTTTAAACAGGGACGATGTTGACTGCATTTATATATGCACCGACTCGGGACGAGAGGGAGAATATATCTACAGACTTGTGGATATGATGGCGGAAGTTCCCGATACCAAACAGCGAAAAAGAGTCTGGATCGATTCCCAGACCGAAGAAGAGATCGCAAGGGGAATAAGGGAAGCAAAGGACTGGAAGGAATATGACGATCTTTCCGATGCAGCATATTTAAGAGCCCAGGAAGATTATCTTATGGGTATCAATTTTACCAGAGCTCTTACCTTGAAGTACGGGAAAAAATGTGCATCCCTTCTTGGCCTTGAAAGACTTACGGTTACTGTTGGACGAGTCATGACCTGTGTTCTCGGAATTGTTGTCAGAAGAGAACAGGAGATCAGAAATTTTACAAAGACTCCTTTTTACAAGGTTATTATGAATTCCGATATAAAGGGTGCTCAGGCAGATCTGTTGTGGAAAGTTTGCGACAGTTCAGCATTTGCCGGTTCGCCTTATCTGTATAAGGATAACGGCTTCAAGGAAAAAGCATATGCCGAGAAGCTGATAGCTGATCTTGAGAAAGACGGTAATAAGGAAGCTGTCATCACCGATATATCTAAAAAGACAGAGAAGAAGAACCCGCCTCTTTTATTCAATCTGGCGGAGCTTCAGAATGTCTGTTCCAAACTGTTTAAGATAAGCCCTGCTGATACACTGAACATCGCTCAGGAATTATATGAGAAAAAACTCACCACATATCCCAGAACCGATGCCAGAGTTCTTTCCACTGCCGTATGTAAAGAGATTGGAAAAAATATCGGTGGATTAAAAAGTTATCCTCTTTTGTCGTCGGTTGCTTCCGAAGTACTTGCAGGTGAAGCATGGAAAACCATCGCAAAGACCAAATACTGCAATGATAAAGCCATTACGGACCACTATGCCATCATTCCCACAGGTCAGGGACTGGGTAATCTGAGTTCTTTGAGCAAACAGTCTGCCGATGTATATGAACTGATCTGCAGAAGATTCCTTTCAATCTTTTATCCTCCCGCAGTATATAAGAAGACCCTTTTATCCGCCATGGAAGGAAACGAGCTTTTTACGGCTTCATACAAGGTTCCTGAGGATGAAGGCTATATGAAGGTCTTCAACTGTTCATTCCAGAAGAATGCTGAAAAGGATAATTCGACTGAAGAAAAAGATCCCGATAACCCGGATGCAAAGAATGATACCGGAGATGACGAAAATGAAGATCAGGCTGCTGACGAGACTCTGAAGAAAGCACTTGAAACCCTTAAAAAGGGAGACATCATCACGGTGATATCTCATACCATCAAAGAGGGAGAGACTGCCCCTCCCAAGAGATATACTTCCGGAAGCATTATCCTTACCATGGAAAATGCCGGACAGTTCATTGAAGACGAAGAGTTAAGAGCTCAGATCAAGGGAAGCGGTATAGGTACTTCTGCTACAAGAGCTGAGATCCTTACAAAACTTCAGACTATCCAGTATCTTAATCTTAATAAAAAAACACAGATCATTACACCGACCATGACGGGAGAAATGATCTACTATGTGGTGAATGGATCCATTCCCGCATTGCTTGATGCCAAGCTTACCGCCAGCTGGGAAAAAGGACTTACCGGAGTTGCGGATGGTTCCATTACCGCATCGGACTATAAAGATAAACTGGCTAAGTTTGTCACGTCAAAGACCAATGAGGTTAAGATGAGATATAATGCCGACGGACTTGATGCTGTTTACAACCTTATAAGTCCTTTTTATAAAAAATCAAAGACAGGAGAGAAGAAAAAGTGAGTGACAAAATAAAGATCACAGATCTTTACGATCTTGACCAGACCATCGCAAAAGATTATCTTGCGGGATTTGAATATCCCTGGGAAGCCCTTGCGGGAATAAAGGATTTTATAAAACAGCTTGGTGAAAAGCTTGATCCCGAAGTGTATGAAAAAAAGGGAGAAGATATCTGGGTGGCAAAGTCTGCCAAGGTAGCTCCCACAGCCTGCTTAAACGGCCCGCTTATCATCGATGAGGATGCGGAAGTCAGACACTGTGCATTTATAAGGGGGTCTGCCATTATCGGGAAAAACTCCGTCGTAGGTAATTCCACCGAATTAAAGAATGTTATCCTGTTCAATACCGTTCAGGTTCCTCATTACAATTATGTAGGTGACAGTATCCTGGGATATAAGTCCCATATGGGTGCAGGTTCCATTACATCAAATGTTAAGTCCGATAAAAAGCTTGTTATCGTTAAAGGCGAAAAGTCTTATGAGACAGGACTTAAAAAATTCGGTGCCATGCTTGGTGACCGCGTTGAAGTTGGATGCAATTCCGTTCTCAACCCCGGCTCCGTCATAGGCAGAGACTGTATCGTATATCCCACCAGCTGTTTCAGGGGAGTTATGCCCGAAATGTCCATATTTAAGAAAAACGGTGAGATCTGTTCCAGGAATCCGGAATAAAGCATTACAAATTTAATCAGTTTTTACGAATGTAAGGTTATCGGCGGGATGAATTTCCTTTCGATAACCTTATTATTTGTGGTTGACGATAAGAACTATTTAATGTAATATGCTTTAAAGGCTGGCACTTTAGCCAGTTAAACCGATAAAGCATTGCGCTTTATCCCCAGTTTGGAGGACTATTTATGAAAAAGAAGATCGTATCTATGTTACTTTGCGCAGTTCTTGCAATGACCCTTGCAGGATGCGGAGAAGCAGCTGCACAGGATACCTACAAGATCGGTGTTTGCCAGATCGTAGAGCATCCCGCACTTGATGCTGCTACCAACGGCTTCAAGGATGCCCTTGTTGAGAAGCTTGGCGACAAGGTTACCTTTGATGTTCAGAATGCTCAGGGTGAGCAGCCTACCGCAGCTACCATCTGCAACGGATTTGTATCCGGTGGCGTTGATCTTATTCTCGCAAATGCTACAACTCCTCTTCAGTGTGCTGCTGCAGCTACCACCGATATCCCCATCCTCGGTACTTCCGTAACCGATTATGCAACTGCTCTTGAAGTTCCTGTTGAGAACTGGACCGGTGCTTCAGGAAGAAATATTTCCGGAACTTCGGACCTTGCTCCCATTGATGAGCAGGAGAACATGATCCTTGAGCTCTTTCCTGATGTTAAGACTGTAGGACTTATGTACTGCTCAGCAGAAGCTAACTCCAAGTATCAGATCCAGCTCATTGAGGCTGAACTCGGTGCAGACGGAATTAATTACAAAGAGTATGCGGTTGCTGATTCCAATGAGATCCAGTCCGTATTCTCCACCGCAGTTTCCGAGTGTGAGGTTCTTTACATCCCCACCGACAACACTCTTGCTAACTCCACCGAGACCATCCGTAATATCGTTGTTCCCGCAGGAATTCCTGTTGTAGCAGGTGAAGAGGGAATCTGTTCCGGATGCGGAGTTGCAACTCTTTCCATCGATTACTATGATCTCGGATATGCTACCGGCCAGATGGCTGCAGAAATCCTTCTTAACGGTGCAGATATCTCCACCATGCAGATCCAGTATGCTCCCAATGTAACCAAGGAGTACAATGCGGACATTTGTTCACAGCTTGGAATCAGCGTTCCCGATGATTACGTTGCTATCCAGTAATAAAATGTAGACCGAAAGTCTGATTTTGTGTTATTATGTAGGCTGTGCATTTAAAATGCGCAGCCTATTTATTTCCTATCAGGGAGAGATGAAATATGATGCAGTATTTTTCATCGCTTGATCCTGCAACGCTTTTCAAAGCTTTTCCCGGTTCCATTGCTCAGGGAATGGTTTGGGGCGTTCTGGCTCTTGGCGTATATATCACATTTAGAATTCTTGATTTTGCAGACCTTACGGTTGACGGTTCCATTGCCTTTGGAGCAGCCGTCTGTGTAATGCTTATAAGAGCGGGTATTCATCCCATAGTTGCTTCCCTGGTTGCATTTATGGCCGGAATGCTGGCAGGTATCATTACCGGACTTCTTACTACACTTTTGGGAATACCCGGTATTTTGTCCAGTATACTGACACAGATCTCGCTGTATTCTATCAATCTGCATGTAATGGGACAGTCCAACAGACCTGTTTCCGTAGATAATTATCCTCTTGTTGTATCCCTCAGATATATTACGGGATCCCCTGCAACAGCAGGTATCTTTTTTGCGGGAATGATCCTTTTCCTTATCATTCTTATTGTCGTTCTGTATAACTTCTTCGGTACGGAAACCGGTGCTGCCATAAGAGCTACGGGATGTAATCCCAATATGGCAAGAGCACAGGGAATCAATACCGGATACATCAAGGTTCTGACTCTTGGTATCGCTAACGGACTTGTTGGACTTTCGGGAGCTTTGTATTCACAGTTTTCCGGTGCTGCGGATGTTAATATGGGACGTGGTGCCATAGTTATCGGTCTTGCTGCCGTTATAATCGGTGAAGTTATATTCGGTAAATTTGCTTCCAAGAAAAAGGCAGCGTTTGCCTGGACCATGGGAGCTGTTGTGTGTGGTTCCGTGATCTATTATATGGTTTATCAGCTGGTTCTCTGGCTTAAGTTCCCTTCAGAGGATATGAAGCTTCTTACCGCAGTTGTTGTCGGTGTATTCCTTGCCATTCCTTATCTTAAGGAAAAAAGATCCATTAAGAAAGGAGCTAAAGCATGAGTACCGAAAATAAAGCACTTGTTCTTAAGGATATTCATAAGGTTTTCAATAAAGGCACCGTAAATGAAAAGGTAGCTCTCGACGGACTTTCCATAGCGCTTGATCCCGGAGATTTTGTTACCATCATCGGAGGAAACGGAGCCGGTAAATCCACCATGCTAAATGCCATCGCAGGTGTATGGCCCGTTGATTCAGGACAGATCATCGTAAACGGGAATGATATAACGAATCTTCCCGAGCATAAGAGAGCGGTTTATCTCGGAAGAGTATTCCAGGATCCCATGACCGGTACCGCAACCACAATGGATATTGAAGAGAATATGGCTCTTGCATACAGAAGAGGAAGGAAGAGAACTCTCCGCAGGGGCATTACCCATGAGGAAAGGGAGCTTTTCAGAGAAAAACTCGCAACCCTTGATCTCGGACTCGAAGAGAGAATGACCACTAAAGTAGGGCTTTTGTCGGGCGGTCAGCGCCAGGCTGTAACCCTTCTTATGGCTTCACTTAAAAAGCCTGAGCTTTTGCTTCTTGATGAGCATACAGCGGCACTTGACCCCAAGACTGCAGCAAAGGTTCTTGAGATATCCGATCAGATAATCAACGAGTATCACCTGACTGCCATGATGGTCACCCATAATATGAAGGATGCCATCAACCACGGCAATCGTCTTATAATGATGAATGAAGGACGTATCATTTATGACGTCAGAGGTGAGGAGAAGAAGAACCTCCATGTAAAGGATCTGCTTGCCAAGTTTGAAGAGGTCAGCGGAACCGAATTTGATAATGACAGAATGATGCTTTCCTGATCATATATAAAAGGAGATAAAAAAATGGATTACAATAACAACGGTCAGAATAACAATAACGGATACACATCCCAGCCTCAGGGACAGTATTCATCCCAGCCTCAGGGACAGCCTTACAGCGCTCAGCCCGGTCCTGCACAGCCTCATTATTCATCACAGAATCAGTATTCCCAGCCCGGATATCAGGGACAGGGTGCTTATAATCCTCAGGCTCAGTATAACAGCCCTTACAATCAGCCCGCTCCAAACAATGGCCCCAATGCATGCCAGATCATTTCGCTTATAGCAGGTATTCTTTCCATCCTTTGCTGCTGTTTTGGAATAATTGGTATAATCCTTGGCATTGCGGGACTTGTTCTTGCAATTATCGGAAATAAGGATCACAAGCACGGTATAGGAACCGGCGGTCTTGTGTGCTCCATTATCGGTCTTATCCTCTCAATCTTGTCCATAGTGCTTCCGCTTTTGATCCCCGCTCTCGCAGCTTATGAAACCATGGGTATCAATGAGATCTTTGAAGCAAGATAAAGGCTCGGAAAGAAACAACAAAAAGCCATTCTCTCTAAGAGAATGGCTTTTTAGTGTTCCCGACGACCGGGGAATATTTTATCTGGGTCTCGTGGCTGCAGCCGTCTTTATTATAGTCTGGATCATATATATGGCGTTTTTTGACGGTATGATCTTTACACAATGTGCTTTTAGGAAAGCTACGGGATTCTATTGCCCGGGCTGCGGAGGCACAAGATCTGTTAAAGCCCTTCTGTCCGGACACTTTATAAAAGCTTTTCTTTTACATCCCTTTGTTCCTTACTGTATCATCATGTGGATCCTGTATGAAGGAAGTCATATTCTGGAGATACTTCATGTTCCGCATGTTAAGGGAATGAAATTCAGAACAGCATATGTCTGGGTGGGACTGGGGCTCCTTTTCACCAACTGGATAGTAAAGAACGTGTTGCTGGTAGTTATGAATATGTAAAAACGGGACCTTTTACGGTCCCGTTTATCATTTATTCACCTTCAGGAGTTAAAGTTCCTGTATCTGTTGTTACGTTGGCATCTTCAGATGTTTCGCCGTTTAAGAATGTCATTATGACTTTGATACGTTTAAAGGCGCTTTCGTATGCGGACTGAGCTTCGTCGAATTTTGACTGCAGAGTATCGGCGTCCAGAGTGTTATCGTTATAAACCTCGGAGTAGAGCGTTACTGCAGTAGTCATATAAGTACTTGCCTCATCAGCAAGATGTTCAAGATAGTCGTATTCTTCCGGAAAATCAACTCCCGCAAATTCCGCAAATGATATATTCAATGCGCTCAGGTTTTCATTTATTACGGTTATATGATCGGGAGATGAGGTGTCTATGGAATTTATCTGTGCATCAGCTTCACAGATCTTTGCATTAAATGCATCCACCGTTTCCCTGAATTTTTCAAGATCTTCCTTTTTGGCTGAAACCGCATCGCTGTTACCGCATCCGCATAATGTCAGAAGTATTGTCAGCAACAGCAGAAAAGTAAACTTTCGTTTCATTTTTTCTCCGTTAAGATATTGCATTTTATTTCGTACTTTCGTATAGTATCAATTACGTTAAAGAATGTCAAAAACCTTGATGTTAAGCGGTTTTAATGGTGCCGATACAGATTATGTAAATTTTCTTATTAAATCCTTGACATTAAGGAACTAAGTATATATAATTTGTTGATGTGTGTCGCAGATATACACACGATACTTACGATAATAATAATGGATAAGGAGGTGTTTCAAATGTCCATTTGCCCTAAGAATAAATCATCAAAAGGTCACAGAGACCAGAGAAGAGCTAACTGGAAGATGACTGCTCCCACTCTTGTAAAGTGCAGCAAATGCGGAGCTCTTATGGTTCCTCACAGAGTATGCAAGAACTGCGGTTCTTACAACAAGAAGCAGATCGTAGAGGCTGATTGATCTGCCCATTTATGTTTGCTTTCTCAATAGAGCATTGCTTATGCTATGCTCTATTTTTTGTTGTCATTTTTAAGTAACAAACATTATTGAAAACCCCGATTAATCAAGGAGTTTTTGGGATATTTTAAGTTGATTTTTATAATCCCTGCTAGTATATTTATCTTTGGTTATTTATGTAAGGAGAGTATATGGCAGAAAGAGTAAACATAGCAGTAGATGCCATGGGCGGAGACAATGCACCCGGGGAAATCGTTAAGGGTGCCATCGAAGCTCTGGAAAAAGCAGGAGATCTTAAGATCTTTCTTGTGGGCAAGGAAGATGCTGTCAGAGAAGAGCTGCTGAAGTATACCTATGATCCTGATCGCATCGAGGTTGTTCATGCTTCGGAAGTCATCGAAATGGCAGAACCTCCCGTTATGGCTGTCAGGACCAAAAAAGATTCGTCCCTTGTTAAGTGCATGTACCTTGTAAAAGAAGGTAAATGCGATGCTCTTGTTACTGCCGGAAGCACCGGCGCATTCCTTGTGGGGGGCCAGATAATAGTCGGCAGGATCAAGGGTGTGGAGAGACCTCCTCTTGCTCCTTTTATTCCCACTCTGGAAGGTAAATGTCTCCTTCTTGACTGTGGTGCCAATGTGGATGCAAGACCCAGCCAGCTGGTGCAGTTTGCAAAGATCGGTTCTGCTTACGCAAAAAAAGCGTGCGGTATAGATAATCCCAGAGTAGGTATCGTAAACATCGGTGCCGAGGAAGAAAAAGGAAATGCTCTTGTTAAGGAGACATTCCCCATGCTTAAAGCTACTCCCGAGATCAATTTTATCGGAAGTGTTGAAGCAAGAGATATACCCAAGGGCGTTGCGGATGTAGTTGTCTGCGAAGCATTTGTGGGTAACGTTATACTTAAGATGTACGAAGGCGTGGGCGGTGCACTTCTTAAATCCATGAAGAAGGCATTCATGTCGACCACCAGAAGTAAGATTGGGGCACTGCTTGCCAAAAAGGCACTTAAGGAAACTCTTAAAGTATATGATACCGATCAGTACGGCGGAGCTCCATTGCTTGGATGTAACGGTCTTCTTGTAAAGACCCACGGATCCAGCAAATCCATCGCAATTTGTAATTCTATCCTGCAGTGCAAGACATTTGCAGATCAGAATGTAAATAAAGACATTAAGGAAATGTTCGCTATTTCTACAGATATTTAAGGAGGCTTTTTATGGAATTCGAAAAACTCAAAAAAATCATTGCCGAGGTTCTTAATGTAGATCCTGAGGAGATCACTCTTCAGTCTACTTTTATTGACGATCTTGGAGCAGATTCTCTTGATGTTTATCAGATCATAATGGGACTTGAGGATTCATTTGATATTAAGATTCCCGAGGAGAGCGCTGAGAAGATCACCACCGTTGGTGAGGCAGTTGAGATGATCAAAGCCGCTCTTTCCGGAAACGACTGATAAAAAAACAGACTGATAGTAAGTTTTGCCCTTGGAAATAAACGATATGCGAATTGCTGATCATGTATGGAACGATACATGATTGGGTTTTTTCGCATTTAAAGGGGTAAGGCAGTCTTGGGAGAGCATTATGGGAAGCGCCGATATCGGTGAATTGCAAAATCTCATAGGGTATTCATTTAAAAACGAAGAACTTATCTTAAGAGCCCTGACTCATTCATCCTTTTGCAATGAGCAGCTTATCGGAAATGCCGGTGATTATGAGAGGCTTGAGTTTTTGGGAGATGCTGTTCTTGAAGCTGTTAGTTCTGCTTTTCTTTTTGAAAGGTATCCCGGAAAAAAAGAGGGCGAGTTATCCAAGATAAGAGCATCCATGGTATGCGAACCTTCACTGGCATTCTGCGCCAGAGATCTTAAACTCGGTTCATTCATCAGACTCGGAAAAGGTGAAGAGCGTACCGGAGGCAGGGAGAGAGACAGTATCATTTCCGATGTCATGGAAGCCATAGTTGGTGCAATTTTCCTTGATGGAGGATTTGATAAGGCATCAGAGTTCATTCACAGATTTATACTTTCGGATCTTGAAAACAAACAGCTTTTCTTTGATTCGAAAAGTAATCTTCAGGAATATGTTGCAAAGAACCTGAAAAAGGAACTTGAATATGTGACTGAAGAATTAACGGGAGAGAATAACGAAAAGATCTTCCGATCTGTTGTTGTCATAGGCGGAGAAGAAGTGGCTGACGGTTCGGGAAGAAGTAAAAAAGCTTCTCAGCAGGAAGCCGCTTATAACGCTTTACTAAAGATCAGGAGTACAGATGTTTCTTAAAAGTATTGAAATTCAGGGATTTAAATCATTTGCGGTTAAGACCGTTCTTTCATTTCATGAAGGTGTTACGGGTATCGTAGGCCCCAACGGTTCGGGTAAGAGTAATATTGCCGATGCCGTAAGATGGGTTCTCGGTGAGCAGAGTGTTAAACAGCTCCGTGGCGGTTCCATGCAGGATGTAATTTTCTCAGGAACCCAGACCAGAAAGCCTTTAAGCTATGCCTATGTTGCCATAACCCTTGATAATTCCGATCATGCACTTAATATTTCATATGAAGAAGTAACCGTTGCCAGAAGACTTTACAGGTCAGGTGAGAGTGAGTATCTCTTAAATGGTTCCCCCTGCAGGCTCAAAGACGTAAATGAGCTCTTTTTTGATACCGGTATAGGTAAAGAGGGATATTCCATCATCGGACAGGGTCAGATCGACAGGATCCTTTCAGGTAAGCCCGAGGAAAGAAGAGAGCTTTTCGATGAGGCTGCCGGAATAGTTAAATTTAAATACAGAAAGAGTGCTGCTTTAAAGAAACTTGAAAACGAGCAGAACAATCTTGTCAGAGTCAGTGATATTCTGGCTGAACTTGAAAGACAGTTGGGACCTCTTGAGAGACAGTCCGGCAAAGCCAAGGAATGGGTTAAGTATAAAGAAGATCTTAAGACCATAGAAGTAAATTCATTCCTTCTTGAGAATGAGTCTCTCAAAAAGTCTGCCGATGATCTTCAGGCAAGACTTGATGTGGCTTCGGAAGATCTGGACGGAACCACAAAGGAATATAACAAGATCAAGGATGACTATAATAGCGTAAGCCTTGAGATGGAGGATCTTGAAGAGACTCTTGAGAAGGCAAGAGAGCTTGTTACCGGTGCAGATTCCAACAGACAGAAACTTGAAAGCTCCATCGAACTCTTGAAGGAGCAGATCAAGTCCAGCAAAGACAATATCACTCATTTTTCCGAGAGAAAAGAAGCACTTCTTTTGGAGATAGAGAAATATCAGGCAGAGAAGGATTCCATACTTGCAGATTCCGAATCCGAGGAAGAGCAGGCTCTTAAGGTTGAGACTGAAGAGGCTCAGAGAAGAGAAGCTCTTGAGAAGGCTCAGGATGAGATTCAGGAACTCAACACCCAGATTGAAGAACATGCTGCAGGTATTATGGATGAGCTGAAGAAACGTTCCGAGATCCAGGGACGTATAAGCCACTATACCGCTGTCATGCAGCAGATAGAGCTCAGAAAAGCAGAGCTTCAGAGTAAGCTCTTAAGAGCCCGTTCCGATGAGGAAGCCAGGGAAGATACCATTAAGCAGTATGAGGAAGCATTTGAGAAGGTAAGCGAAGAGATCGCTGTCATGAATAAGAATGCCTCCGATCTTGAGTTTAAAGTAACCGACTTAAGATCAAAGCTTTCTCAGCGTGATGAGGAACTCAGAAGCCTTCAGGAAGAGTACCACAAAGAAAATTCCAGATATCAGGCACTTCAGGATATTGCCGAAGCATATGAAGGTTACGGCAATTCCGTAAGGAAGATCATGGAACAGAAATCTTCCAACCCCGGAATCATCGGTGTTGTGGCGGATATCATCAAAGTTGATAATAAATATGAAACTGCGATTGAGCAGGCTCTCGGCGGAAATATACAGAACATCGTAACCAAAGATGAAGCAACAGCCAAGAAGATGATAAACTTCCTGAAAGAAGGAAAGCTCGGAAGAGCTACTTTCCTTCCTCTGGACAGTGTCAGAAAGCCCGAAGAACTCAAGGCCAAGGATGCTCTTAATGAAAAAGGAATGCTGGGCCTTGCCAGTGATCTGGTTGAAACCGACAAAGAGTATGAAGATATCATAAAGTTTCTTCTCGGAAGATTCATTGTCGCAGATAATATGGATAATGCCACAAAGGCTGCAAGGAAGTTTAATTATACTTTGAGAGTCGTTACTCTTGAGGGTGAACTCCTTATGCCCGGCGGATCCATCAGCGGTGGTGCTTTCAAGAATAACAGCAATTTCCTCGGAAAGAGCAGAGAGATCGGTGATCTTAAAAAGAAGGTCCAGAAGCTTTCCGCAGATATCGAAAAGGCTCAGAAAGATATCGAAGAGATCCGTGAGAACAGAAACACTTCAAGAGCTGAACTCGATAAATTAAAGCTTGATATCCAGAACAAAGTTATCGAGCAGAATACCGCAAGACTTTCACTTCAATCAGAGCGTGACAGATTCAACGAGGAAAGTGAGAATGCCGTAAACCTCAAACAGGAACAGGCAGATATCGAAAAAGAGATCGTTGATGCACAGAATGCCAGAGATGAGGCTGCAGAGATCCTTAAGGACAGTGAGAAGAATGAAAAGCGTCTCCGCGATGAAGAGCAGGATCTTAATGAGATACTCAAGGAGAAGCAGGCTGTCGAATCCGAAGCTGCTGCCCGTGTAAACGAGTGGGAAGTAGAAGTTCAGAAGATGAAGCAGGCCAAGGACTTCAAGCAGGCTAACCTTGACCGTGTTGAGGAATCATTGGCAGGTGCCGATTCCGAACTGGAGAATTTGAACAGATCCATCGAAAGTAATAACACTGCCATTACCGAGAAGGAAGAGCAGATCGAAGAGATCGGAAAGACCATAGAAGCTTCTTACGAGGAACAGGAGAAGTCTGCTGAACTTCTTAAGAATTCCCTCTCCAAGAAAGAAGAGCTTTCAAGCAAGCAGAAGGGATTCTTTGAAGTAGCTGAAAAGCTTCAGGAGAAGATGTCTTCACTTGATAAAGAGGTCAACCGCCTTACCACACAGAGAGATAAGGCTAAAGAGACCATGGAATTCCGCATTAATTACATGTGGGATGAGTATGAGATAACTCTTACACAGGCTGCGGAACTGAGAGATGAATCTCTTAATGATCTTACTGTATTGAAGCGCGATGCTGCCGAAGTCAGGGATAAGATCAAGAAACTCGGCGATGTAAACGTCGGAGCAATTGAGGAGTTCAAGGAAGTATCAGCCAGATACGATTCCATGAAGACCCAGTATGATGA
>JAEEGL016384153.1_pt1 | contig 23414 bp, 5 predicted proteins | sample 9134231 | NCBI WGS metagenome assembly JAEEGL01 (sample SAMN16246548, study PRJNA631951) | gut metagenome | biome: gut microbiome; feature: rumen; material: fiber-attached | host: Bos | place: Iran: Karaj | collected 2018-10
CCGCGGCTGTTGCTTCCTGCAAATACGCGTGCTATTGTGCCGCCTTTGACATTGAATGTAACATTGCCATTTACATCGGCATACTTTGACGGGTTGCTGGCATCCTTGTCACCGTGACCGCCTCCAAATGCATCACCAATTGTGCCGCCGTTCACGGTAATGTTGGTACCATTCACATCGGCAGCATTACCACCACCATAAAGGTTGCCTATCTCTGTGTTGCAGTCATTTACTACTATAACAGGTGTACCTGCCACGTCGGCAGCATCGCCACCGCCATAGACATCACCTAATACTTTGGCTGTATGGCTATTGTTGTTATCGCCGATGGTTACTGTCGGGTTACCGGTTACTTTACCTTTAGTACCGCGTTGTGCTCCATCCACCAATTCGCCGGCACCGCCACCATAAACGTTACCGCTCACGGTACCGTTCAGAATGTTAACGGCAGGACTACCTGTGTAGGTGGCCAGGTTGCCGCCTCCGAATACGTTGCCTAAATAGCTGGTAGTACAAGTGTTATCCCAGTTGACAGTGACAGCTATTGTACCGTTTATGTTTCCACTGGTGTTGTTGCCACCAAACAGGTTACCTATGCGGCCACCTGTCATAGTGAGATTTATATTTCCATTAATATTGGCCTGATTGGCACCTCCGTAGACGTAGTCAATCATATCGCCATCTTTCATACAGCCTATGCTAATGGCACCGGCGTTACTGTTGGCCATGTTGCCTCCTCCGTAGAGTTCGCCAACGTGGATGGGGCAGCGTTCGAATGCCGTTCCAGTCAGGGGGTTGGTGCCGCTCTCCGTCTGGGAATTGGCATTTACTGTGATTGTTCCGCCTATAGTACCCTGGCTGTTACTACCGCCAAATACCCTCCCTATGGTACCTCCATATATGTTGGTTACGGTGTTGCCCGTAACATTTGCAGCAGTAACAGTACCGTTACCACCACCAAATACATTACCAATAACATCGCCACCGTAAATGGTTACATTGGTAGATGCCACTGCTGCTGCATTACCACCGCCATATACATACTCTATGCTGTTATCACAGTTGTGCACTGTTACTGTGGGGTATCCGTTTCCGTAGGTGTAGTCGGCTGCATTACCGCCGCCATATACTGCATACAGTGCGTATTCATTCTCCGACGGAGCAGGATCAGTACCATAAATATCTACTGTTACGGAACGCTGCGGAGCACCGTTAACATTATTGGCACCATACACACCACCAGATCCGTTTGCTCCGTTTTCATCGGTCTTCTTTACTGAACCACCATAGACTTTAACCTGTACGGGGCCGTAGACGTTGGCGGCTGTGTTGTTGTCTCCCAAACCACCACCGTAGAGCGAGCCATTGATTGTTCCCTTGTTGAGGGTGACATATGTATGGTAGGTGTCGGCCGCTGTTGTTCCATTTACATAGCCCAGTGCTGAGCCTCCGTAGACATCGCCGTAGACAGTTACGCCAGACGTGGTCTGATTTGTGGTACCTAGGGTGATTTCTACATTCTGGCTAACTCGTGTTGCTGAACCGTAACCGCCGCCGTGGATGTTGGCAGTGGCAGATGAGGTGCCTACTTGACCACCATTAATGTTCATGGTAACAGATCCAGATATTGTGCCAGTTGCATTAGATCCACCATATACACCGCCTTCTACAAGGCCTCCAGTCATGGTGATGTTAACTGTACCACCTTGATTCTGACAAGCGCCACCAAAGACACCGCCAGTTATCGTGCCAGAATAAGTAGTTCCACTTACACCACCATTCTTTCCACCTACATGACCTCCAAGAATGTAGATATTTGAGGTGTTGGTAGTATAACCATATGAACCGCCTCCGTAGACTCCACGTTCTACATATGATTCATCGGCAACAACAACTGTAGTGCCTTCTGTTACCTGTCCGGAATTACTGCTTGCTCCGTAACCACAACCTGCACCAAAGACATTACCACCAACGGCACGATTAATGACAGATGTAGAGGAATTGCTATTCACGTTTGTTCTACCACCAATGTATATTTTTGAACTACCGTAAAGATAACCACCATCACTTTGTGTTCCATTTGCTCCACCTGCTATCCAACCCCTAACTTCTCCTCCCGTGAAAACGAATCTTCTGTTTCCTGTCGCCGATGCATAAGCGGCAGCTCCATAGACAGAACCGCGTATGGTACCTCCCTTGATGCGGATTTCTACGGCATCACCATCATTGACCACATAGTTATTACGATTGCTTCCATAAGAGTTCAAGCTGCCAGCCAGACTTGCTATCTCGCCGCCCTCCATGGTGAAACGACGTTTACCCATATAACGGGTGTTATCATTATTACCTGAATTACCAATATAAATAGATTCGTCTGCATTTGCATCAGTAACCGATTTACTTCTCTGAACTGTACCGCTTTTTATAATCCAATCGTAAGTTAGATTATTTCTATTTGAAGCACTAGAAAATACATGAACTGCATTACCTCCATAAACGGTGTTATTTGCCGCAACGCTTAATTTATCATTGTCGCCTTTAGCGCGGTCATAATCGCAACCAAAAATAGCCTTTGTTGAAACGGTGCTACTAAATGTTCTTGCAGTATTGTCTATCAGCGCAAATTGGTTGAAAGTACCGCTTTCAAGTCTTATTGTATAACTGACTGCTGAACTGGAGCCGTCATTCATTCCACTTACCAAATTTGTAGTTCCCTCGCATCCGCGCCCAACTATGAGGTCGTGACCAGCGGCAGTAAGTGTTTGAGCATTATTATTGTATTGTGCAAATGTGAGATTCTCAAACTTTGTGTCAGCATCACAGGTGAATCCATCTCGGATGGTTATGGTTCTTTTTGTACCAGAGCCAGATGCCGGATCAACAGTAGTATAAGTTACAGGGTATGATAGTGCTGCACCTCTAAGAGTCGTATTTGATGACAGGTAAACAAAATTGCGCTCATAAGAAACATTGTTGTTCAAACCTGTAGTTGTGTTGCTGGTTACTACATATGCGCGGGCCCACAAAGCTTCAAGAACCACCTCCATGCCGTACTCACCGGTTGGCTCAAAGTAGTAGGTTACGTCGGCATCCAGAACGTTGGCATCTGCCAGGTTGCCGCTACTGTAGGCTGTTTTTTCTGTGCCGCCTGTGGCTGCGGTGTAGATTTTGCCATTCTTGATGCTCGTGATGCGCCATTTGTAGAAGCCACGCCAACGTGTATCGCCGCTTTCATAGGTGGGTCGTACGCTGAACGGGTTTGGTATCATGGTATAGGCACAACGACCAGATGGGTTATCAGCTGTTTGTCCGTCAGTGCGTTCCAGAGTTTTAAGGTAAATGAATGTGCTTTGACCTTCGCCAGTTGCATTGCTGACTTTTACATTTTCAGCTTTTTTTGTCCAACTACTATTCGCTGGATTTGCATCATTTGATTCGCTGACATTGGTGGTTCCATTACCATTGTAGGTAATCTTGACGTCAGCAGGGTTCCAACTGCGAATGGGTGATCCGAGTTCTTTGTTATAGTAAGCCCAAGAGTGATCCTCGCGGTCGTCAATTATGACCTGACTTGTAGTAGTACCCTGACTTACAAAATCACCTGCAGCAACATCAGAATCATCGTAGCCGTCCTTGACTGCAATAGCCCTGATGGTCTGTGGATTGGTAAGTTGTACTGCCGAAGAGTAGGTTGTAGATTCAGCTGTGGGCGTTGTACCATCGGTGGTATAATGGATGGTTGTGCCTGCAGGAGAGCCTTCACCAAGAGCTATGGTTGCTGAACCGGTGTTGCTTATGGTGATAACCGGTGTAGGCAGTTTGATCTTGAAAGTCTCGGTTGTAACTGCCGAACTGTGCCCGTCGCGAATGGCTATGGCTTTGACCGTCGTGGGGCTGTTTGTCAGGTCAAACGGACCGGTATATTGTGTGCTGCTGGCTGTGGGTGTGCCGCCATTGGTAGTGTAGTAAATGGTAGCATTTGTGCTGGTGGTAGACATGCTTACCGTCTTGCCAGTGCAAGTTATGGTGGGGGCCACAATGGGACCGTAGGCTGTAATGGTAGCAGTGGCGGTAGTATTGGTTGCTCCAGTTGCTGATGCTGTCACAGTCAGAGTGGCTGTCAAATCCGATGGGCTTTGAGTGGAGTGAGTCACAGTGGTGCTTGTGCCCGTTGCGGGTGTACGTGTCAGATAACTGGCTGCAGCGCCCGACAGTGCCCAGTTTAAGGTAACGTCGGGGTGGGTTTCTGTAGAAGTGCTGAAACCATCAGTGCTTGAATAGAGCGTGCTGTTGTAGTAATAGTATGTGTTGCCGCCACCTGTAAGAGTGGTGTGTGCGGGGATATTGGCTGTAGTCGCTGTGGCAGATGCCGACGCGGTGAAAGCCTGATTGCCCTCATTGTAGTAGAGTGCTGCCGATGTCGGGCTTATTGTTGGGCCGGTGATGGTGGTTGTAGTATTGGTGTTTTGTGAAATAGCTGCGCGTGTCAAAGTGATTGTGGTAGTGTTATTGGTCGTAAAACCACTTTTGGTCACTGTCATACGTACAACAATATTTCCAGTAGGATTTCCTGTAATGGTAACCAATCCGTCACTGTTAACACTTGCATAAGTTCCACCAGTGGTAACCGCCCAAGTGACGGTGGCATCACTCCAATCATTGATTACTCCAGGACGTGTGGTTGAAGCCTCAGTGGTATTTGTCCAGTAGTATGTGTTGCTGCCTAATGTGACAGTGCTGCAGGCTGGGGCATAGGTTCCTGTAATAGATGGGGTCAGTTTTATTCCGTTGCTTACAATATCCGGATTTGCAGAAATAGACAGCGTAGGATTTTCGGCGTTTAAACTATTAACCTGATAAGCAATAACCCTATCATTTTCTCCCGTATTGTTACTAAGGTTAAAACTATTGTAGGGAAGATAATAGTCCTGATTCCATTGAATATATTGGCTTGCTGTCTGTGTTGTGTAAATTATATTACCATTTGATATTGCAAATGTATAAGTTGTAGATTTAGTTGTACTTAAAGAGGCTGTATAATTTACGGATCCCCAATTTCCATTATTTCTCGAAATAATCAAATATCTGCCATTATTTTTGGGTACACCGTTTTCCAAAGTCCAGACATAAGATTTGTTGAAAGTGGTGCTGTTTGACCATGTGGTACCATTGGCATAATAGATATTATTGGCGTTGTTGCGCATAAACACATACTGTGTCTGTGCCATAGCGGGAATAATGGAGCCAAGCAGCACACCCAGCATCATTACGCGGCGCAGAACGCAGCGAAGGCGGCCGGGGCGGGAGGTGGGGGTATGAGTTGAGCGGTCCGCATTAGCGGAGCGCAGGGGTGTGTTTAATGAATTCATAGCTGAATTGGTCAAATTGGAAATAGCCTTTATCATAAATATCATTGTTTTCTAGTGTAAGTACAATTTGCATTTTAAATTACAAATATAGATATAAATATCTATAAATGCAGTGTTTTGTGCCGAAAAACGCATCCTGGGGCCGTTTTTTCTGTGCGTGTTTGGACTTTTGACAGGCAATAATGGCACAGAAGGATCAGATCCCTGTGTCACTGTGTGCTTTGATTGTTTTTTTATCTTTCTTTGTTGATTTCGTCAAATATGTGTACGTTTGTGAAGTATTCAGGCAGAGGATTTTATTAAGGCATATTACAAGAATATTATTGATAAGTGGATGAATTTCTTTGTTTTGAAGAAAAGAGTCCGTTGCACATTGATAACAAAAAAGATTTGATATATAAATGGAGTCTACAGGACCATACATAGTTAATGCTGAGTATGCTGGTGATGTTCGTCTGAAGCTATTCTTCAGTGACGGAACGTCACAGACTGTAGATTTCCGTCCATTTATACTCTCTCACCCACATCCTCAATATAATCGCTATGTTGATCCCAAGAATTTCAAGAAATTTCGTATTGAACATGGTAATGTAGTGTGGGGTAAGAATTGGGATCTGGTTTTCCCTCTTGAGCAATTGTATCGCGGAACTTTAGTCTAAGACACAGAAGGATCAGATCCCTGTGTCGCAAAATAGTACAAAAGGGGACAGACCCCAATTGTACCATGATACAATTGGGGTCTGTCCCCTTTTGTACTTTTTTTAGCGTGTCACGGCAACCTTCTGGCGGTTGACAATGTAGATGCCGCGGCTGTTTACCGGAACGGTAACCTTGGTGCCGGGCTGCACGCTGATCTGCTTCAGGGTGCGGCCTGCAGTGGTGGTTATGGTCACGTTGGCCGGAACATCCATAGTGCTCTCAATCACAATGTTCATGTGCTCTGCGTAGATGTTCAGACCACGGCTTGTAACTGTCTCCTCAAGCTGGTCGTTATCGCCGGTGTAGCCAATGTAGAGCACGTCGGTGCTTGTACCCGAACGTCTCGGAGCCGGATTTGTCGGAGAGGCAGTCATGTATGTGCGGAACGGAACTGTTGTGCCCGATGCCTGCAGGTTGAATGACTTGCCGTCATCGGCTGTTCCGTCTGCCTTAAGCATGTATGCGTTATCTACAGCCTTTGCCTGATAGATGGGGTGGAAGGTGTAGCCATTCTGAGTGACTTCGCCATCAGTATACTCAGTATCTGTAACACCTATCACCTGACCATTTACAGAAGCAAAGGTTATAATCTGCTGGTTAAGCTTGGCCGGTTTCGGGTTGTCGGTGTGTTGTGCCTCAAACTGACCGCTCAAGTCAAACTCATAGTAACGGCTGCCCGGGAATCCAATCAGATACGGTGTTCCGGCGGCTGCCAGCGGGTAGCCAGTATAAGTGCGGTTACCATCATACTCAGTCAGATTGGCAGCAATGTAACTGTCACTGTTTACATCCCTATGGTTACTGCCGTTGTAGTAGTGATCCCACAGGAATGTGTTGCTTACAGCCTTGTCTACATTGCCTGCTGCCAATGACTGGAACATAGCCTTCTTGCTTTGGTTCTCACCGTTTTCAACAGACTTGAACTCACGCAGCCCGTACTCATGACCCTTTGTGCTGCCGCTGTAGAAGTGTGTTATCTCACCCTTCTGCTGAGTGGTAACAAGCTCGGTCTTGAACGGCAGGCTTACGGTCTCCCAGCCGCCTTCCATGCTCTCTACATAAACGCCAGGTTTACGCTGGTACCACATAAAGTCACTCTCACCAAACTTATAGCCGATAGGTGCATTGAAGTCCTCAAGGTCTACCAGGAACTGACGGCCGTTGGCCTGATAATCACTGCCAACCTTCTTGACCAGATGACCCTTGATGCTATTGTATTCTGCCTGAGTTATTGGGCTTACTGTTGCGTAAGTGCTGTTGGTCTTATTGAATGCAGGCTCCAGCAGAACACGATCCAATACTGTGTAAGAGCTACCGTCATTGGTGTAGTCTACATATACCAGCAGGTTCTTGGTCAGACCCTTTACATCAAATCCCTTCAGACCGGAGTAGTCAAGCAGAGGCTTAAAGAAGTTGGCCTGATTTGCACCATCGGTCCAAGTTGCATCATTATTACCGGTAAAGTCAATAGCTGTCATTCCGGCATATACATCAACATCATTACCCTGATAGGTATAGGTATCGGCAAACCTTGCAAAACTGTTAAAATATGCCTTACCCATCGTGCTTGATCCGTAGTATGCAGGTGCGCGGAATACGCGGTTACCTGTTGCGTTATTGTCGATGAATCCGCCTGACTTGTAAACAGCCTCAGGCTGTATATCATGTGCAGCGGCACCTGTCATATCATAAGTAAGCTTCTGTCCAAAGTAGATGTAGTCATCCGGATAGATGGGGTAGTGCTTGTTGTCCTTCTCGGCATACCTGATGTTGTTACCGGAAGGAATTGTTCCGCCAGCATATACAAACTGTCCATCCTTGTAATATCTCTCTACATAGAGTATGTTATCACTTGCATGGCCCTCAATAGGCTGTGACAGTGTATTGTTCTCACCTACGGTATAATAGTGGTAAACACGTCCCGTATTGTTGTTAAGGTGATCCTTATAACGTTTGTTAAGGTAGAATCCGTTAAGGTTGAATGCCACCTCGCCGTTCAGGAACGATCCCATTGGCTTGGATTCGGCACCAGTCTTGGTTCCGTAGTGGTTGCTTGCAGCCTCATCGTTGTAGTAGCCGTTCACTATAATACCGGTACCCATCATGGCGGTGTAGGTACTCAGGTCTGTTGTGGCATCATTTATAAGCCAGCAGTTCTGAGCATAACCGCCCTTGTCGGCTATACCTGATCCGGCTATGATGCCGCGGATACCCAGGTTGAACACGCTGTCGCACAGGTTACCGAATAGGGACTTGTCGATACCGCTTATGGTATAGCCGTTGCCGTGCAGCGTACCATTAAAGCATGCGGCATCAGTACCTATCGGGGTCCAGGTTGTGTATGCTTTAGGCTCAACATCATTGTTAAGTATGAAGTCCAGATTATCCAGACCACGCACATGGTCATTCAGTGCTGAATGCTTGGCATTAAGTTCTCCGCCACGATCGTAGTCTATATCATAATCATCAACCTGAATGGGCTGATTATTTGAGTCATATACTATATGGCCCTCCTCATCTAACAGGTCCTTCGTGCCATGTCCCCGCAGGCTCAGGTCAAACAGGTCATACAGAAGGTCAAGTTCACTCTTGCTATCGTCTGATTCTGTATTGCGGTTGTCAATGTAAATCTTACTGTTGGACTTGACTCCCGGATGGTCAATATGCATGTGGTTAGTTGTATCAGCCATCACGTCATCCAGGTCATGATAGTTGGCGATAGAGAACGGTACTGGGTTAGAGAATGTACGGCCCAGATATGTCTCTGCATAATAGGCCACATACCAGTTGTCCTGATACCAGTACATAGGTGTTACATAGTTGGCATACGGTACGCCGTTCTTATGGGTTAGGGCGTTGTTCTCATTCTCATAGAGTTCCCATCCGCCGCCAAGAACTTCGAATGCACCCTTCTGGACAGACGGCTTGGTAAGGCCGATGATTGTACCGGGCAGCATCTTGGCCGGAGCTATAAGTTCACCAATGATAGGCTCACCGCTCTCAAAATGTACGCGTATGTTAAGTATGTGACGCTCAGATACGCTTCTGTAAACCTCGCCGTCATCATCGGGCTCGGTGTAGTTGTAACGGTATATTATGGTAAATATTCTGTCACCGGTAAAGTCATATATGTCGCAGTCACGTGATACGTACAGAGCCGATTTCTCCTCGGGTATTCCGGCTATCACCTCAAAGTCTTTCTGATAGTTTACCAAGGCGTTGAAAGTTGACTGGTTTATCAGTGTATTCTTTCGTATCTCATTCGTTTCGCCGGGCTTGGTATAAGCTTCAGTGCACAGGTAGAATGATAATTCTCCGTTACTTCCATCGGATAATGTGGCTGATGAGACTGTATCGCCATTTGGCTTTTTGTATACGCAAGAGTAACTGTTATCGTTCTTTGTCAGTTCCAGAGTATTTATATTACCCTTCTGGGCATCAGACAGTTTGGCATAATCAGTTGCATCTATCTGCTCACCTTGGCAGAAAATACGTCCGGCACGGCCAAATTCTTCGGATACAATGTACAGCGTCAACTTGTTATTCTCAAAGTTGCTTACATTAGTGGTGATGCGTGAGTAATGACGTTTTTCGTTAGCCAGACTCTCAAATACGTCACGTGAATATATGGCTCCGCTATCGGGAGAAAGAGAGGTGCCTGTGCCATATCCAAGCAGAGTGACTCCGTTTGCACCTTTATACTTGGCCCGATAGTCTATCTTCTGGGTTTCGTGGTACAGGGTGCTGCCTGGCTTGTCATAATAGCTTATGTCACCGCGGTACATGGTATCCAGCATAATGTCAAGAGCGTCATAGTTAAACACAAAGTTTTCACGCTCATCGGGGTTGAGGTTGGCATACATCATCGCCTGATAGTTCTGGCCGGTACTGAACTCAGTGCCACCGTACGAACCACCCTCAGTAAAGTAGTATGCTCTCTGGAATCCTGTGAATGTCTTGTTGGTGCCATCACCCTCCGAAGGAATTATTGTCGGATACTGAGTGCTATAATCATTCAGCTCATTGAAAGAGTAGAGCTGGTCAGAACTAAGCAACAGCTTGTCGGTAAGCTTGATGGTCTCCAGCGCAATGAACGCCTTGGCAAAATAAGACTTCTGTGTTGCATCCTGTATGGAATCATATCTGGACTGTGGTATGGCACTGCGCTCAACCACGTGATATGTCTTAGTACCTACAGTGATATCACAGGTGGTCATAGCCATGTATGCAGGCTCCAGTGAGGCCTGATCGGAGAGACTTTCCCTTACTGCAGCGTTAAGTGCTTGATAACCGTCAAATACGGACTGTTCAACAAGATCTCCCGTCTTATACTCAGACTGGCCGAATATAAAGATTTGACCTTCGCTGCCTGTAAGCTTGAATGTGGGAGCCAGCTTGTAACCAGCGGGTTGGTGCTGGGCGTTGTAACGAGCTACTCCCATAGTGTCTGCACTACTTGAAATACTCGTATAGTGCTCATCCCAGATGCCGGGCTGGTCAAGTGATACGGCCAGCATATAGCCGTTATTATGATTCAGGGCATTGGTATGGCGGAATGCACGGCCCTTTTCAACCTCATCACCCTTATTGTTGTACCAGGTGCCGGTAAGATTCTTATATTCTGTAGTACTGAATACGGTACCCTTGGCATATTTGGGATTTGCGCCTTGTTCTACGCTGTCGGCACTTGTCCAAATGTCATTTACGCATACATAACTGTCGTATGTAAAGTATTTCTGGTCTTCGGTAGATAAGTTGTAGTAATCCCACCATGTTATGGGGTCATTGCTATAGTAGGTAATACCGTTCAGCATAACGCTTTCCTCACCCTCCGGGAACTTGGTAGCATCTGCATAGAGGTTGGTCTTTATGTCCTCTATCTTGATACGGCCGTTACCCTGTGCCAGGATGGTAAGCGGAATGCTTACGTTCTTTATGTAAGACTGGGCGGAGCCGGTGTAAGCCGATATCTCCTGATTGTAAACATAGAAGTCACCCTTAATAAACCAATAGTGGGCTTCGGATCCGCCTTCTTCATAGCTGTTTACCGTTGGGAAGCACTCATCTATGATAGTCTTGTCGGCTGATACAAAGTTACCGGAGCTCTGCATCCATGTGGTTGTGCTGTTATATGAGTAAGCTCTGTGTGTGATACCACCAGCATTTGCCGGGGCCAGAGTAAGGTGCTTAAGATTCTCATCCTTACTTTGTCCTCCGTGAATGTTCTTGGCATACACATAGCCGCCACCTTCACCGGTAGCCGCAGCAATAAGGTTAAGCTGTACAACGCCGGTTATAGGTCCGTAAATCTTTTCATCGCCAACGTAGTTACGATTAGGCTCCTGAAGCAGTTCCAGATATACACCCGATGCCAATGCCACCTCATTGTGACTTGCTCCGTTGTTGCGTGAACGTTTGCCCTCCAGACCATTCTTGTATGCATAATAAGTGTTTTCAGATACTTCCTTCAAAGAACGCCATTTGTCTTTCATGAACTCCACATCCGATGTGAGGGCACCCAGATAGTTAACTATATTGTAAATACCAAAGTAGTTTCCGTGGCTGTCACCGTTAACTTTACGCTCATGCAGTGCCACCTCACCTACACGGTTGATGGTGTAATTGGTGTAGTCAACCTCGGCCGGTACACGGTCACGGGCGCCCCTCATAACCATACGGCTACCAAAGACTCCGCAGTAGTCGGCGCGCTGTATGGTATTCATCATACGTCCGGCATAGATACTGCATACACCAGTCACCTCAAAGCAGGCTTGATCTTCGGGGGTCAGGCTATTATATTCGTCAGAAGTGATTTTATCATTTACGTTATAAGTTAAAACAGCCGTTTTACATCTGTATTCAAGCTGGAAATATGCACGCTCGCGGTCATTTAACTTAAGGTACAGTTCATAGGAGATTTCTGACATGAGTCCATAGTAGTCTGTTCCGTAGTTGGTAATGTTAAGCTCACGGTAACCATCCACGAAAGTAAGGTTACCATCACCGTACAGGCCTCCTATACCCTCCTGACCCAAAGTAATGAGATCCATGCAGTACAGGTCAATAATTGATGCGGTGGCATTTCCGAAAACAGTCTTTGCCTCGGCGTACAGAAGGTCTGAACCCTGGCTTACGTTACCGCCTGCAAATACAGCGTTGGATATTATAATACCAGATTTGGTGTCCATCTTGGTACTATCCATATTATTCTTGTTGGATATTGTGTTAAGGGCGCTGGTAGGAACATAATCAGCATGGTGGAATACTCCGTTTTCCAGATATGCGCCTTTATATGTATGTCCGGCTATTTCTATTTCCTGATTGTCCAGTACACGGCAGTATGGTGATACAACCACTTTGCAATCCTCAGTAAACTGCTTTTCATTACTTGCAGAAAGGTCCCAGGTGCCGTCTGTCTTAACTTTGTAGTAATAGTCGTCACCAGTGGTGATGTTGGTGTTGGGGTCGGTGGTCTTATTCCATTTCTTACCCACCTTGGTGTATACGTAACCTATGTTACCGCCGCCAAACACGTTACCCTCACCCTCAAGCAGGGTAGTAGGGGTTCCTATGATACCACCATATATTTTGGCTGCTGTCTGTCCAAACACATAACCGTCTGTATAACGTCTGGTTGCACTGTAAGCATAATCATTGGCTCTGGTTGCGCTATAACCCTTACCGCCTCCAAACACACTGCGATGTATGTTGCCGCCGTAAATCTCAACATTTGTCCAACCGGCCTTGGCAATGCCTTTAAGCTGGCGTATTGTGTTGGATTGGCCACTCTCTGCAGTCTGGCCGCGTCCTACGGCAGCAATCTCACCGCCGCCATATACGCTATTCCTTATGAAGCCGCCATATACCCTTACGTTGGTGTAGTCAGAGTAGCTGCCGTCATCATAACCGCCGCCAAACAGGTTACCATGCTCTATCAGATAATTGCGTCCAACGCCGTCATCTGCTGTCTCATCATCAACTTTCTCCTTATATTTCTCATTGATGACTGTGGCCGTATCATCCTTCGCGTCTTCAAAATAACGGTATCCTATATAACCGTTGTACACTGTCAGGTTTGTGGTACCTATTATACCACCGCGCTCGCCGCCGCCGTAAGCGTTCCACTCTACCGTGGGTATGCCCTTGTAGTAGTTGTAGTCCGAACCCATGTGGCGCAGACTGGCCTCGGATTCATCAATTCCAATCACAACATTGGTTACACCCAGTATGTCATTCTCCAGTATACTTGCCAGCAGAGTGTTGTTGCTCAGTGTATCGTTACTTACCGTGAATGGGAGATTGGTTGAACCGACATTGCCTTTCCAACCTCCACCGTATACACGTCTTACCTTACCGCCCTCAACAAAAGCATTGGCTGTCGGGGTGAATGACTTGGTCTTGTACAGGTCACAAACATCACCGCTTTCACCGGCTGCATACATATCATTCTTAATATAACCTCCATGCAGACCTATGTATGTTGCACCGCTTACATGTGAATCCTGGCCGCCTCCATATGCGTAACCGCTCATGTATGAATCTTTCCAAATGTACACATTTGTGTTGGTTACGGTGTCCAGCGGATTGGCGTGTACAAGCTGGTTCTCCAAAGCTGTCATGCCGGCATCTGTGTCATAATCACTACCCAGAACGTTATAGAGCTTGGCACTGGAATGCTCGGTGTCATACTGAGTCTTCCATGCTGCAAATGATTCTTTATTAAGCACGTTACCTTGTTTTCCGCCACCATAAACCTGATAAACTTCGGTATTGGCATTCAGGTTGACTACAGTATAGTAAGACCATGTGTTAGCTCCCAAGCCTCCTCCGTATATGGTTGCTGTATAAGGATCGGTTAGGCTGGCACGTGCCTTGGAGTTGATGTTGACTGTACTGAACAATGAACGGCGGCAGTTGTTGTTACCGCCAAATATGGATCCTGTAACTACGGCGTCACTACTGCTCCAGTTCACGTTGGTCTCTATGGCATCACATGGAGATGACATGAGTGATCCGTAACCGCCGCCAAACAGATTGCCAAGTATTGATGTAGAGCCGTGGGGAACATTTACCACGGTGCGGCGTGTAACACCCTCATTGAAACTGGCTCCATATGCGTTATTGATGGTTCCGCTTACCAAGTCAACTACAGCTGTAACTGATTCAAGGTTAGTCTTGGCCTCGTCGGCAGTAAGTCTCATACCCAATCCGCTGTATGCTCCAGATCCGAATATATCTGTCTGCTCAAAGTTGGTCTGGTTGGATGGTATGTCTACCAGCACGTAACTGCGGTCCTGCATCTGATCCTGATGATTAGCCTGCTCTGTTGTACCTGAGTAGCCCTGGCCCGCGCCAAATACCTTTTGTACAGTGTTGGCGGCCTTGTCCAACGGTCTTAGGTTGACAAACGAACCTACCAGATAAGGATCCGTATGTTCGTGGCTAAGAGCAGTGTAGTCATAAGAACCGCAGTTGCCACCGAATATGTAGTCTGTTATCTTACCCTGCTGATACTCTACGTAAGCCGATGCTTGGACTACATTAGGAGTAGTGGCACCATTTGGATTATACACCTTTGAAGTGGCATTGCTACTTACGCGACCGCTGAAATCATTGGTGCCGGTTATCTGTCCGCCAAAGTCATTACCGCCATAGACACTGCCCATAACGGTGGTCATGCCGGCTGTTGCGCCTTGTGGTACGCGAAGTCCGGCACCAAGGTAGGTCTGGGCATATCCGGTTATATTGGCATTGCAGGAGCCGCCGAATGATGCCAAAACTGTGCCTCCATCCAGGTTTACGGTTGTGCTGCCTATTACGGGACCCTCAAAACCGCCGCCGTATACACGGCCAATAAAGCTGTCCTCTCCGTATATGTTTACGGTTGTGTTACCCTGAACGGTTCCGCCGTAGCCGCCGCCGAATACCTTGAGGGCGGCACCGCTAGCATTGCCGCTGCCGTCAAATACGCTTACGGTGGTGTTTCCGTCTACCAGTGCATTCTCTCCATAACCGCCGCCAAATACGCTCAGCGGTGTGCTGAACAGTTTGGTAGCATCAGTGAGATATGTATCACGTGCTTCTGTGCTGGCAAAATAGGTGGAAGGTATGATATTCTCCTTAAGGTTGATCTTAACGTTACCAACCATCTTGCCGCTCTCAAAGCAACCACCGAATATGTTACCCTGGTTACCTGCGGTGGCGGTGGTCTGCGGGGTGGTGGTGAATACCACACCGTCTATGTTAAGGGTTATCTTGTCATTGGTATTGGAGCCGCCTATAAAACCGCCCTGATGGAGGTCGTTATAAGTGCCTGCTTCCACATAAGCGGTATTGCAACCACCCACAATCTTGTTGGTAATCACAATAGGCTTGGTAAAGTTGATGTTAAACATGTTGGCCGATGTCATACTGCCCACGTTACCGCCGCAATAGAAAGAGCCTACGTTGGCAAGACCCGGATCGGTCTTGTCGGTGGGGTATGAGTTGTCAAACTCCAGGGCAGGCTGTGATGAGACTGCGGTACCAAGCATGAATTTATCAAATGTACCATTGCCGTCCTTGAAGTTGAGCGTACTTATATCCTTGCCGTCATGACTGCCTGCAAATGTCTGCAGTGTCTCTTCAGACTTCATGTTTATACCGTTACTGCCCAGATAAATATTATCTACCGTCACGTAGGTTCCCAGACGCAGACGTATGTTGTCACTTACGGTTGTACTGTTACCGCCGCCATATACGGTCCTTACCGTGATAGGTTTGGTCTCTGTACCGGCCAGATGTATGTATGTCTTGCTGGTGTTGGGACGGAAAGCATTCAGAGCATCGATTGATGATGATGAGCCGGGGTTATAATAGAAATCACCGTATGTGGCATCATTCTGAAGAGCAGAGTTATCTGTGTAAACGTATGATCCGTTACCGCCGCCGTAAACCTCGCCGTTAATGGAATGCAGTATTTCCAGGGCCGAACCTCCGAATACGGTACCCGATATATCATTACCGCCGTAAACGTTGTTGATGGTCCCGTTTGTTATAAGCACTCTGGCCGACAGACCAGCCGGGAATGTATAGCTTACATTGTTTACGTTGAATTGCTTCTCTGCAATGTTGGAGCCTGTAGGAGCTACATCGGCAATACGGCAGCCTCCGTAAACATTGTTGGCCGTGATGTATTGGCTTGTGATAGCCAGTAGCAGACCCTCACTGTAGGTCATGTTACCGGCATCGCCGCCTGAATACAGAGAGTTGATATCACCCTTTATTAGTTTCCAGTCCGGCTGGATGGCCATATCTGCCTGCTTGTTGCCGCCAAACACCCGGTCAAACTGATAATGGGGATACACATAGTCTTCATCGGCCTGATCTTGATCATAAGCCAGCTTGTCAACATCCAGGTTGATACCTATGGCACGCAGACCGTCTTTGCTGAATTTGTACAGGTTCTTGTTGTTATCATCAACCTCTGTGGTGTTATTAAGGCAGATAACTGTCTTATTGGTAACAGTAGCCTTGTTTCCGCCGCCGTATACGTAACCGAATATACCTCCTTTGAGTTCCAGATAAACGTTACGGACCTCGGGCTTGCGGGTTATATCGTCGAATGTGTAATTATTTGCATTCCACGTATTGTTCTGGCTGTCCCACTGCTTTAACTGGCTCATGGTCCAGGCTCCATCGGTGCCGTCATAGGTGTAATCACCGTTACCGCCGCCAAACAGCTGTCCTACATAAACTGTGTGCTCGGCATCGTTGTTGTCATCAGGATTGTCAGTGCTGGGGGTTGAAACTACAAATGCGTTCCATGTACCGTTTACACCATTGGTGCCGGCGTCAGTGCAGACATTGGGTGCAGACAATCCTCTTATCCAACTCCAGTGGCTGCCTTCTTCGGGAATCGATATGTTTCCGGCTATATCGTTTCCGCCATAACCGGCTTTGATTATCAGGTCATTCTTAGCATCGGCGCCATCAATATGCAGCAGTGTGTAACCGTTGATGTCGGCCACTCGGGCACCGCCGTAAACGGTGCTCTGAATATCACCGCCCTTAAGCGTTACAGCGGTGGTTCCTATCAGGGCTGCCTCATTGCCGCCGCCGTATATGTTCTGAATTACCGTTCCGCCCTGCATGGTAACGTTGCTGCCGCCATACACCACGGCCGACTGACCATCGCCGGCGCCGAATATACCTCCGTGTATGGAGCCGTTCCACTGTGCATCACCCACAGTACCGCCTTTTACTGTTACAGATGTGGTACCGAATGTGCGGCCGTTCTGTCCGCCGCCGAAAACAGTACGGACCTGACCGCTGTTGATAACGATATTGGTGGTTGTACCGCTCAGGGCATCAGCCTTTAGCGTTACGGCCGATGTCTCGGCATCAGGATTGTCTGTCTTGGCAGTACCCACGGCACCCTGACGTCCGCCTCCGTAGACATCGCCTCCAATCACAATTCCGGTGGCGGTCTGTGCAACTGCAGCCTGGCTTATAATGAACAAAATACCTGTCAGGCACAGCCTGATAGGTTTCATCATAGTCTTTATGTCGTTATTTCGGGTCATATCTTGTATAGTCCTTATAGTCAATTTATCACAATCTCCAATCCTTCGGATACATCGGTGTCACTCAACACTATCAGGTAAGTGGGGTTGACCGTAATGTTTATCTGGTAGTTGTTACCGGCCACTCCTCCTGATGCCAATTTTCTTAATATATTGCTGTTTGTGGCAGTCTGATTCTCTCGTAACAGCACCGCCGGATCTGATTTGTCATAGACATCATACGTGACAGTGATACTCAGGTTGGGGTTGCCTCCCAGATAGGTTGCCGGCAGGAATGTAAGCCACCCGAATTCGTGGTAATCATCGGCCTGGAGCGTTACCGCTGTCTTTTCTTCATCATCAAAAGTTACTGTCGATGATGCTCCCCTTAAGATATCAAGCGTGCTTTGGGTCGCGTTGCTGACCTGAGTGTTTTCAGCGGTCTTAAGCTCGCCGTTCTTAAAGTTGTATCTGTGGGTTCCGGGCAGTGTGCCGCCGGCGGTTGTCGATACTGTAACTTGCTTTACCTTGATTGTGCGCAACTCATTGTATGTGGCATCAACCTTGAATCTCAGGGTAGCCTTGGCGTAGAGGTGTTTCAATGCCAGGAATACCTTGGTTGACTTGTTGTTGGCTGGGGTGATGACCTCACCTATGTAGTAATTGCCCTCTGTAAGTTCGGGATATTGGTCTGTTGCACCGGCTTCGATAAAAGCACCTGCCGATGCTGTACCTACCAGCGGGTCTGTATTGGATATTACGCTCAGACCGCTGAATGACAGGCTTGCAATATCCACATTGTTCTGAATACTGAAATTGAAGTTGATAATTGTTGCACCCGGCAGAGCAGTGTGGGTGTAAACGTAGTATGATTTGTCGGCCTCTGCCTTAAGGGTTGAACGCCAGCCTCCGGCAGCTGCTGTTGAGGGTGAGAAATAACCGGTTAATGTCTCATCGGTTCCGTTGGCTGCATAAGCATAGATGGTCTGCCTGTTGGCACCTGTGTTGTATGATGAGTAGCCTGTCAGGGCGCGGGTCTGGACTGTGGTCTCAATGTTACGTTCAACAACGGGGTAGAGTGTAACAAGATTCTTATCTAATTCATCTTGCTGGCAGGAGACCAGAACCACTGCGGCAAGCAGAAGGCTTACGCAGTTTACACAGATCAGATTAGTATGTAGCAGTCCTTTAATTCTCATCGCTCTATTTTTGCAAAAATAATAAATTAAAATTTATTATCCTAATTTTTGCGTCACCAATTGTACACCTCATGGTTGACGTTGCTGTCCACCCAGTCCTTGACATAGACCATCTCAACATCAATTCCGCCACCCGATGAGTCAAACTTGAGTGTAAGGATATATTGATGTCCTGATGCCATAGCGTAAGCATCGGCGGTGCCTATGTTGATGCCCGATACCTCTATCGGGGTAGGTTCGGCATCATCGCCTATGGCAAAACTCACGTTAAGCTTAAGACCGTTCCATCCGCCGGTGGGTACAACCAGCCATGTGCAGATGGCCTCATGCAGGCAGTGGGGGGTGTTCGCCGGGGTGTCCTGATCATAGAACGCAGTCTCCTGCAATGTATGAGGTGTTGCAGGTGTAGTAGCATTTGCATTGAACAACACCTGGCTGGTGCCTCCTTTGGTGGGGGTGGTAAACGCAGCTGCCGCGTTGTTTCCGCCATAAGGCTTGGTGTAGTTGACCAAACCGGCTGTGCTGAGCAGGTTATTGCCCTCACGGCCAAGCGTGATGTTATGCACGGATATGTGATTCTCCTTAACACCCACATAGTAAGCCTTTATAGTAAGCTTGGACAGTATGTGGCTGAATGTAAAGGGCACTATGCCATTGCTGTAGTAGGTAACACCTGCCTCGGTGCCCTTGTACTTGCCCTTTGATGTGGCAACCAGGTAATCCCTGGTATCATCGCTTATGGAATCCTGCCAGTTGGGTATGTTGTGCAGCGTCAGCAGCATGCCTGCGGTGGTGTTCTGCCCAATTACATTGGCGTTCTCCACCCACGGCGCCGATGCGTTGTTCTGGTCGGCGGCCGACTGCTGGTGTGGCCAGTAAGCCACAAACTGGTAGTATGCTTTGCTGTTGCTGTCCCAGTAACGTATGGGGGTGTATGACCAGGTCGCTTTGTTCTCTTCAGTCTCTGTGTCAGCGCTGGGCTTGACCTCGGTGTTGTTGAAAACCAGCGTCTTGGGCGATGTGTTATCGCCTTCCTTTAATGACTTATAGCCGAACACGCCGAATCCTATGCCGTTTTCACCATGGCTCTGGGCCAAAAGGTCTTTCTTGTCGTTGACCACAGCCTTGGTGCCGGCCGATACTACCGGACTCAGTGTTATCCTGACGTTATCCTCTACGGTTATCTTGTCATGCCTGCAGCAGCCGGCTGCCGCAAGCATTATTGAAAACAGGATAATTATGTCATTAAAGCGTCTCATCTCAAATTATACCTTTGTAAGAAAAATTTCCTTAATTGTATACGTTGTATTCAATAGTGTAGGCATCCTCCCACTCGTGGACTGTGGCTGTGAATTCAATGGTGGCATCCTGGATCTGCCTGTCGGGCTCAATCTTGCCTGTATCGGGATCTTTCTGGAGCTGTACCCACTCATCGTCTTCGTCAATGTCGCCGTCGCCGTCGCTGTCAACGTGAACCAGTATCACATCCTTGCCGTCGGGGTTCTTGGGGCTGCCGTCTGTGGGATCCTTGTCGGTATCGCCACCGGGCTGCTGCTGGGTCTGGTCCTCATCATCTACATTGTCAATGTGGCCATCACCGTCGCGGTCTATACCACCTTCCAGGAGTCCGTCATCATCGATATCCTCCCATACGATGGGGTAGTCAACCCATGTGTCGGGCACACCGTCACCATCGGTATCCTCAAATATGTAGATGGTATCGGGCTCATCGGGACTGTATTTCATTGTGCCGGGATACGGGGTATCATCCTCGTTGGTAATGGTATCGCCGGTCTCGGGGTCTATCTGGATACTGCCGTCACCGTCGGCATCCCATACGCGGGTTGCAACCTGGGGGTTGAACGCCAGTATGTAGTTGTAGCGGTAGTTGGGCTCCCACTTGGATATGGGCTTGCTGATAGAACCGTTTGTGCCGTTTATGCCTGCCAGACGGATGCCGTTCTTGATGAATGTTGAGCTGGTACCGTCTTTGTAAACAATTTTAAATACCACGTCTATCTTTACGTCCTTGGGCTGAGACTCGGTGCCAAAGAGGGTCTGAGGCATCATCAGGAAGTCATTGAATACGGGTGTTGCAGTCTTGGTTATCTCCTGGTCTGTAACCTCGGGGATATCCATGTAGTCCTTCAGGTTGGACCATGCACCCACTGCGCGGTTCTGCTCCCAGCCGGTCTGCTCATAGTGACCTGTTGAGTGAACGTTGTACATCCTGATGCTCTTGATTGATGCGCTCTGGATTCCGCTGTCGTCAAAGCCATCGGCCACCTTGGCGTAAACCGTTACGTTACTCAGTATGTGATGGAAGAACATATCAACCGTATTGAACGGTGAAACCGCACGTTTTTCGGATATCATCAGGTCTGTCTGCTTGTCCGGATCATTGGGAGTGGTGTACTCCGGAATGGTTATGTAGCGGTTGGCATCCTCGCTCATTGTGTAGAGAGTCTTGGAGTAGGGGAATACGCCGTAGAATACGTAGGTCGATCCTATGTTCCAAAGTTTCTTGTTGTCATATGTCCATGTTGAGCCGCTTACAAACCTTACATCCTGGTTGTTGAAGATGACATCCATCATGTCGCCTGTGGTCTGCTCGCCCCATACGGCCATCGTATCACCAACTACAAAACCGCCATCGCCGCTGGTCTTTGATGCGCGGGTCATCTTGTTCACGTAGTTGCCGAACTCTATGTACTCGTTCTGATGGCTGGCGTCAGGATCTATCTGATGCAGTATGCCTTCCTGCTGGCATGACGATAACAGTGCCATGCCGGCTATAATGCTCAGTTTTATTGCTGTCTTTGTCTTCATAGTCAAGTTGGTTATTAGGCAGTCGGTTTATTTAATAAGGTAAGATGCTTCATACTCATCCTCCCAGTCTGTTACTGTGGCAGAGAATTCTATGATTGTCTTATAGTAAACTATCTCCTCCTCGGGAACTGACGGATCCTTTTCAAGCTCACGCCATATGGTGTTGCCTTCATCATCCTTGTCCTTTATCAGTATCACATCGTAGTCATTGGCCTCGCCATTATAATCAACGCCATCGCCATCATAGTTATCATTCTCTGTAGCTGCGCCGTCGCCGTCCTTATCGGCAATACCTTCCAGCTTGCCGTCGCCGTCAACATCCTTCCATACTACAGGGATATCGCCCTTGCCGTCGTGGTCTGTGTCTATAAAGTAGTCACCGTTTTCATCAGTTACTACCCATGCGGTAGCGTTCTCATATCCGCCGTCATTACCACCGTCATAGTCTATGAAAGCCTCGGTGGGGTAGTCGGGATCACTCGGGTCTGACGGAACATCGGGAGTGGTCTTGGGACGCTCCAGCTCTGTGTCAACTATATCATCGCCGTCTGTATCCATCCAGATTACATCAGGATTGCCGTCCTCGTCGCTGTCATCGGGCTGGCCGTCCTGGTCGCGGTCGGGCAGGGCCTCCTCCTTACCGTCGCCGTCAATATCTTCCCATATGATGGGGTAGTCGGGGGTATCGTCCATATCCTCGTCAATCCAGTACTCATCGGTAATGCCGTCACCGTCATTGTCTATCTCAATGATGTTGACAACAGGGGTATAGATGCTGTCGGGATTTGTCAGCTCCTCCTGGTCATGGTCCGGGTTGATGTTGGGCATGAAGTGGCCGCCATCCGATGTGATAGACGGGTCAACGGATATTGTGTAGTTGTAGCGGTAGTTAGGCTCCCACTTGGCCAGTGTAACCTTGTCGGTGGGGGTTGATACCTTGTTGCCAACAATCTTGTTCAGAGCTACTGAACGGCTGAATAAAGACTCTGTGTCATCGCTGTACACCAGCTTGAACTTGATGGTCAGTATAGCGTTGTCATTAATCTGCTGCGGGAGCAGGAGCAGGTCTGTAGCCACTTCGGCTGCCTTGTTATCGCCTATTGAGTATGCGGCGTTCTTAACCTCGGGCAGATCATAGACCGATGTTGCATCGGCAGTCCAGGCGCCGGTAAATACGTTGTTGGCATTCCAGCCGTTCTGGGCAAACGATCCCTTGCTGTACAGTCCGGTCACATCAAAGCTTACCACCTCAATGCTCTTTATGCCGTCAGTGTTGAATTCGGATGATGCCTTAACGTAGAAGTTGATGTTACTCAGTATGTGGCTGAATTCAAAATTAACCACGTTATAGGGCTGATGGTCAGTTATCTGCTTGGCTATCATCAGGTCAATCTGATCACGTGCGGTGTCGGCCACAGTAAAGTCTGTTATGCTGAACTTGCGTGCGTCAAAGTCAAAACTGTTGGCTACAGCATAGGGATAAACTGCATAGAAATCATATGTCGAGCTCTTTTCCCAATACTTGGCGGGAGTGTATGACCAAATCTCCTGGCCGGTGTTGCTTACCAGCTGGTTGTTGAAAATCTTGCCATATTCACCGTCTAAGTTCTGTAAGCCATAGACAGCAATCTCATCGCCGCTTACAAATGTGGCACCTACGCCCTTTGATGCACGGGTCATGCCGCCTACGTAGTTGGCAAAATTGATCTGTGTGCTATTGTCACGGATAGGGTCAATGCCGTTGAGCGTATTATTGTCTTGGCAAGCACTCAACA
>JAEEGL016776163.1_pt1 | contig 23413 bp, 18 predicted proteins | sample 9134231 | NCBI WGS metagenome assembly JAEEGL01 (sample SAMN16246548, study PRJNA631951) | gut metagenome | biome: gut microbiome; feature: rumen; material: fiber-attached | host: Bos | place: Iran: Karaj | collected 2018-10
AAGCCTGTAGCTAGCGTTCATCCTGAGCCAGGATCAAACTCTCCATTGTAAAAAAATTATTTCCTGAGGGATCATCACCCGACAACCAACCCCTGAGGGGAGGAGGCGGGGAGTCCCCGTTTTTCCCAGAACGCATCCGTAATACCCTGTCTAAAGAAAACCACCAATATCTTGACGGCTCGTATTCTGTTACCCCATGCCGGATCTCTCACCGGCACGGCTTCCTGTACTACTTCTCTGTCTTTATGTAAACCTGTCAAAGAACGATCTCTCGTGTGCTGAAACGCTTCATTTTTCAAGCGCAGCGAATGCAAAGGTATGGAGAATCTGCCAATCCTCCAAACTTTTTCCCATATTTTTTTAATAAAAGTGTTATTTTTTCGTCATTCTTTACAAAAATGACTATTCTTGCGTTGTTTTTCGGTCATCAAGGATCACTTTTATGCCATTCATCAGGCGATTGTAGCCCTGCATAAGGCTGTCGATCGACTCATCGACCTCAAAAGTGCTGACTTCTATCTTATCATCATTTTCATTTTTATAAAAGGTGAGGTATTTTTCTTCCTCTTCCATTTTACATTTTACCTGATATCCAAGTCTGTTGTTCTTTCCTTTGGGATATGCCATATTGGCAAAAGCATTAGAAGCCGAGTAGGTTGTATTGAGTTGATCGGCCAATTTAAATGCAGAATCCGGGTTTTGCTCGAGCAGGTCGAGTAAAGCGATTCGATACTCGAGCAACTTACTTGAAACGCTGTCGAGAGCAGCCAAGGGACAGAAGACCGAATCGACAACGACATCCCCTACGATATCAATCTCTGTTTCAGGGAAATTATTGTCGAGATAATTTTGAATACTCTTCTTCTCGGAGCTACACGCCACTAAAGCGAGCAATATCAGCAAAGATAAGATTTTTCTCATACGGATGATAGAATTTGTTTAGGTTGCGAAATTACAAAAAAAAGTTGAAACACCGATGAATCCACGAATAAAAAAGTTCATGTCATTTGAACTGCAAGGGATAAGAGATGACCATTTCGGTATATTCCGCCACAATGCGGTGTGCTTTGACCGATGCCCCGATCGCAAGTCCTCCCAATTTGGGAAAAGAGTAGAACAGTCCGATACACTCATAATACGGTTTTTCCTTTTTCACCGTGGTGCTTCCCACTTTTCGGTAAAGATAAGCTCCCAAAGACATGTGCAGGGCCAGTCTTTTGTAGAAAGCCATGTGTTTGACTGCCAATCCGAAGGACCAAGGTTTCATTTCCACCTTTTCTCCATCCTGTTGTGCCATGATTCTCTCACTTTCGCCATGCAGTCCATAAAAGAGATCAGCCCCGATGCCTGTGGCCCACCTCCGTGCATATCTGCACATCACGTCGAGTTGCAAGGAATACGTCATATAAAGTTTGAACTGGTCAGTACGGTAATCTTTTTCCCCTTTAGGAGTATGAAACTGTGTGAGCGACCAATCCTCGATCAGCGTTCTCATCCCCACCCCGAGAGCCGCATGTGCAAACAGGTGTTTATGAAAAGGCGGTTGATACCTGATGGCATTTGCTCCATATACCTTATTATAATATGGATAATAGGTAAGGGCGAGAGAAGGCCCCAGTAAATTGACCCCCTTATTGGGTCTGTTGAGCGCCCCATTGCTGAGATGCCAATAATCCAGTCCAGCTTTGATGCCCCATTCAGGAGCCACCCGGTAGGTGAGATGCGTGCCAGCTCCGAAATAGATCAGCCATCTCGAACCGATCAGTTCATTGTCCACCTGCGTATCGGGATGATATTTTCTGCGGCTGTATCCGACACCCGCAGCCAAAGAATAATCCCATTCCCATGATTTGCTTCTCCACAAGGGTCTGTCGAAAGACAAATACAGAGCGACCGAGTTACCCATTTGTGAATCATAGTCCACCTCCTCCGCATATCCCCATGAAGTATCGGTAGATTTATGCATGGTGACCCCATGGTTGAAAGCGAATTTCGCCCCTATGCTAAGTGTAGGATATCCATAATCTGATGCCAAGGCATCACTATCAACCGGCAATGAAATATGGTGTGCCGACAAGCTCACGGAATAATTCTGTTTTCCTTTTTGCCATTTCTTCTGATATTCATCGACGACCACCACATTTCCCATGCTCCCTCCCACGTCGAATCCCCATCTTCTGACAGAGTCTTGGTCTTGAGCATCTGCGCACAGGCTGACTGTGATCACACATAGCATCAAGAGATATCTCATACGATCTTTTTGAAGATTTCCAAGGCATTATTTGTGGTGCATTCAGCTATCTCTTCTTCCGTAATAGCATAGCAATCGGCCAATTTTCCGATGACATATGTGAGGAATGCACTTTCATTACGTTTACCTCTCATAGGCACTGGAGCCATATAGGGTGCATCCGTCTCAAGGACGATTCTGGAGAGAGGTACGCTCTTCACCACCTCCGGCAGATGACTTTTTTTGAAAGTCAGCACCCCTCCTATCCCCAGAGCGAAGCCATCAAACCTCAAGAGCTGCTCGGCCTCGGTAGCATTTCCCGTAAAACAATGGAAGACACCCCCTGCCAGTTTTTTCTCATATTGCCTCAAGATCTGCACCATTTCGTTCTGTGCTTTTCTGCAATGGATCATCAAAGGGAGTCTGACCTCACAAGCCCATTCCACTTGTTGCCGGAAAGCCTCTAATTGCTGTTGTTGGAAGTCCCTGCTCCAATAGAAATCGAGTCCCACCTCACCTATTGCGATGAAATCATCGGAAAATCGCATTTTCATATTAGCCAGCACCTCCTCAAAGTCATCTTTGACCTCTTCAGGATGCAGTCCAATCATGGGATAAACGACTCCCGGGTATTGTCGGGCAATCTTGACGACCTTATCTACAGACTCCCAGTTGATGGCCGGCAGCAGCAATTTGCATGCCCCTGCCATTCTGGCCCTTTCGATCACCAAGTCTCTATCTTCATCGAATTCCTCCCCATCGATATGGATATGCGTGTCAATGAATCTCATTCTCCTCTATACGTTTTTCGTGTCTTCTGTAATAATAGACGATTCCATATTTTCTACATAGTTGGAATCTGGTTTCAGGCGGTTGGTCTTGAAAATGAGCCTCTATCTGGTTCCACAAATTCAGGATGACATTATCCACTTTTGGGCGTAGTCTTGTGATCTCGCTGAGTGCAGATTGTGTTCTCGTCATATATTGTCTTTGCGCGTCGTACATGGCTTTGAACACGTCGAAATGAGTAGACACAGCCCCTATGGGCGGCGACAACACAGGTTTTCCTCCCGCTCTGACTCTTTTTCTCTCAGCACTGATGACTTTTGGTGCCCATTCCATGACCGCATCTGCTGTTTTGAGATAAGGCACGGTCATCTCATCCGGATTGAATCCATAGTCGATGAGATGTTTCGCCTCCACTTCCCCTCTTTCCACCATCATGAACAGCACCTGAATGAAATGGCTGAGGAATGTCATGGCCTGATGCTGCAAGGGCGCCATTCTTTTGGAGTATCTCACCTGTGTACGCATGGAAGAATGATAGAGTTGCATGGCATCGCTCAGTTGGGCATACATTTTTTGTGCCTCGGCAATCATTTTTCTGTCGAGGAAGCGCCCTTTGACGGTATAGACATCATTATTGTCGGTGAGGGCGGCAAGCGCCTTGATTCTAGCAGCGTCGGTATTTGGTAATCTACGGTATGGCATTCATGGTCATCATCAGGTTATGACTCACGTTTCATCATCTCCTTGGTATAAGCGATCATCTCCTGTTTTCTATCATCGCTGACCTTGACTCTCTCAAGAAGCGCCATCCCTTCCTGGAAATATTTTTGTATTTTCTCAATAGCCAACTGATTGATGCCGATCTCATTATAGATTTCTGTGACCGCCGCGATTTTCTCTTGTGGATCAGGGTTTTGCATATCGATCCATCGTGCGAGCACCTCATGCTGGTGCTGGTCAGCCATGGTGAGTGCATTGATGAGCATGTAGGTTTTCTTATTTGATACGATATCCCCTCCGATTGCTTTTCCGAATATTTTGGTATCCCCATAGACATCGAGATAATCGTCCTGCAGTTGGAATGCGAGTCCGATTTTCTCTCCGAATCGATATAGGTTCTCCGCATCCTCATCGGAAGCATCCGCCAGGATAGCTCCCATTTTAGTGGCACAAGCCAACAAGACACTTGTCTTGAGTCTGATCATCTCGATATATTCCTCCTCGGTCACATCATTTCTGTTTTCGAACTCCATGTCATACTGTTGTCCTTCTCCGATTTCCAGCGCTGTCTCGGTGAACAGTTCATGTATTTTCTTGAATTTATCATCTGCGCACTGCGCCATCTGTTGGAAAGCCAGTACGAGCATGGAATCTCCCGATAGGATAGCGGTATTAGGATTCCATCTTTTGTGCACCGTCATGTGTCCTCTTCTCAGGTCAGCATTATCCATCAGGTCATCATGCAGCAGCGTGTAGTTATGGTATGTTTCCAAAGCACAAGCAGAAGAAAGAATGGTTTCGGGATCCTCCTTAAACATATTGTATGCAAGCATCATGAGTGTGGGTCGGATTCTTTTTCCACCGAGAGAGAGCACATATTTGATCGGTTTATAAAGACCTTCAGGTTTTCGGTCGTATGCGATGTGTTCCAGATAGTCATTGACCATCTGGAGGATTTCATTAGAATTGAGCATATTATGATTCATATTAAGTTACAGTTTAAAGACCACCGGCATGTGAACGAGCGTACGGCATGTTTTTCCATTGCTACTCCCGGGAAACCATTTTGGCATTATTTTCATCACTCTCAGTGTTTCCTTATCCAAGAGCGGATCCGCTTTTTTCACCAATGTCACATCACTGATTGTCCCATCGGTATTGACGATAAAAGAGACGATAACCTTTCCACTGATTTTCTGCTGTTTGGCCACCTCAGGATATTTGAGATTTTGCGTCAGCCATCTCATCAGCTGAGGCATACCTCCTGGGAATTCCGGGAAGAAATCGACCTCATCCTCTCTGAGCACCTCATTTTGCATTTCCTCCAAAGTGACCGATTCCACTTTTTCGTCGATCATCTCCTCCAGTTCTGTCTCTGTGATGAGTTCAGGCCGTTCAGGAATGATGGTCTCGCTATTCATTTCCTCAGGCGCCTTGATATCCTCCACCACCTCTATCTGGTCGCTGTTTGTCGGTGTTTCTTTCTCGGGTTCTGGCATATTGACATTCTGTTCCACGGGAGGCATGAAATCCATGTCCTCGGCTATCTCATCGAGAAAGTCAGAATCCATCAAGTCATCACGATCACTGAAGGACAGTTCCAAAGCACCCACAAAGAAAGCCAAGGCCATCATCAATGAGAAGAGGAACAGTTTTGGCCTGTATCTCTCCAGATCAGCGTTGTATGTTTTCTTCACTTCCATGAATGCATCATTATGCAAGCAGTCCATCCGATGCCCGTGTCTCTTCAGAGATATGACACAAAAGGCATCATTTATCAAAATAATAGAAGAAAATCTCCGTTATTTGAATGTATGTAGCGGATGCTCCCTTATTCGGAATACAAAAATAGTTCAGATATTTGAAAAAAGGTGTATCTTTGCTGAAAATTTTGAATAAAAAAGATGAAAAGAGGTGTTTTGGTGGTTTTTGCCATTCTCCATATCCTTCTGCTGTCAGCACAAGACAGTCGGACGGCCTATCCATTTCTCCGTCTGCCGGTGAGTGCCCATGGAGCCGCCCTTGGTGGCGCCAACATCTCGCTCATCGAGGACGATGCCTCTCTGATTTTCTCGAATCCAGCCTTGCTGTCATCCGTTGAAGACCGCACCGTAGGTCTCAACTTCATGAATTACATGTCGGGTGTGAATACAGCAAGTGCGACCTATAACTGGATGCTCACCGACAGTCTGTCCTTTGGTTTGAGTGCTCAGTATATGGATTTCGGTAAGATGAAGGAGGTGGATGCCAACCATGTAGAGACCGGAGAGTTTTCAGCGCGCGACATATCATTAGGAGCCTATTTGAGTTATCCGCTCAGCCGATACATCACTGGAGGCATTGGGGCGAAATGGATCACGTCGTATATCGGGCAATATCATTCGATTGCGATGTGTGTGGATCTTGGCCTAAACTATTATTCCAGCGATGAAGACTTGTCAATATCATTGGTCGCAAAGAATCTGGGCGGACAGTTGAAGGCCTATGATGACGAATACGAGAAATTGCCCTTTGATCTTCAGGCAGGCGTCACGAAGAAGTTGGCGAGTGCACCTTTGCGCCTGTCGGCCACGCTCGTCGACCTGACGCACTGGGATGACAAATTCATCAATCACTTGTGCCTTGGTGCAGATCTGGTATTTGGTCAGGTATGGTTGGGCGGCGGTCTGAATTTCCGGATGTCGAACGATATGAAGATCAAGAGTGGCGAGAGCAGCAGCAGTCATGGTGCCGGTCTGACCTTAGGTGCCGGTCTGACGCTTGAGCGTTTCAAACTTCATCTGTCATACGGCAAATACCACGTATCCTCATCATCTATTATTGCCAACTTATCATTTAACATATAAATCCTATGAAAAAGATAACGATAGCTATCGATGGTCATTCCTCATGTGGTAAGAGTACGATGGCCAAAGACCTTGCCCGCAAGATCGGGTATGTGTATGTAGACACAGGAGCCATGTATCGCTCAGTGACCCTGTATGCATTGGAGCATGGAGCCTATGAGGCAAACGGAGAATTGGATGCAGCCAAGCTCCAGCAGATGATGCCAGAGATCATGATCAGTTTTCGCGTCAACGAGGAGACGGGTCGTCCCGACACCTATCTGAACGATGTTTGTGTGGAGAAGGAAATACGCGGTATGGAAGTGTCCGACCGTGTAAGTGAAGTGGCCGCTCTTCCGTTTGTCAGGGAAGCATTGGTGTCTCAACAGCAGCGTATGGGAGTGGAGAAAGGTGTCGTCATGGATGGCCGTGACATCGGCACCGTGGTCTTTCCTGATGCGGAGTTGAAGGTCTTTGTCACCGCCTCAGCCGAGGTACGTGCCCAGCGGCGTTACGATGAGTTGCTGTCGAAAGGCACTCCAGCAGACTATGAAGACATTCTTCGCAATGTGCTTGACCGCGACTATCAGGACAGTCACCGCGAGGTAGGTCCTCTTCGTCAGGCAGAAGATGCCATTCTGCTAGACAACAGCAACATGACCATCCCCGAACAGAATGAATGGCTTTATCAAGAATATCTGAAAAAGGTAGAAGAATAGCGAATGATATCATCATATATCATGGATCTCCATCAAAAAGCAAGCGGCTCCGAGTCTTTTCGGAGCCGCTTGCTTTTTGATGGAGATTCGTAGAGATCAATATTTGATCATCTTCTTACCCTTGATGACATAGATGCCCTTTGGCAGGTCATCGATATTGATTTTCGCCCCTTCGACAGTGGCTTTACCAACCTTCATGCCATTGATGTTGTAGACATCAACCGTCTCCCCTTCAGCTGCGAACGGCATCATGATGCCATCAGTCTCATCGAGAGTTCCGATATTGAGGTCGTTGATATTTGTCATATCCGTGTTGGAGTTGACAAAATAGCATCTGAACGGTTGAACCGTATTTGTCCCACAAACGAACTTATTTCCATTAGCGTTAAGCACATAAATGTTGTCGAAGCTCTTCTTCTGGAAAGTGCCTCTGAAATTGAAAGCATCCGACCCCGTGACGACATTAGCATCTTCTGTCACGACCGCATTGCTGGCACTGAAGACGATGGTCTTTCCAACCAGATTGTGCTCACTACCCCATTGGCTTCCAGGTACAGCGATCAGATAAGGACGGTTGGCTTGCAACGTCTGAGCAAATCCGAAGCAGACGGTGTTGTATCCCTCGAGAGCGCTAAAATCTTTGATCCACATATTCTTTCTCGTATCGCTGGCCGATTTGAACCAATCCAGCAACTTATTGTTGCATGTGACCTTATCCGGAGCGAAAGGCAAAGCAAGTGTCTGCCATCCATCAGGTTTATTAGGAGCAGTACCTATCGTCGGCACATATGAGAATGAGATATTCGTAGCCGTGAAGGTGACGGGTGTGAAGAAGTCATAAGCATCACTGATAGAGATGGAAGGAGCGACCGTTCCCTTGACCACATTCTTGCCAGTCAAGCCAGCAGGTACCGTCTCACTAGCATTGACGAAATATAAGGTATTTGGATTCTTATTCGGCACAATCGTTTTCACGGTTCCCGTCATTCCCCTGAGGTCTACAGCCAACATATTATCATTAATAGTGACAGATGAAGCAAGAGGCAATGCAGTCATGTCTTTGTTTGCATCATACGTCATCACAGCTTTTTCTATTGAATACCCTAATGCAGAAGCTATTTTAGTATTATTCTCATCCACAAATCCTAATCCATAATACATGCCATACACTATATCATTGAATGAGTACTCGACCTCAGCAGTGCCTTTGGCAGGTATTTGGACATATCTGGTAATATAATCATTGCTATAGAAATTCCAATTATTTGAGGAATAGAACAACTTGATTTTAATATTTCCCGAATAAGGTTTGCTTCCAGTATTTTTAATGGTTGCTTTTCCAGAAAGCAAACATCCCAAGACCACCCAAGAGCTTTTTGGTTTAAGATTATTGACACCATAACTAGCTATTGACAGCGTTGTGGAAGACGCACTTCCGATGGTCACCTTAGTCGATCCAAAAGGATTGGAACAAGAAGCATTGGTAGCCACTTTGATATTATAAGTACCTGCTGCACTCGGTTTGAAAGACAAAGCAACCTTGGCTGTTTTTCCTTCTGGAATATATAATTCCTCAGAAGATTGTTGACTCCCCATAGAACTCGTCGTGCTGGCGAACAGATAGATTTTACCATAGAAATCCTTTCCTGTGGCTTTCACTGTGACGATAACGGGTTGACTGGCACCAGCCGAACGAGATCCGGGGAATTCGAATTCCTCAGCTGTCAGTTTAGAAACATTTGACTTCAAAGCCAGACTAATACCCGTTTTGGACGTCCCGCTGACGGCGATGTACTGCGAGTTTGTGGTTTGTTCACATTGCTGCCATCCTTGCTCATCATTTGCTTTGTAGATAGGATAGAGAACTTTAGCATATTGGTTGCTCTCTGGCACATCATTGAAACTGAGTGTGAAAGTAATGACTCCCGAGTTCTTACCTGCAGCGAGAGTTTTTGTTCCAAGTCCCCATTCCTTTACAAGGTTCCAGTTACCATTGGCATCTTGATACCCTAATCCACATTTAACAGTAATTGCGTTTGTGGTATTGTTGTAGAAAGTCACCTTTGCAGTGCTACCTGAAGCGCTATTAATGAGTGAGGTAATGTCATCATCGACAGAAAAATTCACATACCCATTAGTCGGTTGGAGCCCCAGATACATCATGTGGCGTGCATTATAAGAAGCGCCAGAAGTGACACTCTCATTACCCTCCAAATCATATTGGTTGAGAACAGACAGAGAGAAATATCCATTACAGACACCACCCCAACCCCAATTAATATGGAAGAGGTCACCACCATCATAGCCATCAAGGATAAAAGCATGTGCATCCCCATTCTCCTTCGTCGCACCATAATAGATAGGAATCTTGCTCTCCAAACTATTCACAAGGAATTTTTTCCATTGACGATATGTATAGTTTTCTCTTAGGAGTTCTTTTGTATAATTAGACTTAAATCCAAAGGTAGCTTTGAGGACATCATCAACATCTTCGAAATATGCGCTTGTCACCCCTTGTTTGAAATTACTTTGCAAAGCCGCAGCCACAAAGAATAAGAATTTGGATACTGCAGAGATTTGAGTGGAAGACTGGCTTCCATCATATTTATCAAACATATTCTTCCAATTAAATGCAGTACCTGCAGCGATTTTACTGACATTGATCCGATATCCTTTTTTATTAGCATCATAAAAGATATAAGAAGGTGAGTACGCAGGAATGTCTTTTTGCAAAGTGGCAGGCATTCTATTATTGAAATAATAGATATATTGACCAGCAGCTACCGCAGTACATCCCAAAACCGTTCTTGTTGTTGAGCCAGGAATAGGATATAATGGACAGGCATTGTTGAACGGTGAAGTCTGCTTCCACTTCGTGGTGAGAAGAGGCAGCACTGGACTTGTGGTAGGAGTCTGTGTGCGCATGATGCCTTTGCTGTCTTCAAGTGCCACCTGATCAAGGTATTCCATCTGCCGTGCATATTCGCCAACAATAGAGCCCACATTTTCATTCAACAGGTCCATATCGAAATATCCAGTTTCAGAATATCCCAAAATCGGCTCAGTGCGGTCATCTCCTGAGACGATGACGAATCCCTCGTCATCCCCATTATTAAACACATAGAATGCAGGATTTTGGTCTAAAGCCCCTACTTTTCTAGGTCCATCGGTTGCTTTTAGATTTTGTTTGACGGTCATGTTCATAGAAGACATGAAAGCCTTTGCTGTTTCAAGGGCATCCGTCCTAGAAACAGGTGCAGCTGTCAGTTGTGTAACGAGAGCCGTAACGGCTGTCAGCAATAAAAAAACCTTTTTTCTCATAAGATTTGAATGTTAAAAAATATTTATACTATTAATTGATTTCATAATTCACATTATTCAAGATAAAGTTGCGGCAGTCTTCCATGAGCCATTTGGGTGTACTTGTCGCCCCACAGATGCCAATAGATCCGACCCCCTTGAGCCAGTCCATGGAGATTTCCTCAGGGCATTCGATCTGATGGCTTTGTGGATTAACCCTTTTGCACTCATCGAAAAGCACTTTTCCGTTGCTGCTTTTCCCACCCGACACGAACAAGATCAGATCATGTTTTCTGGCGAACGCAGCGATATGAGATATTCTGTTGGCCACCTGCCTGCAAATGGTGTCAAAACTTTTAAATTCCGCCTCAGCCGACATATGTTTTTGAATATAGTCAATGATTCGATGGAACTCATCCAGCGACTTGGTGGTTTGTGAATAGAGGTAGATATCATGATTGAAGTCAAGATGCTGTACATCCTCGATATTCTCCACCACGATGGCCTTATTATGTGTTTGTCCGACCAGCCCCAGCACCTCAGCATGTCCGTTTTTCCCGAAGATGACGATTTGTGCATCAGGATTAGCGTCGAACTGTTTCTTTATTCTCTTTTGCAATTGAAGGACAACGGGGCATGTCGTATCAACGATTTCGATATTGTTTTTTTCTGCTATCGCATAGGTGAGCGGCGGTTCCCCGTGTGCCCGAAGCATCATCTTCACGTCGTGAAGTTGTGTGAGGTCGTCATGGTTGATGGTGACGAGTCCCATTGTCTTCAGTCGCTCGCACTCCATGCCATTGTGCACGATATCACCCAGGCAATAGAGTGTTTTCTCCTCGGCGAGTTTTTCCTCAGCCTTATTGATGGCCGTGGTCACCCCGAAGCAGAATCCACTTTCGTTATCTATTTCAATTTGCAGCATATGTTCTTATCTGCTATTATTTCAAGTGTTCAAAATACAAGTTGAGCAATTTCCCTGCGGCGGCGAATGAAGTCTGGTTTCCCAAGAGCACCTCCCTTTCCGCCTCTTTGAGAGACTTTTCTATCAATTCTGAATGATAGAAGCTGTTGCGCAGGCTCTCATTGATGGTCTCATACATCCAGTATTTGCTTTGCTCATTGCGTCTGTATTCGAAATATCCATTTTTCTTGACGAAATCGAGGTATTCATACACCACGTCCCACACCTCTTTGATGCCATTGCCATAGAATCCGCTGTAGCAGAGCACCTTAGGCATCCATCCGCTGTCGGATTTCGGGAAGAAATGTAGCGCATTTCTGAAGTTGGTGGCCGCCATATGGCATTTATCGACATTGTTGCCATCACATTTATTGATGACGATGCCATCAGCGATTTCCATGATACCTCTTTTGATTCCCTGCAACTCATCCCCTGTGCCAGCCAGTTGAATGAGCATGAAGTAGTCGACCATGGAGTGACATGCCGTCTCGCTTTGTCCTACTCCCACTGTTTCTACGAAGATCTTGTCGTATCCTGCCGCCTCGCAGAGGATGATGGTCTCGCGGGTTTTTCTGGCCACACCTCCGAGTGATCCTGCCGTCGGGCTAGGTCTGATGAAGGCCTCCGGCCTGAGAGACAGTTTTTCCATTCTGGTTTTATCTCCGAGGATGCTGCCTTTCGACCTTTCACTGCTTGGGTCAATGGCCAGCACGGCAAGTTTTCCTCCGTAAGTATCAAGCACATGGCATCCGAACATGTCGATGGAGGTGCTTTTTCCAGCCCCAGGCACGCCACTGATCCCCACTCTGACAGAATTTCCGCTATAGGGAAGGCATTTTTCGATCACCTCCTGTGCTTTGCTTTGATGATTGGGATTGACGCTCTCGACGAGTGTCACCGCCTGACTTAGAATAGTGACATCCCCCTTGACGATACCCTCGACCAGTTCTGCCGCGGAATATTCTTTTCTGCGGAATCTGTCTCGTCTGAGGTAAGGATTGATGCTGGACGGTTGCTGAACGCCCGAATTGACGGTCAGTCCTTTGTATTCCTCACTATTTTCAGGATGGTCCATATCACATTATTATTATTAAATCATTATTTTATAAGAATGTCGATCACCACTTTGGGTGTTCTCGGATCGTTGGTGATCATGAGCACCTTGGGCGTATCTTTGATACCTTTGAGTGCTTTTTTCTCAGCCGTCACCTTCAGTTTAGCCGATTCCCCTGGCGGTATGGTGGTGGCACTCAGATCAAGTGTCAGTCCAGGAGTGAACATCTGCAGACATTGTATTTCCAGATCTGTCCTTCCCAGGTTTTCTATCACGATGGTGCCTTTTTTCTTTTTCTTTCCTTGGAACTCTCCCAGGTCAAGTACGTCATCCGACACCTTGATTTTGGGTGAATAGAGCAGTTGTCTGTCGGTGACCAGTCCGAATGAAGGCAGGATGATCGCCCCCACGTCGATCGCCTTGTCGGCCGTCACCCTGTCGCCTGCGCTCTGTCCCAGATACACTGTTGTTTGTGTGAGTCCCAGTTGCTGGAGTTTTTTAGAGTCGAGTGTGAAGTGGAGTACGCCCGCCTTTCCTGGTGGTATCGATGATGGTGAGATGTCCACTCTGAGGTATTCAGGCAGTTGCATCACCACCGGTGTGACGAAGTCACCCGTAGAGTTGAGCAGATGTATCTCCTCAGAAGGATTGTCCCCTTTGGTGACATCATCAAAGAAGATATCTTTTCTGTCCACCTTCAATCTACCGAGAGCATATTGATATTCGCCCCCGAAATCATGAAACTCCTCGACGACGACACCTCTCATGGTGAGGGTGAGCGGCAAGGTAGCATCCTTGGTGTAGATATCGATATATTTCTCAAAATGACCCATTTGTTTTGCATCATAGGTGGCCGTCACCACAAAAGGTTTATTGACCGAGATCCCCCCTTTAGGGTATTCCACCTTTGTGCATCCGCAACTGGCTTCCACCCGCTGAATGTGGAGCAGCGCATTTCCTTCATTGAGCAACTCATAGTGCACCGTGACCGGGTTTCTGAACAGCACCTGTCCACAGTCGATCACTTGCGACTGTGTGGTGATGCGCTGTGCCATGCTCAGCATGGGCACCATGCTCATGAAAAACATGAAGCATGTCATCATCCAGTTGTTGTATCTGCTGTTATTGCTCATTCCGTAAACATTATTATTTTTTCACCACGAATTTGAGGGCTTTTCCTGTGGCTGAGAATTCGGGAGCGTACGCACATTGAACCTTGCAGGTGCCCGTCTCATAATCCCCCTCGCGGTCGATATAATAGTCAGCCTCCACGATATGTGTACCTTTTGCCATATGGTCGAAGTAGTAGGCTGTGGTATAATCTTTGGTGGCGATGTAATACCCTCCATGGTATCCAGACCGTTGTTCGACGGGTTCCAGGCAAGCAGCCCTTCTTTCGATGACCTCTACGAAGTCGAGGTTGCGCTCCGCCTTGATGGTGATGCGCATGGTCACCTTATCGCCCACTTTCAGTGTCTTGTTGGGTGCGAGCAATTCCCGTTTCACAGAGATATCTGACGAAGAATTTTCCACCTCATTCACTTTTTGCATGAACTGCGCATAGAGAGCGCCCCATGAAGAGCCATCCGACTTTTTATCAGCCTCGAATTTCTTCAGTCCGTCGGCTTTCATGGCTGTTTTCACATAGCCCAGTCCTGCGGTGCCCTGTGCAGTCTGCAAGTCGACGCCATCGATTGCGAGTCGAGTATTGACTCCACTATCGAGACTTTTGAGATTTCCGTCAAGGAACGCATAGATAGCATCCACGCTGTTGATTGGCGTATTCCACATCTGCGCTCTCTTCTGTTGCAGCAACCAGATGCGCATCTCCTCGACCGCCTTCTCCTGCTCAGGAAGCAACATCTTGTAGGCCTCGATGGCAGCCACCTCTGTCGGAATCTGATAACTGCACCATGAGTAGTAAGCCTTTCGTGTGTCGAAATATCTGCCCATATCTTTTGTCACCACGGCATACTCACCGATACTCTTGAGATACTCTTCAGCCTTCTTTTTCTTTCCGAAATAGGATAAGATGACAGCGCCACGAGCTTTGCCGAAGATGGTCAGTTCCACATTTTTCTTCTCGAAGAGGTTCACCAGATAGTCCACGTCTTTCTTCACGTTATCGCTCACTTTTCTGTTGTCTATGGCGAAGTTATAGAGTATAGCCACCGACGACTCATAAGGCGACACTTTCAGTCCTTTCTTTTCCAGTTTGCGCAATTCCTCAGCATCCTCCTTGAGGCAATTCTCCAGATAGCCGGCAGCCTTTTTGAGCATCATATCAGTATTGTTCTGTGTGCCGATCATCCTGTTGAGCCGGAACAGCATCTCGGAGACCGCAGTAGTGACATATCTGCTTCCTTTCATGCCCTTCCACCATGCCCACGAGCCGTCGGAGAGTTGCAGTTCCCTGAGTTTATCCACCGCCGATGACAGTCTGAAGTTGATCGTATGCTCATCGAAGAACTTGATGAGATTGCGTTTTTGGCTTTCCTCCTTGTCAGCCTTACTCACCCAAGGCGTCTCATTGAGGAGCAGATCTTTCAGTTCGGCATTTTTCGCCAGGTTGCTGCTTAAGCTGCTTTCCTGTCCCATCTCATCCCGCCATTTCATGATAGTCTGTCGGATATTAGGTGACAACTTGGAGATATATTGTCCGAGAGAGTTGGCGTAATACGACATTGCCTGTGTGATGGCGTCATCAGAATCACCAGGCGCCATGGTCGGTAATGCCTGTATCATGAGCCATGCCGGGTTGTTGGTATATTCGATGGTCAGTTTTCCATCAGAGGCAGATGCGGGGAAGAGTTTTTGGAGGTCGATGGCAGTCAGTTGTGGTCCATTCTGTGTGAACGGCATTGTCCGTGTGACCAATTCCATGTTGCTCAAGACAGGCAGATAATGCTGTTCTCCATCCGAGGCCCCGTCGTCGGTCTTGGCCATCACCTTGCACACCAGGAGGCGCGGTTGTCCTTTGGGAATCAGACTAAACGTAGCATTGCCTGTTTTTCCTGCTTCTATCTGGAAGTCAACTGTTTGTGATTCAACGATGCTCTCATCGTCAGGGTCAGTCAATTGCAAGTAAGCCTTTCCCTTGATGGTTTTGTCTGTAGCGTTGAATATTCTGGCCGAAATATTGGCATGGTCACCAAGTCTGACAAACCGCGGCATATTGGGCACGACCATCAAGTCTTTTTGTGCTACCGCCTCATCAGTCAAATTGCCATAACAGATATTCCTGTCAGTGGCGATACCCATTACTCTCCATGTGGTGACCGATTCGGGTAGGCGGAATTTCAGCGAGATGATGCCGTTTTCATCCGTCACGGCATTTGTGAAGAAAGCAGCCGTCTCGTCCAAGTTTTCTCTCACCTGTATGTTGTCTTCTGGGGCGTCAGCATTGTCGGAATCATTATTCGAAAGATCTTCTTTCACTTCAAGACCAGCAATACTGCCTTGAAGAGAAGCCTCTGCATCTAAAGGTGCCGGCATCTTTTCCACGACGTCAAAAACTTTCTCCTCCATCCTCATCATGTCAACGGTAGCCATATTCGCAGACATCAAATTACGCCTTCCTCCTCCTCTGGATTTGGCAAAATACATCCTTGGCATCCAAAGATCGAACAATCGGTTGTCGAACTCTGTGAACGTCAGATTAGGCACGCCAACCCACATAAAGGATTGTGCTCCACCTAACGAGAAATTATTCCAGTGATCACAGCGCCAACTGGTGTAGGGCACACCAGCTTCCAGATGAGCGCTCAGCCACCAATTATGCGAGGCAATCTGATCAAGTGATTGGTCATAGATGGTCGCCATGAATTGCGCATCAGCCGGTTTTCCGTCAGGATAAGTAGCCTTGAGCGTCCATTCCTCCTCCTCTCCAGGAGTCAGTTTATTACGGAAGGTTTCCCATTTGAGCAAGATCCTCTTATCAGGCAATGGCCTGCGGATAGGATGGTTGTATGAATAAGCCACTCCGTCTCTTACCCAAGCGTAGGTAATGAGCACTCCCGTGCCATACTCCTCCTTATAGGTCCATTTTGTGGTTTTGTTGGCATTGTCCAGGACAAACGACCCTTGTTCCAAGATCCTGTTCCCCGAGAAGACGTTGTAATACACCCGTGTATCGGAATCTGATGAGCCCACCTGCACATAGACCGGAGTCTGATCATCGTTGAAAGAAGAACCAGAAGCATAGAACCAGGCGTGAGTTTCGATGCATGGTCTCTTGTCATCGAGAGAGAAGACCACCATTGACTGCTCGATGGTATCGCCTTCACAAATAGCCTTGATGGTATGTTTTCCCGACACCTTGAATCCAGGTATCTCCGAGATCTCCATTTCCACATTGGCCTTTGCCGTATACATTTTCGTGTCATCGTCCACGAAGTAATTCACGTCGCCATCCACGGGCGTACCAGCCACATTGCACAGGTGGAAGATCACCTTACCCAGTTGATTTTTCTCAGCTTTTTGAGGCAAAGAGAAATACAATGCTTTCTCCCTATTGCTGACAGGCAGCGACAACCGTGCCTCATGCGTCTCACCTCCCAAATCGGTGACTTGCACAGAAGCGACGATATTGTAGTAACTCGGTCTTTTTGCATAACCCTCGGCCACGTTTTTCGGCAACAGCATAGGCATGGACACTTTGAAATGTCCCTCGTCGTCGGTGATTGTGGTGTCGTTGTACAATTGCTCCTCATCAGAAGAAGAATAGTCCCACCACCACGACTTCCGTCTGTCGACAGTGTAGACCACTTTAGCTCCCTGCACCGGAACGCCGGAGAAGGTGCGTGCTGTTCCTTCCACCGAGATGGTGTCCCCGTGGCGGTAAGTCTGCTCAGGTTTCTTCATCTCCACCTCGAAAGTGGGGCGTTTGTATTCTTCTACTCGGAATGAAACACTGGCATCCTGTGCTTTCAGCAAGAAAGAACCGGTCAGTCCGGATTCCGGCAATTGGAACTCAGCGGAAGCCTTCCCGAAATCATCTGTCACCACTTCTTTAGAGCCCACCTCTTTGCGGTTGACGTCAAGCAGGCTGATGGTCACGCGCTTATTGGCCGCAGCCTTCGTCTCCAGTCCATCGGTGCGTGTAAAGGACAGCAATGAGACGTGTACGGTTTGTCCCGGCCGGTAGATAGCCCTGTCGGTATACAGGTTGGTATAGTGTGACAAATGGGGTGCAGACCGGAAAGAATAAAAGCTGTTCCAATAACCTTGTGAGGGACAAAAGTTATCTTTCTGGGTGAAAGCCTGGATTTTTCTCATATGATCACCGACGGGAGCAGTGACCAGTTCTCCTTTGTTATCACAATTTCTGACGACAACTTTCTGCTCCGCTTTTTTATCCTCCACACCCCATTTGATGGAAGCCTTCTTGAGCGGTTGTCCGGTAGTAGCACTCACCACGACATATCGGGTTTTATTTTCAGGCAGCCCTTGTCTGAGCAAGAAGACGTCGCTGACATAGAAAAGTTGTCGAGGCTTATCGACTTCTTTGTTGTCGGTCGTTACCTCCAACAGATAAACACCCGGATCAAGCGCCGGCACCGTCAGGCTGTCATTCCACAACTCAAAATCCCTTCTCGGTGCGAACTCGCGGGTAATTTGCCTCTCAGACCCTTTGACGATGGCCTTTTTCACCTTGGCGTAGATTTTCTCATCCTGGATATTGTAATCCTCATAGGCGTCGATATTGACCCGCCAGATGTGCATGGTGATAGAGCGCAGGTTTCTGATGTCCACCAGTTCAATCTTCCGTTCTTGATGAGGCAGCAGCACCAATGAGCCGAAGTTCATCATGTACGAAGGCTGAATCAAATGGTTATGGGTATTGGTGAGTTGTTTGATTCTGGGCCAATCCTTCCATTTCTTCATGGCCATGTCAATGAACTGCAGATGTTCCTCCGCACCCACCTTTGAAGAAGACCCCATGAGTGATGATTTGAGCAAGGCAAGTTCGCCAGCCACCTTGAGGTCTCCGTAAATATTCAACAGCGAGTCCACCTGTTGTATTCTCTCTGCGATGGCCTTCTCGCTATCATCGTAGTTCATTTGGTTTTCCAACCAATAGTAAGCCGCCAGACACGCTGCCGTCCGGTTATTGTTTTTGGAATAATGCTGGTGTAGCATCTGATAACGCTTAGCCTTGAACGCCACCACACTGAGCAGATCGTTGTCAAAATATTTGCTGTCGTCTTTCACTTTTACCAGCGGCTCATAGCCCTCAGCTTTCGTGCGAGCAAGCAAATCAGGATCAGAGAGGGCTTTGCTATAATAGTCAGCACTGACGGAGTCGGCATTCTCATCGAGCAAGGAATTCTCCTCATACAAAGCCCCGAGCACCGTGTGATAAACAGCCTTCAAGACAGGATCGCCTTTTACTGCCTCGGCATTCTTGGTCAGGCGTTTCACCTCGGGAACCAACGAGTCGGGTGTGATTGCTGTGACGGCCTCCACTCTTTTGAGCATGGCCTTGAGCAGATGGCCGTAAGCCTTCTCATTTTGTGCTTTCACGATGATACTGTCGAGTACCTCGATTCTCGACTTAGGTAAATCCTTTTCCTCTGCTTTATCATGGCTATGCCATAAAGCAGAAAATGACTGAGAAGAAGCTCCCATTTGCATAAAAACGAATATAATTACCCAAATCCAACGTATCATTGCACAAAAATAAGTGTCAAATCGCCACAAAGGTAGGTAATTTGTCATGAAAAAGCAAAGAAAATCGGCAAAAAACGTTATTTAAAAATAATATTATTATATGGGCTGATCGAGTAAAAAACATGTTAAGCTATCAAAAAACACAACATTTTTTATAATAGAAAGTCTGAAAGATTCCCCTTGTGGCCAAAAAAGCCAAGAAGGCCATCCATAGGGCATGGTTGCCCCAGAAGGTCTGGAGGGAGAGGAAAAGCACGAAGAAGACAAACGTAGCCACCCCTGAAGCCATCAACATACCACGGGTGGCAGTGATGCCCACAAAAATGCCATCCCAGATGAACGCCACCACCCCTACCACAGGGATGGCGACCGCCCAATACAGATAGCTATCGGCCGTCATGAGCACATCACCCTCATCGGTCAGCAAATTCAAAATGCTTTGTCCTTCAAATAGATATAAGATAGCGAATCCTCCAGCGACCCAAGCGCCCCACTCCATGACCCTTCTCACGGTGGTCTGGAAAGCCCTACGATTGTCGGCTCCATAGAGTTTGCCACACAAAGCCTCACCCGCATAGGCAAAACCATCCAGGAAATAGGAGAAGAAAATAAATAATTGCATAAGGAGCGTATTGACAGCCAGTACGACCGCCCCCTGTCTGGCACCCGCAGAAAGGAAGAACGTATTGACAGCCACCAAACAAAGAGTTCTTAGGAAAATATCAGAATTAACTTTGAAAAATTTCAACATTTTTGATTTTTCAAGACAATTCCTCCAAATCAGGTATTTATAGAGTTTTCTATAATTTTTGTTCAATAAACCTACTGCGAAGACCACCCCCACATATTGAGCGATCACCGTACCCGTAGCCACCCCCTGCACTTTCATGTGCAAGCCATAGACCATCACCAGACTGGCCGCGATATTGACGACATTCTGAAGGATGGACACCATCATGGGAATACGGGTGTTTTGCATTCCTACGAACCAACCGGAGAGGCTATATAGGGTCAGCATGGCAGGTGCTCCCCAGACACAGATATCAAAATAATCCGAAGCCATCATCGCGACCTCCTTTTCTGGTCCGATGACGAGGAAAGCCAATTTTTTGATGGGCCATTGTGCGATGATGATGACTGCCGCTATCCCCCATGCGACGATGACCGACCTGGCGAGCATCTGCGCCACCCCATTCAGGTCACGCTTTCCGAGCGCCTGAGATGTCATGCCGCTCGTCCCCATCCTGAGGAATCCGAACACCCAGTAGATGAGGTTGAACACCATAGCCCCGACAGAAACCGCCCCAATATACACTGCGCCTCCCATATGTCCTACGATAGCCATGTCGACCAGTCCGAGCAACGGCACGGTGATGTTCGACACTATCGACGGCACAGCGAGGCGCAGTATCTGTCGGTCAATGTGTTTCATCCAGCCTATTTGGCCAGTTGATAGATTTTCTCCATATCTTCCCGATGGAGCACTTTGATGTTGCCCAACGTGATGGCATCATCATGGCTGGCTCTGCGGGCCATCTCTCTGATTTCCTCGTCGGTGATGTCTCTTCCCAACAGTTCTTTGATCGATGTCGGCATCCCCAGCTGTTGGAAGAACCGCTCGGTAGCCTCGATGCCCTTCTCCGCCGTCCGTCTGACATCGGTAAAGTCGTTGTCGACCCCCATCACATTCACTGCGAATCGAGCGAAACGCGCCTCATTTCCAGGCAGTACATACCTCGCCCAACTCCCCCAGATGGCAGCCAGTCCGGCTCCATGAGTGACGTCAAACATCGCGCTGAGTTCATGCTCCAGTTTATGAGTGGCAAAATCTTTTGCCGATCCGCATTCCATGAGGTCATTGTGTGAGAGGCTTCCTGCCCACATGATCTGAGCTCTGTGCCTGTAGTCCTTCGGGTCACGCATCACTTCAAGGGCACTATCCCTGACTGTGCGCAAGAGGGCCTCCGCCAGAGCGTCTGTCAGTGTCATGTCATCATGCTTGGTGAAATAGCGCTCCATGGTATGCATCATGATATCTGTGGCTCCTGCCGCTGTCTGATAGACAGGCAGCGTAAAGGTGCGCTCAGGGTTCATGATACAGAACTTACACCGGCACAAGTTGCTGTTGATGCCTCTCTTGTCGTTGTTGTCATCATTGGTGATCACACAACTGTTGCTCATCTCAGATCCGGCTGCAGGGATGGTGAGAACGGCACCGATCGGCAAGCACGACTGGGGTATGGCTTTTCCAGCCCAGAAGTCCCATGGTTCCCCATCATATCCCACGCCATAACCGATGGCCTTGGCAGAATCGATCACACTGCCACCACCGACAGCAAGGATGAAGTCCACCTGCTCTTTTCTACAGAGTGCGATGCCCTCTTTCACCAGTGACAGTCTCGGATTAGGCACCACCCCTCCGAGTTTCACATATCCGATACCGGCCTCATCGAGCAAGCCAGTCATCTTGTCGAGAAGTCCTGATTTTTGTGCACTCTTTCCGCCGTAATGCACGAGGACTTTATGACCACCGTATTTTTTTACCAGTGCAGCCACCTGTTCTTCCGACTGCTTTCCAAAGACCACCTCTGTAGGTGCGTAGAAATTAAAGTCTTTCATTGTTGTAGATTGTTTATAAAGAAGTTTTTATTCTCTTTCCTTGACGTATGCCGTCACCTTCTGCACGGCGATGTGATAGGATGCTTTCAACGCCCCTTCGGATGTGTGCAGCACCTTGCTCATCTCGCTATATTTCATATTGTCATAATAGCGCAGTGTGAACACGGTTCGCTGTACGTCGGGCAGTGAGGCGATGGCCTGTTGAAGCAGTGCCTGTGCCTCATCGCCATCAAAGAACTCATCTGCCATGAGCATATTGGCCACTCCGGCAGCCTCATCGACGCTCACGTCCTGCAGGTTTTTCTTTTTTCTGAGGAAGTCGAGCGACTCATTGACCGCAATTCTGTAGAGCCATGTGGAGAGTTTGGATAGATTACGGAAATCGGCCAGATTGACCCAGGCCTTGACGAACGTATTTTGCAACACGTCATTGGCATCCTCGTGTGTGAGCACGATACGCCTGATTTTCCAATACAGTATCTCACCGTATTGCCTGACGACAGCCTCGAAAGCCTTTCTTTGGGTCTTAGGGTCGGATAATTGTTTTAGGATATCCTTCTCCTTATATGGCATCAAACAATTTCCCCTCTATTATTTAGATAAAAAGACATGGGATCCTCACCAGTTGTGTTTAGCGGCAAGAAGCCCATGTCTGAAGGCATTATGACGGCTACAGCCGCCTATCGTTATTTGATGGAGATTTTTCTCACGACCTTGCCCACCTTGACGATATAGCATCCTTTAGGCAGGTTGAGGTCAATTCTTTTGTCTTGTCCCTCCACCTTGACACTCATCACCCTGACGCCAGCCACGTTGTAGACATGCATCACCTGCCCGTTGGCGCCGGTGATATGCAGAGCAGCCTCTGTGACAGAGATGGCGATATTCTGGGTTTCCGTGTCGATAATCTCAATGACATTCTCTGCGGATGAAGTCACAGGGACCGCCACCCACATGAAAGCCACCATAAGAAATGTTAATATTTTATTGGTCATAAGCGCTTATTTTTATTGTCGACATGCAAATATAGCAATTTTTTGGCGTTTGTCAACTACCACTTCACCAACTTATTGCATATTTAACAATTTTTAATTGGGGATTTCTCTACATTTGCGGATGGCCGGGTTTAGAGTGCAGAATTCCCACAAGAAGCAGGTCTCCATAATCATGTAGGTTGCCACCTTGGTCATTATACCCAATAGTTTTTCTTCGCTCTGAGATTCTTCGAGTACGCAGCCATGATTATCATGCTGGTTAGTAAATGGCTCAACAGAATTTAATCATCTATTGTTCCCATCATGGTTTTGGGCTCCAATTTGGGAACAAATAACCCACTGACAATCGACATTGCTGCTAAAACAGTTGGTTTTATGCTATGTTATCACTACTGTCCAAAGAAATTATCCCATAAAGTCAGCTGACCGAAATCGGAGTCATTCTGAGGACGTTTTGGTTTTACAAATAGCTCGCCTAAGGGTTTCCTCTCAAAGAGTACTTTTCCGACAGCGGCTGATAAGATAT